>Ga0098061_1001912_pt1 | contig 10057 bp, 21 predicted proteins | sample 22_taG_FD_92579 | JGI IMG/M metagenome (GOLD analysis project Ga0098061, IMG submission 92579) | Marine viral communities from the Subarctic Pacific Ocean - 22_ETSP_OMZ_AT15343 metaG | ecosystem: Environmental > Aquatic > Marine > Oceanic | place: Subarctic Pacific Ocean | collected 2015-01-20 | reverse complement strand
ATTAGGTTAGCAAAATCTTTTAATAAATCGTCTGCCAAAGATTGAGATAATATAACAATATCTTCCTCTCCTTTTGTTTGCCCTAACTCTACAAATGTCTTACTGATCAAGTCAACACATTTTAGAGTTAAGTCTTTTTTGTTTTCCTGCTTAATATACATTACCTTATTTGGTCTTTGTTTATAATAATAACATCCCCTACAATAACATCCTTTTTCCCATACTTATAATAGGCAGTTGCTATTCCATTTGTAGGTAGCTTTTTCAACTTGCCTTCTTCATTGGTAACAATTAATCTACCGTCTGTCGTTTCAACAATTTGTATATAGCCGCTTACAATGTCTTGTAGTTCTCTTAGTTTAAAGTCTTTTTTGTTCTCTGGGTCAACAAACATTCTGTCGCCATTTACTCTGATAATTTCTGCTTTCATTTTATTTCTTTAAGTAGTTAATGATTTTAACACATCAACGGTTTTCGTTGATAACTCTGCTTGTCTTTCAATAAACTCTCTATTAGCGTGAACCTCTTTAGCAAGTTCTTGTACTGCTTCTGCTAAAACTTTTAATTGCTTTTGCATTTCACTAATACATTCTAATAGTTCGTTTTCATTTACACGGTTAATCGTGTTTATCGCCTGTAAATGTGCGTAAGGTTTTGTTTTCATAGTTAATTGTTTTTGTTAATAATATCTCTTGCTTTCTGCCAAGAGTCTATTTGTTTTTTAAGTTTACCACCTGACTTGTTGCTAAAATTTTGACTATTTGATTCCCAACTTCTAACTGAAGCCTTCCAATCTTTCATAGGATTCTTCCCTACCTTCCACCCATTGCTTTCATAGAAGTTAAAGAATTTCTCTGCCTCAACTATATTTTCTCTTTCAACACAATAACGCACAACATCTTCAAGTGATGGTTTTGTAAACCTTTTTATAGTAGGCTTGGCAGTTTCAATAAGTTTAGTTTCTTCTAAGTCATATAAATTATATTTATCTATTAATCTTATTACTGCTTGATGTGGCCTTGAGTTTGCGTTCAGCTCTCCATATTGAAACTCAATAAATTTAGGAACAAACCATTTATCCCCATCATCAAATATTTTAATCTGTCGTGCAAAATAGTTTATTGCTTCTTCTTGATTAATTTTAATACCAATCCTTATTGAAGCAACTTCAAGATCTGTTTCCCATACTCCTGCGTGGTTGCAATCATCTAAGATATACAACCACAACAGCTTGTATTTTGGGGGAAGGTTTCTGATAAATCCTTTTTTCCACTTATCTGTATCTGTAAATCTCTTTGCCATATCTATTTAGTTTTAATTAATTTACTTCCATTAAAATAATCTTTTTTGTGCTTGATGTTGTTTAAGTCTTTTCATTGCTGCTTCAAAATATTCTTTATCTAATTCACAAGCAGTTAAATCATATCCTAAATTATGACAAGCTATTGCAATACTTCCACTTCCTAAATGTGTATCTAATATCTTATCTCCCTCTTTAGCGTAATTCATTAAAAGCCATTCGTATAGTTTTACAGGTTTTTGAGTTGGATGTATCTTTCCACCTCTCCTATTATCATATTTAAACATTCTTGCTACACAATTAAAAGATGTCCAAGCCATTTCCCAAGCACTAAAATTTGGAAATGGCTGTACTTTATCCCAACATATAATTCCTCTTGTAGGTGGCAAATCAAAATAATGGCCACCCCAAATAATCTGATTTTTACTAACTCTAAATAGTTCATCAAAATATTCTTTTTTAGGTGCAATATCCCAACTCGTATCTGATTGGTTTAAAACTCTGCTTTTTAATTTTCCTGAACCTTGCATACTTGATTTATCTAAATTATAAGGTGGATCTACAATAGCTAAATCAAAATGGTTGTCTTCGTGCCTTGACATTAATTGCATATTACACTCGTTTGTTATTTTCATAATAATCGTAAATTATTTAGTTTTAATTAATAAGTAGTTTTCTAATATACCTCTGCTCACAGTGTCAAACCCCTTAAATCCTACTTTCCCCTCGTCATAATCATTATAGTATTTATCTAAATCATAAGGGAAATTTTCTTTTTCTGAACACTCACAACAAAAACCTAATTCATTCCCACTTTCTCCTGCTACAAAATCTTGTTCGCACATTATGCATATATCTGTTTCCATAATTATTTAGTTTTTAGGTATTCGTTTACAATATTTTTGTGTGCGACACTATCGTCATAGCTATCTGAAATATCCTTATAATCTACATCTTTTATCCCAAAAGATTTATTCCAACTTTGCTCATCATAAAAGTCCATCTCTGTTTGATTAGGGTCTTTTGGTTCGTTAAAGTCCCCCATATAAATATCGCTTGTGCATTCTTTACAAAACCTAAAGTCATCTCCAAAAGTGCTTTCTTCTAATTCTGTATTGGAACAATAATAACAACTTTCTTCTCCTGTTTGCACATCATATATCACTTCCTTGTTTGAAGTTCCATAATCTCCATACCAATAACCTCTACTTGCTCCCTTAAAATCTCCCCATTTACTTCCATAATAGCCATTGTATTGCCCGTAACTATGAACTCGTTTCTTAAATTTATACTCATATTTATCACAGCCAAGTTCAGCGACAATCATCTCCACCATATCAAGACAGCGACTTGCGTCATCAAACTCCACAATTTCAGTATCAGAATGAGGCTCATAATAGCCACAACTCATATTGGCTACGCATACTCCAATACCATTAGTGGCAAGTTGACCAACATCAGTTATTGCCCCACTACTTTCTTTGTATCCGTATTCTTTTAAGATCGGTTTAAGAGCTTTCTTAAAGGCTTTGCTATATAGCTTTCCTGATATAGAGTTTATAAAGTCGGTGCTACCCCTTCTGTCTGCCTGTAGGCAATAGCCAACATCTTTAAACCACTTCATATCTGCTTGGCTGCTACCAACACAGCCCATTTCTTCAGAGTGGAAGAAGGCGCATTTTATTTTATCAAAACTCATTAGCATTTCTAACGCTATCCATATCCCTACTTTGTCATCTCCACCAACGCCAACCTGCTTACCTGTTTCAGCATTGAACGCAAATATACAGCCGTCATCTTCAAAAACTTTATAGTATTTGTGTATGTCGTGTACGGTGTCGGTATGTGCAACAATACAAGGATAGATTTTAGATTTTCCTTTTGTTACATATATGTTATTGTCTTTGATTACAACCTTTGCTTTCGGTACAAATTCAGTACAAAAATCTTTTATGTATGCAATCATATTAAATTCATTACCACTTGTGGTTTGAATTGACAAGACATCAGTTAATAATTTTTTTCTTTTGTTTAGCTTTTCATTCATAGTGTTTTCTGTTTTAGTTAATAATTTAGTTAGTAGAATTTGGGGTTTATTTCCCTTAAAATTCTATACAAAGATACGAAAAATATCTGACACTACCAAATTATTTAGCACTTATTTTCAATAAATTACCATATTTTGAAGGAAAAGACGCATTTTTCCACATTTATATACCCCACAAGCTTATTTATTAGGGCTTTATTGTTAAATTCTGTGTGTTTAGGCATTTCTCTTGTTTCCCACTTAAAATTATATTCTTCAAAATTTAGTTTAGAAACATTAAAAACATACCCCATATCTTCCATTTGAACAATATATAGGAATTTTTTATCAAAAACTTGGGCGTACATACAATTATAAGCAAACTTATCAAACTCAATAAGAACATCATCGTAATAGGCGCTTCTAACTTTTAATTCATATATATTATTGTTGTTATCCCAACAATCAAAGCGTGAGTAATCATCTTCTTCGGCAAATATTTCTCTGTTAATTGTTTCTACTAATACATCTTTAAGATATATTTCGTCTGATTTCATTTAGAACGGGAGATCGTCACTACTCTTAGCGGTTTCAGTATCTTTTTTAGGCTCATAAGTATTCTCAAAAGCATAGTGTGTTGCCCCTTTTTCAGATACCTCTCTCCGTTCTGCAATAGTAATGTTTGCCCAACCTTTTTTAGCGATAGCCTGTAGTTCATCTACTTTAATTGCTACATTAAATAGTTCTCCGTATTGAGTTTCTACTCTTTTAATGTTTGATGGAATGTAATTTTTTTCTGCCATTTTTTAATTTTATTTTTGTTATTGTAAGATTATCTATTTGTTCCTGTATAGTGTGTTTGTTTTTTTCTAAATGTTTTATTTCATCATTAAAGAATGTTAAACTTTCAAAGTCAAGCAAAGAATCTTTAATTCTTTTATAATGGCCGTCATATCCTTTATAAATATCAGAATATATATTATGCATTTTTATAGAGTGTATAACTGTTGCGTGATGTGTGTTGGCTAATTTGCCGATTTTTTGTAATGACAGCCCAAACACATCTCTTAACACAACACAATAAAGTCGCCTTGCTTCAATAATTTTTAGTTTACGGCTTTTAGATTTTATAACCTTCCATTTAAGATTAAAAGATTTCTCAATCTCTCTTTTAATTCTTCTGTGCCGTTCTTCAGTAAATTTTATTTTAATTTGCATTATTTGTTTTGTTTAGTTAGCGCATCTATCATAGTGTAATTTTCCTCTCCTTGAACTATAATAATTTCGCCCTCTAAGTCACACTCAATAATGTCAATAACATCTTTAACATCAATGTTTAAAAATTTTGCCAACCTATCCATTTGGTAGTACCTTAAATAGTATGGGTGGTCAAGATATTTTTCAATGGTTGATCCTTTAATGTTTAATATCCTTCCAAATCTCTGTTTAGATATTCCTCTAATTCTTAAAATTGCTTCAAGTTCATTCCTTGAAGTTTTAATTTTGTCATAAGTGTCTTTCATATTAGTAATATTTTGGTTTAATAATAAGTTTTCTTAATTGATCTATAGGAACAAGAAATTTTCTTTGTTTAGTTCCATAAAATAATTTGATTTCTTGAGCAGTTAAAACCCCCATAATATCATCTTCTACAATCTCTCCAATTAAGGTCATCCCGCTTGATACGATATATGTATAGGGTTTGCTATGGTGTTTTATTATCTCTACCATTAAACACTCCTGCTTGTCGCATTTGCTCATATTGGTCTTTTGGGTCTGATTTAATTTCATTTTCTTTTAAGTGTGGTATCAATTCTTCGGCCTCTATCTCAGTTAGAGTTGATAGGTTATTAAAAATTTCTTCTTTTTCTGTTGTGTTTAATGAGGTGTAAGGTAAGAGGTTCTCAATGTACCCGATCTGCCAAAGCTCTGCTTCAGTAGGTTCTCCATTAATAACCTCCTCAAACCACTCATCATATTTAGTCAACAATTTCATCTTGTCCAAATACTCCTTGCTCATAGAATCCTGTTAGTTTAAGAACCACTCTACTCATAGCTCTTTTTTCTGCCATAGCAACAGGAAACTTCTTAGCGCCACCCATTAAGTTGTCATCACTTGCTTCTCCAAAACTCATCATATTTCTAACATCAGTTTCTCCACTTCCTGTTTTCATACTGCCCACAGCTTTAAGGACAACCATATCTTTATCAAGCTTAATTACTTCATAAGCAATCTGTATGTTTTGCTTACTTACAATCTTATCTATACCTGTTCGTGTGATGATTACAAATCCTCTTTTATCTTTGTAAACATCTTCTTCAACAAGATTATTTTCTGTAAACAATCTTCTTAAAGTTTCTTTTTTAGTTTCTTTTACTTCTGCTGCATCAGTAATTTTTGGTACTTTTTTCATATCAATTTGATTTTGTTGGTTAATAGCTTCTTGTGTTTCGTTAATAGTTTCTATTTTCTTTGCTTGAGCTTCGTGGTACATTTGTGCCTCAGCTAAAGCTTCTGCTTCTGAATGTTCATTAAGCATCTCATAGTTATTATCATCTGACATTTTTATAAACATATCTTGCATAAATTCTTCTTTCATTTTTCCCATAGTTAGTTGGTTTCAATTATTAAATTTCCATTTAGGAAAGTGGTTTCGTTATCTTTGTTAATTAAATAAGGAAAATCAACTTTGTAAGCCACATCTTTAATGTCTTTTACATAAGTATCTCCATACTCCCAACTTCCGTAAGTCATTGGAGATTTTACTGCACAAAACCACCTTGCAAATTCATTCTTTGCTTCATTTTCAGGGGCTTGGTATTTCTTTAATATCCTCCATTCCCAACCTGCATTACGATTTACCCATATCTCATAAGGGCTATCTACTTTTCTTGTTTTACCACATTCGTTTTTACTCATAGTTAATTAGTTTTAGTTCTACAATTATCTCTCGCTTCATCCCAAGCACTTTCACAATGGTCTTTACAATCATAACAAAGCATTTGGTCGGTATCCATTCTTGCTCCACAACAGTCGCTTATTTGACTCATTTCTTCTTCACAATCACAATCATTATTCTCCCCACACACAATGCAGCGCTGATGATTTTCACAATACTCATCAAAATTTTCTGCGTCTTTATCACAAAGTTTACAAGAGATGTTGTTGCCGTTAAATTCTGTAGGGTCATCACAACTCTGATAAGTTGCTTTTGCCCAATCTTCATAATTAAATTCTGTTATTTTAATCATAGTTTGTGTTTTAGTTTTAGTTTGTAATTAATTAAAGTGCAAATATACGCATTTTTTTTGAATCTACCAAATTATTTAGCACTTATTTTATAATATCTTTATCTTTATCCTTGTATTTATCTTTATCCTTATCCTTATATTTATCTTTATCTTTATATATAAGGGTATTAAATACCCTATGTTAAGGGTTAATTAAGTGTTTAATTTATTAAGGCCAAATAACTACTATCATAATGTTTTTTTAAATTAAAAATAATGTGTTAATCTCGCTACTTGACCACTTTCTTTATCGTGAATAAAACCTTCACAAGCTCGTGGAACTCCACAAAACCCTTTGCGTGAGTGCCAACTATCCACAGAAGATGGGCTTCTCATATATTCTATAGTAACCCCTATATAATCCTTAGTGTCTAACCATTTATGTTTAACTTTATGATGAATATGATGTAAATACCAATATCTGTATTTTGTTTCACTCCACATTTGTGGTTTTTCTTGAGCCATTAATAAAGGTAATTTATCCATCTTCGCCCCATCTCCGTGTTCAAGGCCAATAAGGTTTTTCCCATACAAATAATATTTACGATGAGCAACGCTAATATCAAAATTAACATCTTTAGCTTTTCTAAACCAAGACTTTAATGTATGTGCTAAATGAAATCCACTTTGATAATCGTGATTACTCATTGAGTGTAAAACATCTACAGGGGCAACCCTTCGTAACATTTCTATTACCTTAACATAAAGATTTAGGGCTATTTCATAATGCTCCCACCATTTTTTCCCATCTGTATCTTGGTGCGTACCTTTTGTGGTAGTGTTATAAACATTATCTATATGGAGCACATCATTCCCTATACAGAATAAAATACGCCCAACATCAAACCCTTCTGCTTTTTGAATTAATCCCTGTACTCCCTCAACAACCCTTTCTACAGCAGTTTCACAATCATATACTTCTCCCGTTTCTAATTTATTAGCATATTTTCCTATATGAATATCAGCAGGGTTTATAACCAACAAATGATCGCCTAATTTTTTTCTTCTTGTTATAGGGTACCCAGGAGAATATCTCTCTACAAACTCAGAAACACTTTCAATGATTTTTTTCTCATCAACACCAACATCTTCTTTAGTAACAATACTAAAACGATAATCCCCATTAGCAGACTGCCAATGTTTTACAGAAACAATATCATCTTTTTTTATACCTCTCTCAGCAATATGTAGGTCAAGAGCAGTATTTCCATTAATATTATCTAATGACTCTGCCCTCCCCTGATATATTAAATCTACTTCTTCAGGGCTTAACCTTATTCTTTTCCCGTAATGTTTCATAAAGAGTTGAAAGACACAAAGATAAACAAAATTTTTATATAAATAAAAAAAGAGTGAGAAGTTATAAACCCCTCACTCTTAATTACTAACTAAAACTAAACCCAACTATGGAAACACGCCAAAGAAGGTGAACAAAGATAGTTATTTATTTTGATATATCCGCAATCCCTTGTCCTAAAATTAAAACAAGTGTAGCGTGGAAAAGATTGGTAGCAGTTTCCTCGTCTACCCCTAAATAAGTTACGATAGCAGGAACCACAACAGCAGATACTGCGTACCAAAACTTTTTACTTTTAAACATTGTTAAAATAAGCCAATTTTTCATTTTCTTTTATTTTTAATTATTAAATATTAGAATCGGTAAGTAATACCAATCTTGAACTCTCCTTCGTCATCTTGCGATGTTTCCCAAACATAATTTGGCTCAACATAAAAGTCGTTCCAAAATTTTACTGCGTAGCCAACACCAATCCTCATCTCATCTGAATTATCTGAAGGTATTTGAGCAGACAAATACAAGTTATCACTCATATTATATCTACCAAACAAACCCCAATCATCACCACTTTTTTGAACCCCTAGAACAAAGTCATCGTTTAATTGGTACCCAACCCCTATGTTGTCTGTGAAATTTGTAACCCCCCAACTCTCATCATCTGTAGGGCTGCTTATATCGCTTACCACCATATACTGTGCAGATGCACACAATGATGTTAAAGCGATTGCTATTGTTAAAACATATTTTTTCATTTTATTATCTATTTTTAATTACTAATTCTATTCTTTCGCTTAAATGATTCCCTAAAATATAGTTCATCAAATAAGGGTGCGCTATTCTACTTCCTAAAATCTTATCAGGGGTCTGTGCTCTATGTGTCCCCGTTAAAATACATCCTTTTGTGTCAGAAGGGTAATTCCCATAATGGAAAAGGATGTACGACCGATCCTTAACATCTTGCACAATCAAGTGAACATAATCCCTTGTTGAGCTTTCTCTTGCTAACCTAACCCTACAACGATACCACCCTTCAGGGACGCAAGATACACTTTTTTGATTATCTTTCCAAGGCAATTCTAAAGTATGTGCAATAAACTCTCCATTACAATATAATTTTCCCAAAATAGACTTACTTGTAAAAGTATCTCTAATCAGAAGAAGGTTTGCTGTGCTTTCTTTTTCGGTCATATTTTTTTTTATTTTTATGAACCTTTGTAAAAGACAATTTAATACGCCTTTCATTTTCTTCCTTGCCCTCTATATTTCTTTTTATATCCACTTTGATTTCTTGAAGCATTTTTGCTATGCACCCCTTTTCTTTTCTGTTGCCTTTTTTCTCTAAATGCAAATTCTGCCCTTTTCACCATAATTATTCAGGAGCAGTTACTATAATATATTCTATATCACAAGCAGCTGTATCTGCATCTACTGCAATCTGCGTAATATTTTCAAAGTTATTAAAGGTTGTCCCTGAAGCATCTACATCAATTTCTGGATTCATAAGCACAAAAGATTTTCCTGCGGGTATCTTAAAAAACTGAGAATCTGTTGCATCGTATAACCTTAAAGTTATAAAGTTAGTATCATCAAGATTCGTTATCCTAAAATATCCCCAATCTGCAGCCACAACCTGACCTCTCCCATCTGCCGCAGCCGTGTAAATAACATCGGTATAGGTTGTTGCCGTACTCATAATTCTTTGGTCAACCTTTCCTTGTGTTGCAAAGGTTGTAGATATAGTATTACCATAGTCTACCCCATTCAATTCTATAGACTCTATAATTGTTACGGTTAAATTTGCTTGCTCAACTGTTGTTGCCATATTATTTATTTTTTATTTTATAGTATTTGTAAATTGTAAAAATTATTGCAAGACTTAGGGAGCAAAAAGTCAATAAATCATTGACATCGCTTAAACTCACTCCTATTGCCCCTGCATTTGCTGTTACTATTTGTGCTGTATCTTTCATCATTATTTTCTTTCTTTTTAATTTATATTATTCTAATACTTCTTCTTCTTCAGGTATTTCAAAACCTAAGGATGTAACTTTGTTATCTAACTCAGCTTGTGTATCACACTCAAAAGTATTTTTAAGTGTCTCTGTCTGTGTGTCAAGTGGAAATTGTCCATAGAGAACTATCT
>Ga0098061_1001910_pt1 | contig 10065 bp, 15 predicted proteins | sample 22_taG_FD_92579 | JGI IMG/M metagenome (GOLD analysis project Ga0098061, IMG submission 92579) | Marine viral communities from the Subarctic Pacific Ocean - 22_ETSP_OMZ_AT15343 metaG | ecosystem: Environmental > Aquatic > Marine > Oceanic | place: Subarctic Pacific Ocean | collected 2015-01-20 | reverse complement strand
TACACCAGCAACACCCAATTCACTTAAGTCAACATAATCGTTTAAAGCCATTTCTAACTCCTTTATGTTTTATTTGGGTTTAAGTCAGGTTATGGCTCAAATGCCTTAACCTAACAGTTCTTCAATGTTTCCATCTGAATTAAGTAACGCATCAAATACATCATCATTTTGGTTATTAGATTTACCTGCATTATTAGCACTACCTTGGCTTTTAGGTATGTCACGGACATTTTTCATCTGATTAAGCATATCTTCTTTGGTAGAATTGGCTACATTTTGACTTACTTTATCTTGATTCATTATAGTAAACATATCGTCAAATGTCATGCCTTTTTCTTGAAAGCGTCTATCTGAATCTGAAACAAAGTCTTTAAATTCCGCATCTGTCATTCCATGTCTTTTTTGGAAATCTAAAGCCTGTTGAGTCATATATTGTTTAGCATCTTTTTGAGCTTGAACTTGTCTTTGCTCATCCATAAGCTGTGAAGTACGCTGTCTTACTACATTATCTACCATAGAATTGAAAACCTTAGCTGAATCTGAATTAGGGTTGTTAACCATATCTTCAGAATCAAATATAAAATCTTCATCTAGCTTAAGATGTTCCTTAATGTTTTTTGGAGTACTACCTCCATCATTAAAGTAACCCTTAACATGTTCTATTAAGCCACTATCATTTTTCATCGCATCTAACACTGGAACGAAAGGTTTCAACTCATTAAGTTGGGCTCTCAATTTTTGCGCCTCACGACTGGAATCACTATACCTTTTCTTCAAGTTTTGAATGTCTGGGTCTTCCTGTGATACCTGTTGAGTTTGTTCTTTATTTTCAATGGGACTCTGAGTAGAGGTTTCCGTATTTTGAACATTCTCATTATTATCTTGAACGATGCTATTAACATCATTTTCAAGTGCTGAAAAGAAATCTTCACTTTCAGAGCCAAAAACAGCTTTTTCTGCTATTCCTGGGTTACTTTGCGTGTCATCTTTCATACTATTTCTCCTTTTATATCTTTATAATATAGAATTAATTATTATTTAATTCCAAATTCTTTTCAAATTCTTTTTGCTTGTCTATATTTCTAGAAAGTTTATATTTAGAATCAGTTTGCTCAGTATTTCTTAAATTCCTTTGCATAGCCTTTGTTTCTAGTTCGTCTTTATATATAGAAGCCTTAGAATCTTGAACCTTTTTGCTAACTTCAACGCTACCCTGCATAATTTTATTTTTAATACCTGCCTGAACAACCTGTCTTTCCAGAGTTTCAATAGTACCACTAAGGTCTTTGATTTTCTCTTCTTGATTTCCAATTTTACTCTGAAGTTGCGAATATAAACTTTTACGTTTCACGATTTGCTCCTTATTTTTTACATCAGTTTCTGCGAGAACAGCCATATCATCTACAACTCCTAATCTCATTAATTCTTTCATTTCTGACAAATAAGCCCATCTATTTACTGGTAGCGTAGAACCAGCTACAACCCTTGTATCAAATTTTGCAGATGGATAATCTCTCCATCTTCCAATAGCTTTACCTAAATCATTATATAGTGGGACATTTATTTCTACAGTTTTTTCTTGGTTAATAGCTTCGGGCTGAACTATCCTAAATACTTTATGAGCAGAATATACAGCTTGAGAATATTGCTTAACGATTTCACCAACTTGCTTTAATGCAGGTTCGATACAATTTTTAAGCCAATATTTAATTCTTCTAGTCCCATATTCATCCATAGCTAGCATGCCTTTATATGGCATATCTTGAGTTGCTCCAACATCTCCTTGCATAGCAGAATATATACCTGCTAAATATTCCATATCCTGCTTACCTGTTTGCGTTAAACTAAAAAATGCATTATTTAATTGAAATGGTTGTACTGGAGTTGGAGGATTATAACCTTGCCTCAATGGGAGCAATGCTCCAGGCGAACTTGAATACTGTTCCCAATAATCTGTATCTATACTTCCTTCTTCATACATCCATCTTAACGAACTTCCAAGAGATGCATTATGTATCATTAATTGATGAGCTTTATTTATTTCTCTTTGTTTTCCAATAAGGGGAGATACAGCACTCATAGGGAATGGAGTACCTGTCCACTTGTAATGCAATGGAATAATTGGATATTCTTCTAATGGAAGATATTTTGTATATAAAGCTTTATCTGAGACAACACATGTTAATTTTACTACATTCTTATGGAACCTAACTGATTCAATTATTCTTTTAGAAAATGTATCCTGCTTAGATAGTATATCAAATTCTTTTTTAGAAAAAACTTTGTTCTCTGTTTTTGAAGCCTCTGCATGTAATTTATTTTCTATCTCAACATGAAAACTTTCCAGTTGGTTTTTCATCATCTCAGCTTCTTTTTGTAACTCTAATTTCATTCTCTCTGGGAGCATTTCTCCCTTTTCAACAGCTTCTTTCATAGCTAATTCTTTTTCCATCATACTAACTTGCATTTCCTGCTGTAGTTTTGCAACCTCCTCCATAGCTTGTTGTTTTATTTGAACTAATACTTCTCTATTAGGAGGAACGCTATAAAAGACATTTACAAATGGCATCTTCTCTTTTTCATAACATTCAAAGAATTCAACAAGTTCATTTTCCTTTGCTGAGTATAATCCATTATTTGAATCCATTTCTTTGTAGCCAAAATCATGTTGTTCCATATCAGTTGCTTTTTCACTATAATTTTCATAAGAGCTTTCATTAGATGATGCTGCCATTATCTTTCTTTTGCTATCAGGGAACAAATTGACAAGGTGTCCTTTGGGGAGTATTTTGCGGATAAGAATATAGGCAGCATCTCTAAATAATATATCTCTTGATTTATTATCGACATAAATATCAAATGGGTCTGGTTGTTGTATAACTACTTCTCCCATGCCTCTATCTGCGTCAGCATCTACAGTAACAAGAAGGTAACCAATAGATTTAGTAACAGCATCATTTACAGCATTTGAAAGTAAAGTAGTTCCATCAGAATTATTCCATATATAATCTGAAATATCTGAAAATACAGAAGCTACGTCAGAGTCATCTCCAGTAACTCCGATAGCTTGCCATCTTGGATTTGTAGCAGTAGCATAAAAATTTAACATTTCAACAACAGGAATTATTCTATTTATAGTAAACGTAGGCATTCCCTGTTCTTCAAGTGCTATCTTTTCGTCATAACTTAATTGATTATCATTTGCAAAGTCGTACCCTTTTTGATTAACATATTCCCACTGAACTCTATTATCAGTTTTTGAATATTGATATAATTCTGCTACTCTTTGAGCTACCTTATCTGCTTTTTTAGCCATACAATTCTCCGTTAATTTTTACCCTCAATGCCCACAGTATGCTCATCTAAGTTAGTTCATGAAAACCTAACGCCATACCGTCACCCTATGCAATAACCCAAGATTTAACTTGAGGTTTCTTTTTAAAAAATCTTTTTTCTTTTTTACCTTCTTCGCGTATACCAACAGGTGGATTAGCATACTTGCATGCATATGCCAATGCATCTATAGTATCATCATGTCCCATACGAGGGCCAAAGGTAATTATTTCATGCTCCAAGTCATACTGTTCTTTCTTTAAATGTATCTGACCTATTGCAAATCTTTGAGCCAATATTTCCTGTATTCTATCACGCTTACTCATTCTAGTTCCAGGCTTTTCTTCCTTAAAACGAACAGAGAAGTCATTCCTTCTCCTTGTCTCTGCTCTTAACGCTTGGAATACAGGTTTAGACATTGTAGTATCCTCTACAACATACAAGCTAGGATGGAAGATGTCTGAATAATCAAACATATAATCCACTATACCTTTATTCCTTTCTCCTGGAATTCCTAAAACTGGAATACCACGTTTTCTTAAATAATCAAGAACATAAATATTATTATCTGAATCTACAGCTATTACCACTATAACACTATAATCAGCATCCCTTCTTTGGCTGTCTGTAGCAGGGTCAACTCCAGCAAATATATTAACTGGTTTTAACTCTTCATCTATATTCAAAAAACAAATATCACTCTCTTCTTCATACTGAAACTTTCCTTCCCAGTATTTAATATGGTCTCTGGTGAACATTGAATCATCAGCAGACTGAACTTCCATCATATATTCTTGATAAAACTTATATGGCTGACCTGAATCCGCGTAGAACTTCTTTTTACGCTCCATTTCTTTTTTACCAAACCAGCTATTCCATAGCATGGTCCCATCATCTAAAATAGCTTTCTTAAGTACTACATCCCAAGAAAATTCTTCACCTTGTTTAACAGCCTTTTCATAATTGACAATAAGGTTATTAATAAAACTATCATAATGAACAGGTGTCCCATTAATACGCAACCTACCCGTAGCAGGCTCAAGGGCAGGGAAAACAACAGCAGTAATAAGGTTCGAATTTTTAGCTCTAGCCTCTGGGGTAATGGTATTATTCTCGTCCTCGAAGTCATCAAGAGTTACCAAGTCATATCTTTTATGAAGTTTGGCACCACCTCTAATACCAGAGATATTGGACTTTGAAATAAGTTTACAACCATTCGTTGTCTCTATATCTGTTTCTGTCCATTTTGTGCCTTTTAAACTACCGAAATAATACAAAATTCTTTCATTAAACTCCAAATGATATTTAATATAATCCATATTACCCGTTGCAAGTTTTGCAGTAGCAGATACCCATCCATAAAACAACGGTTCCTTTGTAAAACAAAAAGCTTGCAATATATCACACTTAGTTAGAACTGTTTTCCCATGACCTCTAGGTAATATAATAGCTACTTGTCTTTTTTCTTTATCTGTAATAGCATCTGCAATTTCATAATGAAAAGGAGGAGTCTCAGACCTGAGGAAGTCATCTTGTAGGAATAGTTTTCCAAAAGCAATTAAATCCTTTGAGGCTAACTGAAGTGCTTCCTCCTGTTTCGATAATTGTTTAGGTGAGTGTTTATTAATATTTGCCACGTTTGGACTTCTTTTTTCCCTTTTTAGTTATTCTCTTCCCTGTTCTTTTAGCATAAGCTTTGGCCGCTGCCTTACCTTTCTTTGAATACCCGAATTTCTTTCCTCCTACCTTAGGCATTACTTGCCCCCCTTTTTAGGTTCTAAATCTTCTAATGTTATTATGTCATCCATATATAATCTCTCCATTAAATTTATCTATAATTTTTTGAACAAAATCACTTCTCCAATATTTACAGCCCTTAGATAATACATCTACAGGAATTGCTCTTGGTTCTTCGAACCATCCACAATTACCTTTTTCATGCAAACCACAGGCTATACAACTACTCTGCTTCGATTTCTTTTGGTCTTTGGGCTTCATTAATCATACTATCTGTAAGTCCTTGAAACTGAACTCCAGTAATTTGTTGTACCTTAGCAGAACTCTTATCTTCTAAGTCTAATATATCAGCAAGTTTAAATAATGCTTTTAATTTAGTTTCATCCTTTTCAGAAGTTTGTGCTACTATCTTAATATTTTCAAGTACCATTCTTTCATCTATATCTAATTCTTGTAATATTGGCTTTAACTCTTCTTTCACAGCAGTTTTTATCCTTTCTGTTTTGATTAGGTTGACAGCCTTCATCCTAGCGTATCTCTTATTGTTAGTAGGAAAAGCCTTAACATACGCATCCTCAGGTTGCATCCCTTGAGATACATACTGAACAAACAATTCTTCATTAGCAGTCATTTTCCTTCTCTTAAAGACCACTTCCTCTGGAGTTGAATCCCCACCAAAGGAATATATATTAGCTCTCTTACTAGTATCCATATATACATTTTTAGTCGCAACAAATGTCCCAGTACAAGTGCCTATATAGCCCAGTTCACCATTCTTTCTAAGCATAGAACCTCTCCTGAGGACCTGAATTACGCAATTATCATCGGATAATACCCAATCTCCAATGATGCCCTTACGCCAATCTTTTATAATATTTAATTTAGGGGGAGTTTCTTTTACTGAATCATATACGGTATGCTTCATACCTTTAACTCTATAATACCTCATGCTTCTCCAACATCATACAAAGAGTCCATCATCCTTAAATCTTCCTCATCAAAGTATTCTTCCATATACTGCCAGCTTATGTCTATAGGCCCTGAAAAGCCTTCCTTATCTATACTTTCACATATATATTCGACAATACCACTGTCCTCACTATAGGCTATCTCTAGCTTATACACAAGGCATCCCTTATCTAACTTCTTTTTCTTACTATCTATTTTATTTGACATATGATTCCCTTAAGCTATGTGAACAAATCCTCAAAGATTTGTGAACCACTACCCACTTAAGCTTACTGTAGCTTAATTTATAGCTGAAATAATTTTCGTTAAATATGAAAATATATAATAATAGTTTAATTACTTTTTTTTTAAAAATCAAGACTTTTATTTATAGCCTAAGTTACTGAAAAACAAGGACTTAAGTTTTTTATATAACTAAGATTAAAAACTGGTTAAGCAATCCTAGGGAGGTTTCAAAAATTATAGGATTTTATCGGTTGGCCTATTTAACATAATTAACTCCGCATATAGCTTTTTTTATATGCAAATTAGGTTATTTTTCATTCTGAATTAGATTTCATTTTAGGTAGCCCTGTGGGTATACAGGTATCAAGCCGCACATAATTGCAACAGCAAAGCAAGGCTACCTATTCAAACAAACCAAAGAAAGGACAGTTAGTTATGCAATCAGATTATACATTATGCAAGTTAGAGAAGAGAGATTGGGTCAACAAAAAGGGTGAATCAGGCTCCGACTATGCCCTTCACAATACAACAAGAAAAACCACAGAGTTTGGTGGACACGAGTTCTCAGGTGGTGTTACCAAGAAGGGTGAGAAGTTTGGGAATAGCAAGGAATATACAGTATTCTATTGGTCAAAGAAGATGTCAGATGACCAATACCAAGAGTTTGTAGATGAGTACGGAGATGAAGTTTACTGCCATATTCCTACTGAAACATTCCTATCTGTGAAGGAATACAAAGATTTAGGTCTTGATGCTACAGTTTCCAATGCTATCCAACCTCAATCCTCATAGTTTCGCACATCAATAGCAGAGAGTATCCTACAATGGGGTACTCTCTCGCTTCCATGATGTATTATAAACAAACAGCACTCTAACAACATAAACAAGGAGACACGATGAACTACGAGCTTAAGAAAGTATTTGACCGCTATAAAACATGGATTGTACACTGTTTTATGACATTTATAACCATAACCATGACTTTCGGTTTAATAGCCTTATTCTTCCGATTTGTACATTGGATATTTACATACTAAAGATTGAAAGTCCTGAGCAAGACACAAAACGGCTCACAAATTTATATTTGGGTTGGATAATCCAACGACCTGTATGGTGGGATAAAGCAGAGTAATGAACTGTGTTGATATTTATATCTGTTCTGCCATACTAAAGAATTCTAATGCGGAGACTACGCTTGGTAGCGTGACCTGGCTCATAACCAGGACCAATTGTTAGTTCGATTCTAACCTCCGCTACACATTTAGAGAGGTGAGGTTATGATGCTAGTCACATCAAGGTGGGGGTTCAATAGTTACTCAAAAGGCTCAAAAGACTGCCATGAATTCTGAGAGTGCTATGGTAATCTCTCTAATAACATTAAATAAGGAGAAGACAATGAAAGATGCTATACTATGTGATGTAGACGGTACTGTAGCCTTAATGCACGGTAATAGGACACCATTCGAGTTTGATAAAGTAATGAGTGACAATCCAAACAGATGGGTTATAAGTATTATCTTATCATTTATTAAATCAAATCCTGATGTTGAGCTAATATTTATGTCAGGTAGAAGTAATAGTTGTTACGAATTAACATTTAAGTGGTTAAACGAGTATTTTAGAGAAGAATTTCTACTATTTATGAGACCTGAAGAACAACTATATGAACCAGACGCTAAGATAAAGTATGAACTATACAGTAGAAATGTAAAAGACTTGTATAATGTATTATTTGTAATTGATGATAGACAACAAGTAGTTGATATGTGGCGTAATGTAGCTGGTTTAAATGTAGCTCAAGTAGCTGCAGGTAACTTCTAATCAGACCAAGTGAAGCAGTTCTTATTATTTGCAACGGGTAATAAGTAATAACAAAGGAGTGACGGACATTGTAGCTCCTATTCCACTCTGGCTTCACTAATCAATTAAACTTATCGAAACAAGGATAAGAGGTAGATAGCTCTGGGAGGTGGATTGACTATGATAGGGAGCTAAAATAATGAAACCTCCCAAAATTTATACCAAAGATTAAATTTAACAATCACAAGCCATAAAGGAGAAATAATGACTAAAAAACAGAAACAGAGAGAAAAATGTTCATATCTTAAGGGACATGATGCCCCATCAAAGGATTCATATCAACAAGATTTACTTAATTGGTGGTTGGAATATGCTTGTGGAGATGACAAGTTTGATGAAGGGGAATATAAAACTCCTGTCGATATAATGTCAGCAATAATGAGATTAAGAGATTATATGGGTGATGACCCTGAACAAGGTTATGGATTTTCTAAAGACTTAACATCAGATAGTAAATTTAGAATTATTGAAGCGATGTTGTGGAAAGTACAAAAAGCTTTAGCTAATTTAGCTAATATGGAAAGATAGTGTATAAACAATAGGAGGCGTTCCTATGAATGAACGAGCAAATGATGTCGAAGCACAGATGTTAGCTTTACTTGATATAGTTAATAATAACTACATTCAAGCAATTAAGCTGGTGTGCGATGATATTCAAGTAAAAGAGTCAACCGTAGAATTATAAATACTATCTTGCGGATGGTATGGCTCGTGATAAGAGATGAGGGTGAGGTGAGCTATCTTGCCCTCTTTTCTTTATAACTATAGAATTTAAATAAAGGAGCCAAAATGCATAAGATGAGTAAAGAGTCAGCAAATACATTAGCGAGTTTACAATGTAGATTAAAAGATGCTACTAATAAATTAGATGATGCAGAACAAGTATTAAAGACAGTATTCACAATGTGTAATGCTGCTTATACAAGAGAAGATATTAAAATACAAATCAACACATATTGGGGGGTTAATAATGAAAAGAAATAAAACAATTTATAAATCAATAATAGATAAATATGGCATAACTGATGCCTTAGTCTGTCCTCAATGTAATGGTGAAGGTCATTTCCTTGAAGATAATACTCACGCTAACGGTGGAACAATGAGTCCATATTTATGTGATTGTTGTGAAGGTAAGGGTGCTATCACAGAAGATATGATAGCTAATATAATGTTTGATAGTAAAGGTGAACCAGTAATTATCTATAAGAACCATAAGGACGATGATAATACCCCACAATTTTAAATAAGGAGATGAGCCATGTCAGACATGATGGGAGAGAAGGAATTCTTTGAAGTAATGAAATCTAACAATCAACATCTAACGATGCAAGAAAGATTTCTAATAGCAGAGATAATAAATGCTTTCACCGAAAATAGAAAGCGAGATAAAGCGGAAGGAGCCATATGATAGGAATAGGTAATGGAGAACCTTGTCCTTTCTGTAAAGGTAAGGATAAGTTTATAAGTACAGCTGATAATAGTTTTGTAGACCATATAATGAAAGAGCATCCAGAAGATATGGCTACATATTTATTTGGTATGAGTAATAAAGGTATGTAAATAATTGAGGACCAGTATCATCACATCGCTATAGCGGTCTTGGCCAACGATTGGTTTGGGGATGTCCTCATACAATTGAGAGTGAGGCGATTTCGTCATTAAAGAAACAGAATGGTAGATAGATAACATTTAAGTCGATGAAGCATGAGAGTGATGGCCGCAGGTGTCATTAGTGTATATAGCGGGTATACAGCTCAATACTGCATACGCAGTTATCGTTGTGCGAGTTCCGTGACGAGGAACATGGCCTGCTACCCGCTCTCATACAATTACAAGTATGTAACTATAGCAATAGCAGTCCTGAGAAGTTACACTAAGTTTATTCCAGGAACCAGCTGTGATACTATGTAAGCAGTTTATAAAAAGAGGTATCGGAATCAC
>Ga0098061_1001909_pt1 | contig 10067 bp, 11 predicted proteins | sample 22_taG_FD_92579 | JGI IMG/M metagenome (GOLD analysis project Ga0098061, IMG submission 92579) | Marine viral communities from the Subarctic Pacific Ocean - 22_ETSP_OMZ_AT15343 metaG | ecosystem: Environmental > Aquatic > Marine > Oceanic | place: Subarctic Pacific Ocean | collected 2015-01-20 | reverse complement strand
CCATCATTGATGAGAGATTTTAAAGTTAGACCATTCGGCGTTGACAAAACTTTAATTTTTCCCTTTAAATCTTTGCCTTCCCACCACAATGATGTAACCATGTGAGAAGCATTTTTTAAGTTTACAACAGAATCTTCAGGATGATCAAGTTCTCCGCAAGCCCGATTTTCTTTTACAGATTTCAAATAGTTTTTAACTTCTCTTTCCAAAATTACTCTAGGGTAGACTCGCCCGTTACCGTTTTGTTCATCACACCGCTGCATAATCCCAGAAAGAAAAACTGCACCATTTTTTGCTTGGAGTTTTTCATCTTCCGTTAGAAGATCTTGGCATACGCCATCAGAACATAATTCATAGTATTCTCTTAAAAGATATTTGTCGCTCATTTTCTTTTTCCCTCTTGTGCCAATCTAACTTTATGTTTATCAATTTCCCACTCTTGCCCGCGCAAGGCCCGTCGCGGTTGCTTCATCACTCCAAGCTCGACCTCTCTTGAAGATGGTCTATTTGCTCTTGGTTTCATTGGTGTTTCTGCTCCCACGTCTATTATGGCTGAACTTGTACGTGGTTTAAGCTCGTCTTGAATTTCATCAGCCAATTTTCGAAGATAAACATCAGCCTTTTCAGGAAGTCCGGGATATTCTTTTAACAGTTTTTTTAATTCAAACATAGCCTCCATCGCACCTTGAAGGCTTTCATTAATTTCATTTTTGCGTAATTGTTCATTAAGTAGATTTTGCATCTCTTCTATGATAATTTGCTTTAAAAATTGATTTGTAAATTTCATTTTATTTCTCTAAAAAATGCGGGCATTACCCGCCCGAGTCAACACCCTGACTTGCATCGTCTAACTGGCTGTAGTCTATAACGTTTCAGCATCATTCATCACCCCATTTCTTAAAATTTATTCCTTCATCACCAAAAATCATACTTAAGATATATGACGTTCCAGAACTAATGCAAGCCAATATGAAAGCATTAGCTATAGAATATTCAAATGTAAATAGTTCTGTCCATTTGTTAATTGCCCATAAAATCCAACCAACATGGAAGCCGATGCACATAGGGCAACGAAAAAAATGATGTTTTGGTCGAATTGGTTCTAAAATCTTAGAACATGATAAAATTTGGGTTAAACCAAAGGCGCAAAGAACAAAATATATGAGGCTCATTCGTAATAACCATATCCGCTCAAATAGCGTCGAATACGATTTGGCCCAATAGAGCCTTTTTTGGGAGCTTGAGGAACTTCTCCAAGTTCTGTTGAATCTTCAGCATCAGGTTCAACATAATGATCTTCAATTTCATTTTCTATATATTCTACTGCTTCAAGGTGTGGTTTTTGTTCTTCAATAAATTTTGTTGTTGAAAGTAGGACTACTTGTGCTGCGTCAACGCCCTCATCTACGGCATCGGGATAATAGGCTTCAAGACTTGCATATACATTTCCAGCTCTAATTGATTCGGGAAGAATTATACCCGCCTTCTGAAGATGTACAAAATATTTATTTTGAGAATCATAAACTTCATCATCCATTTCTTTTTTAGGAAAAGTAATTATTCTCTTTTGAGCGGTATCAATAACAATATCAAGATGCATATGATCAAAAATCATAAGTTTTCCATCAAGACTCTTTCTTATATTGAGAGAAATCTGAACGCCTTCGCGTTGCGGTTCTTTTTCCTTTTCCGGCTTTTCTTCGCCGATTTTAAGTTTAATTGGCATCAGATTTTATCTCGTGAATAAGAGACTGAATTTTGATAATCTCCTCTATCATTTCTTTATCGGGTTTTCTTTCTTTATATAATTCAAGTGTTTCCAAAACTTTATTGGCATTAGATGACATATTAGAATCACTTATCAGTATTTCTGAACTCAAACATTTTTTTAATTCTTTTTTGAGCCTACCTATTTCTTCATTGAGATAAATTTTTAGTTCTATATCATTACTAGAAAATGAAGACATATATTTATTTAATAATGTTTTTTGTTCTTCCAGTAATTGACCTTTATATTCACTATTAAACTTTTTCACGAAAGACTTGTAAATAAGATTATCAATCGGAACCATTTTTTCGCTTTCTTTTTTTTCCGACATTCCTTTGATTATCTCATTTTCTAACAATACACGAGTTTTGATTGGAGCCTTTTCATTGAAAATTTGTGCTAATGATGCCAAGGATTTATAATTTGGAACAAAATTGGAAAAAACATCCTTTGATAAAATTTTTCTAATTTTACTATTAAATTTGTTTTGTTCACTGTGTATTTTTTTCTCGTCTAAAGTTCTATGTGCTCTCTTTACACTTTCTAATATTTTTTCCGCAGTTAATGAACTCACTTCTTTGGTTTGGGTTATTGTTCTATACAATTTAAGATCATGTTTCATCCACGAATCGCCCAAAAAAGATTCTTTAATCAGATCAAGGATTTCTTTTTGAAGTTTTTCATTTTTAGAAAGAACAGCTCGCGTTAATTCTAAAACAGCAGTCTCGTAAAGAAATCCTGTATTCCTTTTCTTATTATGTTTAAACTTTGCCATTTTTCTTTTTTCCTTGTGATATACCTTTGTCCAAACTTTCTATCATTCTTTGTATTTCTGTATTATTTTTCAATATCTTTAATTCTTCAGATATCAATTCACTCTTATAATTAGTTTGTTGTTCTTCATAGGTCATTCTTGCAAGCTGATTTAATTCACTCTTGCCTTTAAAAATGTTTCTTTCAGTGTTTTTGCTTGTTTCCCTAGAATATTTTGAATCTCGACTTCTTCGTCGAGGCCCAGAAGACTTTCTGTTATCATGTTTAACTGGAATATAAACCTTTCCTTTCGCTCCTGGCGTTGTATATGGTTTTTGATCTGGCCTTTTCCATTGTAAATCATTTCTCTTACCTGGTGCAGCAAGAAGGGTTTCTTCTTCTGTTCCTTCCTCGGGCGCATCTGCGGCCAATTCTTCTCCACCCAGTTCTTCCATTCCCATATCTTCTCCACCCAGTTCTTCCATTCCCATGTCTTCCATAGGCATTTCTCCGCCGCCCATTTCAGGTGGAGTTGCAGCCATTTCAAGTTCTGCATTAAGTTGAGCGTCGTAAAACATTTCACGTTGATTACGAATGATTTCTTCATCAGAAAGATTAAGAAGATTTTTACTAACCCATCGCCTACTAAAATATCCTTCTGTTGCACTCCCAGCAATTTCAAATTTGGTTCTCCAATGTTCAAGCTCTTGAAGTTCCGCAAGTTTGGAAGGCGGATTTAAATGCAATTTGAAAGATAATAAATCTTTTCCTTTATATCCCAATGTATATAAATGAACTACAGCGATTTTTTCTAATTCGGAAACAACACTTCTTTGTAGCCTTGTTATTGTACGAGCAAATCGAATATCTTTTTGTGCCAAGGTTGTTTTATCTTCACCACCTTCTTCTGCTTGTGTCAAATAAGATGCTGGAATTTTAAGAGCAGAGAACAATTTATCACGAAGATATTTTACATCATCAATATCTCCCGTATATGTCCCACCAGGAAGTGATTCAACTTTTGTACCACCAGCAGTGCCCCGGACTGGAATAAAATAATCTTCATCTACACTCATTGGGTTATAACGTAAATCGACCCGACCAGTTGTCGAATCAATAACTTGATTTCTTTTCATTTGTGTCACAATTCGATTCATATGCGATTCAACTTCTTTTTCAGGAACTCCACCAACATCAATATAAAAAATACGTCTTTCGGGAGATCTAACAATTCGATAAGCCATCATCGCATCTTCTAATAAACCGAGCTGCCTCCAAATACGCCTACAAGGTTCTAAAGCTGAAGTACCATAAGGAGCATATTTATCATTTCCAAGAATTCTAAAATGAGCAATTTGCCAATTCTCAAATGTTAATCCACCACTATTCCATTGATATTGAATATATTCTGGATTTGTTTTGTCTTCTCCTTCGAGTCTTTCAACTTCGGATGTTGGAAGCCCAATCATGGATTTGATTCCAAGCTTTTCATCAATATCTATGTATAAGAAATAATCACCGTATTTACACATACTGCGACACCAACCAAAAATATTAAATTCAATGTTAAGAACACTATAAAATAAAGTGTGAAGGAGTTCTTTGATTTCTTCGTTTGGACAATTAACTGTAAGAACTTTTTGTAAAGGAGAAGAAACTGTCATTTCATCGGCATAAATATCTAAACCTGAAGCGATTTCGGGCATATATTCCATCTGATCAAAATCAACATACCGTTCTGCACGGGCAACATTTAAACTAGCATTGGCATAAACATTATCAAAAGGATTATAAGAAGATTTTTTAAAAGCTAAACCTGAAGCTGATTGGAATTTATATTTATCTAATTGTCGTCTTTTTAATTGACGGGGGTTTTGTTTTTGATAATCAACAAGTGGACCAGATAAAAGTCTCGTTAATGCTTTAAAGAGAGGTGAATCGGGATTGCGGGGGTTTTTATCGTTTCGTGTGGGTGCCATTTTTTATCCTTTTATGAGCCAGCCAAAATCTGTATATAATTGCTTGGCTGCATTCAGTTTATCATGTGATTCTTCTTTTTTGTAGCCTTCCATACCAGGAATTGTTGTATTTAATTTTGTATTTGAGGAAATCATTGAATTTAAAAAAGCTCTCTTATATTGTAAATCTCTGGTATTTTCTTCTAAAACCGTATCTCTTATCCAACAAGCTATTGCTAGAGACATTACTAGGTCATCATTATACCCTCGTTGAGCTTCTGGTCTTCCATTCCTCCAAACAAATGTTTTTAATTCTTGAAAAGTTCTTGCAGAACTTATTTTAATTAGGTTATTACGAATGAATTCTTCTAACTTGGCAACAATTAATGGCCTTGTCTTTTGTGATGTTGTAAAACCAGGAATTGAATTGGAAACATATTGAGCTTGATGTTGTTCAATATATTCATGACTTCCTTTAACAGAATAATATAAATTTGGATACTCGGCTTCAATAAGTTTTTCCAAAACCGAGAAACCGATATTATTATTTTCGACAACGACCATCGCATCTCCATACTCCTTTCCTGCATCAAATAAAATTCTTGAGAATAAATCAGTTGTTGGTTTTCCGCGATATTCGGCAACCTGTTCCATTGTTTCTGTTTCAAATACATGAAAAACAGAATAATCTTGGCCATCACCTCTTGCAGTATCACCAACTATTAAATATTTTTTCTCTGGATTGTATTCTTCCCAAATCCAAAAGTTTCTATCAAACCCTGTTTGGTGCTTTGGCGAATAACATATTTTTTCCATTTCTTGTAAATTGTCGGGATGAATCACAGTTTCACCAGAAGCATTAAAGTTACACTCATATTCTTGTGCAATTTTTCTCCTTGAAAGGTTTCTGGTTACTTCTTCAAACCATTCTGCATCTCGATCAGGATGTATGCTCCAGTGAAGTTTGGTTGGATGAAAATCATTTTCCCCAAGTTCGGCAGCTGTATAATTTTTGTGAAACCAATTTCCGATTCCATTCGGAGATGATAAAGCAATACATCTTCCTCCGACTGCCATTGTTGGTTGTAATGCAGTCCATAAATCATCAAGATTTTCAACATGCGCTGCTTCATCAATTACTAATAATGATAATGCTTCTGAACGACCTGCATCGGCAGATGTTGCAGATGCTTTTATTTCTGAACCGTTTGTAAGAATAAAAGAAGTTCTATTGTCTACGGAAATATCAGCAACTTGTTTAAACCAAGGTGGTAATGTTTTAATCATACCTTTAACTTTTTTAACAAGATTTGCTGCTGTGCTAAATTTCGTCGCAATAACAAGAATATTTTTGTCTCGATGAAACAACATCATCCAAACAATATAGCCAGCAGAAATTGTAGAAATGCCAAGCTGCCTTGACTTTAAAATAATATTGTTTCTGTAATCGTTGAATTTATTAAGAAGTTCTTTTTGAAAATCCCAAGTTTTAAAAGGTATTTGCCCTTTTGTTGGGTGAGAAATTTTACAATATGTGTCAAGAAAAAAAGATGGATCTTTGCCGCACTTAACTATTTCTTTAACAAGATCTTTTTTGGAAAGGTATTGTGACATACATGTTTATTTTTTAACAGGTTTCGCTGTCTTTCCTTCTCCAACAACCGTTGGATATCCCTTATCTTTTCTTGTAATCTTATCAGGTTCCAAGCCAGCTTCACGGGCTTTGGATTTCATTCGATGTTTCATAGCGGGGCTTTGTGCGGTACGAGGTCGGTCTACTTGAGTTGGGCCACTGTCTTCTACTTGAGTCGCATCATCCAACGGCGCAGGGGCCACTTTTGGTGCGGCACCTACTTTTTTATTCATCATCATGGCGACTTTTTTCAAAAACATCCCTTCTGTACCTTGCGCTAAATTATGCTTTTTGGCAAATGCGACAAGAAGTTTTTGAAAAGCTAAGATTATACTTTTTTCTTCAGGAGATATTTTTGAAACATCCGTCGATGATTTCCGCAAATCAGCACCATATTCAGCCGAAGATGCCACAGCACCTTTTTGAAATGGCTCTCCACCAGCCATTTCGGTAGGAGCATCCGATGCACGTTGAGCAAATTGATCAGACATTTGCCTTGCAGTAATTTCAGCCTCGTCTATTTTTTGAGCCGCCACGGGAACATGAGTTCTGCCAACAGCTTGTTGAGCTAATTCAGCAGTCCACGGGTCCACACCACTTACAGCCGATCCCACATAATCAACACTCATATTAATACTTTCGAGTTTTTCAATTATCTTGTTCAACAACCTAGATACTTCCGGATCTCCACCAATTACTTCATTAATTGTTTTTGTGATTTCTGATTTAGTTAATTTCATTATCTTGGTTCCTCGTCCCTTTTGCCTTTAACATTTTGTGGTTCTTTTGTTTTGGGAAATTTATCCTTACCCATTCCAAGCCAACTTTTAATGGCGGAAGAAAGCCTTTCTTCAACAGTCGTACCAAGTTCGGGTTCTTCTGGAATCCCACCAATTTTAAATTTCTGATGTGCTTGGACCAATGAACGAACCTTACTCAAACTTTGAACAAGAATGGTTGGTTCTTTGTCTTCTTTAGTCAAAGCCAGAGAATTACTTGTAACTTTTTTATATTCTTTTTTGAGATAAGAAACAATATCTTGAAGCCTTTGGTCAATTTCTCCCTCGAAATCTCCTTTATATACTTCTTTTAATGTAATTTCACCCTCATATTTAACGGTTAACATATTTCCCGAAATTGATACATTGAATCCATCCATAACACGACTATCGAGAATTACATCTCCTTCTTCGCGAGACAGCCCCACTTTTTGTGGTTCTCCATTTTCATCAAGAGCACCATCATAAGCATTTGCTGCCGCTTGAGAGATCCCATTAATAATTTTCATTATTTCATTTGACATTTCGTGTTTTCCTCTTAGAAGAAACTTTTGAAGTCTTCTTCTTTTTATTTTTATTTTCTTTTATCATGCCGCGAACCACATCCTCAATTAAATATGCACACGCAACATCGATTGCTTTAGACTCTTTAAGTGTAATGTTCGATTTTCCTCGTTGTTTAAGTAATTTTTGAAAATAAGGTTTAGCAATATTCTGAATAATGGCTGTAATGTCACGGCGGTTTAAACCAATTGAAGAATGTGCTAATTTATTTCCAATGGCTTGAGTAAGATTTATTTCTCCTTTGGTCTTCCGAGTGCTTGCACCACTACCTTCCCAACTCGTTTCACCTTCGCCACTTGTCACAGCATCAACGGCGGTCGGACTCGGAGCCATAGCACCAGTTGGTGCATCGGGGTCATGTACTGGTGCGTATTTAGTTGCGCTAGCATCAGGGTCGGTTGGAATCCCGCCAGGGGCGGTCGGTCCTGTTGGAGCATCTTTCCTTGCTTGAACATCTGGGGGTAATGGAGGCTCTGTCAAATCTGCGGGGCCTTTCGGTAAGTCAACATTTGTGGGAAAATCCATAGGGTCAGCTTCTGGTTCATCCATTGGTTCCTTTGGAACAATACCAGTGTCAAATGGTTCTTCGAATTCAATATCCGGTTCTTCTGGCTCACCTTCGCCACTTGGCACAGACCGATATGGTTCATCCCATGCACTAGCTGGATCGGGTTTGAAAAGATCAGATTCTTTATCCACTGGAGCCTGTGGATCGATATCAAACGATTCCGGATCTGCTATTTTTTTAGCTTTCGATTTCGGCATTTTCCACGGCCTCGCCGCCTCATTTAACAAGTCATAATAAATATTGTTAGATTCGTTAAGTTTTACATTGTTATGTTTCATTTGTCCTAACAAATCTACAACAATTTGATGTATAACTTTCCCAAATCCGCTTTCAATGGAAATATCAGGATTGGTCTTTTTAACACTTTGATAAATTTTATTCGATAAATCGCCTAATGCCATTCCTCGAAAATCACCTTGTCCCATTAGTCTTTCAGTTCCTGGATCAGTAGGGCCATGGGGATCAATTCTTTTAATTGAAGGTGCTGGAATTCCTCCTGTAGAAGAATCAAATGCGCCAGCTGGCCCAGACTGTGTGGGTGCTTCACTACCAACATCACCGGCAACGGGCACTTGGGCAGGGGCGGTTTTAGAGTAAGGGAAGCCGAAACGATCTGTATCTGGCATTTTTTTCTGATATGATTTAACACCACGAGTTGAGCCACCATCTGGCGCACCGGTTGGCGCATCTTCTGCACCACCTACTTGAGTGGCTTTTTCTGATGATCTTTTACCACCATAAAATCGACGTTTTTTATCTCGTCCTAATAATGTGTCCCACCAACCTTTCTTTGTAGAACTTCCAACGTCTGGTCCTGTTTGGAAAAATGAACCTGTTTTTGATTTTTTCCCACCCGGCCCAAAACCAGCAGGATATTCAGCTTCTTTAAGAACTTCTTCAATTAATTTTTCTAATCGTTCTTTTGTGAGTTTTGCCATTTTTCCTCTCTTCCTTCAACGTGCTTAACATAGCAGGGGAAGCAACATTTGAATTTAGCCATATAAAGATCATCCCTCATATTAAAAGAGTAAATCTTACAAACGGGGCAAGTGCGCTTCGACTCTTTGATAAATAGTTTCTTTGGCATTAAAACGCCATTGACTTTAATTTGCTCTTTTAACTTTTCTTTTTTGAAAATTTTTTTTATCTGTTTAAGATATTGCTTCTCTTTTTCTTCATCCCAAGTTGTCTTAGGATTTAGAATGGCATCGTCACCATACTTTTCTTTTATGGCATTTTCAACTTTTATAAGATAATTTGTGTCTTTCATCTTGCGATTTCTGCTGCTGCAAAAAATATTGCTACTGAAGTAACTATGCCAACCAAAACCCCACCGCCAAACCAAAGTGTACTATAATCATTTGAACCTAATGCAATTTCTTGCAAACGTTTAATTTCTTCATCTTGTGCGCCAACAATAATATTATACTTTTTCTTTTCAATTGCAAGTTCGATTAACAAGAGATCAGAGTCCCTAATACATTTTGCTTGAAGTTTATCGCTTTCGTATTTAATTTTAAGTTTACACTCTTGTTCTGTTCTTTCTTTATCTGCTAAAAGTTTTGCTGTTGCCTCTGGGGAAAATAAGGTTCCCTTAAAAGGAGCCTTATCACCAGCATCTAAAAATGTAAACTTTGCTGCTGTGCTTGTTGAGGTTTGAGCAAACGCAAAGGTTGATGAAGAAACAAAGAAGAAGCTAATCAGAATTGTTATTATTTGTTTTTGGAACATAGACAAAATCATATTTCATTAAAATTCTTTCTGCCAGTTGATCGGGATCGTCTGACCATTCTTTGACAAGACTTTTAATATATTTTTTTTCTTCCTTTTTCATTGTTTCATTAGACTTGGAATAATTTTCTTCAATCTTTTCAATAGCATTATTATACTCTTTTTCGATTACAATTTTTTGTTTTTGTTTTTCTTTTTCCGCATTTTCAATTGCATCAATTTGTTTTTTATGCGAGTCACGGGCAGTATTTAAAATTTCTTCAACTTTATTGTCTTTAGTTTTAAGAACTACGGCAATAATTATAAGAACTGG
>Ga0098061_1001907_pt1 | contig 10070 bp, 13 predicted proteins | sample 22_taG_FD_92579 | JGI IMG/M metagenome (GOLD analysis project Ga0098061, IMG submission 92579) | Marine viral communities from the Subarctic Pacific Ocean - 22_ETSP_OMZ_AT15343 metaG | ecosystem: Environmental > Aquatic > Marine > Oceanic | place: Subarctic Pacific Ocean | collected 2015-01-20 | reverse complement strand
AAGCCAGCCCTGAACTGCATAGAGACCGTAAGAGTCCCTATAAACCTTGACCAAGTGCCTAGCAGCACATTTAGAGGCTCCATACGGACTTCTGGGGCGCAACGGGTGGTCTTCAGTCTGTGGAGCGGTCACGACATCCCCGAACTCCTCAGAGCTACCTGCGTTGTAATACCGACAGGTGGGGTTGTGCTTTCGAATCGCCTCTAATTGGTAAAGAACAGCCATGCAGTTTGTTTGCATGTGATTGACAGGCATCTCCCAACTACTTCCTACAAAGGAGTTCGCCGCGAAATTAATAAAGTAGTCAGGCTTTTCGCGAGAAATTACACTGTCTGTGTTGTGAGCGTCAGTTACATCTAAATCAATTAGATAAAATCGAGGATTGTTTTCTAGGTGTTTGATGTTTTTGTGATTTTTGACACTTAATCTCCTCACTCCCCCAATGATTGTGTGCTCTGTATTCTTCAGGAGGTAGTCTGCCATATGGCTACCGTCTTGGCCTGTAACTCCAGTAATAATAATTTTTTTCATTTTTAGTTTCCTTTTTTTAACCTATAACTATCGCTCTCAAAATGTTGAGTCGAGAATTCAAATAATTCGGTGTCTGCGATAGCCTCCATTTGGTGTCTCAGGCCCACATCTACATGGAAATTGTCTCCCACATTTAAGATGATTTCTGTAGCCTCGTCAAGAGAATCTTCTTTAGAGTATCTGACTAAAATTTTTCCTGATTGCACATAAAAAACCTCATCTTTCAGTTTGTGATAATGCCAAGAACATTTTCTTCCTTTAACAAAGTATAAAAGTTTGCCACAATATAAATCAGAATTGTGAATCCATTTTTCAAAACCCCAGCCTTTGGGGATGAAATTAATTTCTTGGGTCGAAGAAGTCTTCATCTTTAATGCCTTTGTCATCTACATATATATCGCCAGCAGGTTTACCCATAAAAAGATCGTGATATTTGACTCCCCACTCATTTAATTGGTGGAGAGTAAGATCTTCGAAAAAATAAGGGTCTTCATTGTCTGACCTGCCCATCCCTCTAGCAGTTAAGAAGTGTATAGTATGTCCGTCGCTATATAAATTATTTATTTTATCGATTCTACTCCAGACGGGTTTAGAATCTTCGTAATCCCCATCGCTGTGGCAAATCGTCCCGTCTATATCAAATACATAAGTCATAGCTTCTCTAAAATTTTTGAACTAGAAAGGTCTTTTACTCTGTCAAAAAAAAGAATATCACTAGCGAACTCTGCCCCTATAACTTCTTTGCCCGCCCAGTCTGAACCCACTATTAAATAATCAGGGGTATAAGAGGCAATTATTGCCCTAAGTTCTGCGTCTGAGCCAAAGGTTCTAATTTCGTCTACATATTTAATAGATTTTAAAAAAAAGTAGCGGTCTTCCAGCGTGTTTACGGGACGCTTCGGACCCTTGCTTTGCTTAATTCTTTCGTCGCTGTCGATGCCGACTGTAAGATGATCACCCTTACTTTTCGCGAACTTGAAAAGCTCTATGTGTCCTCTGTGTAAAACATCAAATGTTCCGTTTACCCATATTTTTTTAGTAGTTGGCATATCGAGGTTCATCAATGAGGCTATACATTTTAATTAATTGTTCAATCCCCATGTCTAAATCACATTTGCAAATAAAACCAGCATCGTAAATCTTCTGACTGCTTACTATATAGTCTCTTTTGTCTGGGTCTTGAGTAAATTCAGCTTTGATTATTTCGACAGGGAGATGTTCTCCAATTTTTTCAGCAAGCTGAAGCTTGTTCATGTTTATTTCATCATTCCCTATGTTGAATGTTTGCTCGGCACATTTATCCCAATTGTCCAAAATAAAATTATATACTCTGCAAATGTCCCTAATGTGAATATAATTTCTCATAAACTCACATTCATACAAAACCAACACCTTGTCTTTTAAAGCTTTTAAAACAAAATTATTGACCAGAAGATCGGTTCGGGGCCGACTAGATGGGCCGAAAACGGTAGCTAGTCTGAGAGTGCAGCACCCTTCCGTGTCTTGGTAGGCTTTCTCAGCATCCACTTTAGTTCTGCCATAAAGAGAGAGGGGCCGAAGGGGGGACTCCTCTGTGCATACACCGCTATCGCTAGAGCCATAACCAGAATTGGTGCAGGGGTAGATGACCGTCTGATCGGAAGATTTGTTTTGCGCGATCCATTTATTCACCTCGTAGTTAACTTGCACAGCCTCTACAGGATTGTCTTCGCAAAGAGGAAAGCCTACTAAACATGCGAGAGGAATAATGGCATCACAGCCGCCCATTATTTTTTTTAAGGAACCCGTTCTTCTAACGTCTAAATTTTCGAATTCAAAATTTATATGAGAAACATACCTTAAAAGAGACGTAGGCTCATATTTTAAATTGTCAACAACAATAACTTCGTGGCCTCTCCTTAGCAGAAAGCCAACAAGTTCGCTCCCTATATACCCAGCTCCCCCTGTAATTAGTATTCTCATCTTTTAATCCTCCCTAGAACCCAATCTTTCAGCATAATCCAATCGCAAGCCTTAGCCCATAAGGGATTAGAAAAAGCAGCAGGTTTGTTCTTCTCGAAAACAAAATGTCCCGTCCACGCAAAGGGGTAAACGATAAAAGGTGTTAATAGTAGTAGGGGCCAGAGCTTCAAGTAGATAGCTAAGATTACGAATGAAATAGTCGCCAATTGCCCTAGCACATGTAGCCTTTTACACCACCTATTTTGGTGTTTAGAAATGTAGTATTGATAGTATTCTTTAAAGTTCATTGACTGTGGTGACCCCTTTTTTCTGGACAACTATAGTAGCACATTTGTTGGCATAATCAATTGCTTCTTCTATTTTTTTGGTTTTTAGAAAATTAACACATAAGGCAGCTAAAAAGGTGTCTCCTGCGCCACATGGATCTTTTATCTCTACTTTTTCGACTGGGAAATAACGATCCCCTAATTTGCAACCCTTTCCAGCTAGGGTTTGTATTATTTTATCGGGTGCCCAAGAGTTTTTATTTATATAGCCAAGAGAATTTTTATATTCTTCTTGGTTTATTTTTATAAAAGAACATTTTTTGCAGAAATCCCCCAGAACTTTCTTGGTGTCTATAAAAACTTGATCATGGTTTTCGCAGATAAGCTGGATATCTTCTTCTGCGAGAAATCCTTTGTTGTAATCAGAGATTACTACTAATTGGTAGTTTTTTAAAAGTTCGGTAGAGAGATCTGTTATTCTTCGGACTTTCTCCTCTCCAGAATCGACCCTTAAAAACATATGATTGGTTTTTTTGTCTATGTATCGTGTTTTTTCTATGGTGGAGTTATTGGTTTTGAGCGTGGCCCTTTCCCCCAAAGAAACAACATTTTGATAAACATTCCCCGCCATACCTAAGTTTTGTTTTTCATGGGAAGGAGTAAAAGATGGAACGGGAAAATCTGGGCACAGACGCTCACAAGAACCGTAGATATAAATGTCCTTGCAGCTATCTCCTATAACTAAAATTTCACTCATCCCAGCTTATCTCCCAATCTTTAAACTCTGCGGCCAAACAATCTATTTTATGGTCTTTTCTGCCACCTACTATTTCTTGAATTTTGTTTTTAGCCGTGTTCCTAATACCGTTTAATCCATGCGTTAGTAATAAATTTTCCCCAGCGTTATTACCTTTTCTGGCTTCGGATTCATTATGCCAAATATGCAGATTCATTTGAGCTAGAACCACTATAGCTCTTATGGTTTTAGCACTAACTTTACTATCCTCAATCAGTAAGTCTATATCATGTAGGATATCTTTTATCTCACTCGCATATTCCTCCTTATGTGCGGATAAAAAGACCTCTTTTAATTGTGCTATTGAAAGACGGTCGATTAATTCTGATAGGGTGGGTAGATATTTTCTTTCTCTCATTTCAATTTTTCTCTATACCAGTTAATTGTTTTTTGCAAGCCGTCTCTAAGAGGTCTTAATAAGTTTAAACTAGAAGTTTTGCTAATATCTAATAGCTTGGATTTAACTCCCACGTATTTATCTAAATCATGCTCTATGAGGGTAGGGTTATAGTCAAATGCCTCGCAGACATATTTTGCAAAATCATTTATAGAATGGTCTTCACCCGCGCCCAAATTAAATGCCTCATTGTTTTGCCCTAATAGTTTTATCATTGTGTGACAAGCATCTTCGACATAAATTAATTCTCTACGGGCTGTGCCGTCGCCCCAAACAATAAATTTTTTATTGTTGTGTTTGGCTTGGTAGCAGTTTTTTATGAAATCAAAGATAAAATGATTGTCCCCTTCCTCAAAGTCAGGGCCATATAAAGTGGACGGAATAAAATATAACCATTTTAAGCCATATTGCTCGGCATATGACTTTAAGCCAACCAAAAGCATTCTTTTAGTCATGGCGTAAGTATATAAGCCCTCGTCGGGATCGCCTTTGAGATAATTGTCTTCTGTCAGAGGAAATTCGGGAGAATAGGAACAGCTAGTCCCCATCGCAATCATCTTCGCTTGAGGTTGTTTATCGTTCCAATATTTTAGAATATTAGAATTGATTCTTTGGTTAATTTCAAATTGCTCACCCTTGTGATACAAGCAATAATCTCCAGCCTTTGTGTGAGCGGCTAAATGAAAGATGTAATCAAATTTTATAGAATTATAAATATGCAAGTTCTTGTCACACATTAAATTCCCTTGAGAGGTGTTGGAGAAATAAAGCTCCCACCCCTTTTCTTTTAAAATTTTTACTAAATGGCGACCCAGAAAGCCGCTATACCCTGTAACTAATACTTTAATCATAATCTCCCCATAAAATACCTTCTTACGAAAGTATAAGTTTTGTCTTCTTTAATGGCTTTCCAGACAGATGTCCATATTTCAGCATTAACACGGGCCATGTCCCCATCGGATGGAAAGTCCATGCCATATTTCCTCTTTCTTAACCATATATCAGCACCTTCGGTGACGCTTCCTTCAAAACCTCTAATGCCGCAAGCGTGATGATAAACTATATCGCCATAAATGCCGAAACAAACCCTATGAGCGTCAAACTCGTTTGTTCTGTTAATCTCTTTAATGGTTAGGTTAGCATTATTTATTTTGTCCAGCATTCCTCTTTGTGGGTTTTCATATACTCCCTTCGGATGTCTCAGCCCCCACTCTAGTGAATTTTCTTCCCATATTTGTTTGGTGGTAGCAAAAAAACATAAATGGGGAATATCATTATAGCTGTCATCCATGTGGTAATTTTCTCGCATCACTACAGCCGTTATGTCGTGTGTAGATAGGTTTTCTCTTACAGTTTTCTGCCAATTTTTGTCGCAGGGAAAGGCATCACAATCTAAAAAGACAATTATATCCTCATTTGTTAATTGAGGACTAATTACACAAACACACTCGTTTACTTGAGTGTAATGTTCACCCCCTATAATGCTATAAAACTGATAACAAGGATAGTGGTTATATAAATTAGCAGCATCCTTGGCAGACTTGTTTAAGTTTCCATCTAAAAAACAATGAACCGTATAAGGCTCTTCCGTGTATTTTTGTAGGTGTTGTGCCTGAATTTCTAGCCAGTCATCTCTACCAAATATAGTTGTTATAATGTGAATCATGCTATTATTTTATCCTATCCACTCCACATCAGAGCTTTTTAATAAATCGTTAGTTGTCCATCCATTTTTTAGGGAAATTAGAGGATTATTTGTTTCTTTGCAAAATGTCATAAAAAACCCAAAAATAGAAGACAAGTATTTATAACTAAGCTTTACATCTTTATAGCCTTTTAACTCCAAATATCTAAGAATAATTTTAAATTCAGCAGGGATAACAACTGGGGCATTCTCATGTGGTAACGACCAAAAATTTATCATTTCGTCTATTGGGCCTAGGTTGGCAAAATCAGCAATATAATTGTAGTCGTTCGTGTCCTCAATTAAAGTGGGATACTTTTCTTGGACCCAGTTTATTAACCCACTATAATGCTGAGTAATGGGAATACATTGATCTGTGTGTTTGCAATAGGCCATTTGGTGGATGCGGTTATCAAATTCATATGTTTCTATAAATAACTTTGGATTAGTAAAAATCAAATCAGACCTTAACTTAATAATATGTGTAGCCCCGAGAGACTTAGCCAGCTCTAAACCTTTAACGGTGGAATTAATGTGGATATTAACATTGCCATATCCAGCATAGGGGAGCGTTGGAGATGTAAGCAGGGTGACATTTGAGTCATTAATCTCTCCAATATAGCGCAACGGTGCATCGTTCTCCGTTGACCAAATAACATTTTCGACATCGCGGACGCTATCTAGCACTTCAGCGCAATGTCGAGTGTGCCCCTGTATTAATAAATATATTTTTTTCATTGTGTTAGCATGATACTATTTCAATTTCAGGGAAAGGAATAATAAATTTAACACCGCTATCAATTAAGTTTTTGTTTCTATCAATGATTTCCTCCGCGAAATTATGCGCCAGCAATAAGTAATAATCAGGAAGATCAGTGGGGGACTCTTTGATTATAGGAATGTGGCTGTGGGGAAGATATAATCCCACCTTTAAGTCGTTCACCTCGACGCATTTATCTATTAAACTGTTGTCGATTCCAAAATAATTCAACAATGTGTTTCCCTTCGCAGGAGCGCCGTAAGCATAAATTTTAGTTCGCGGATTATCAGATTTTATTCTTTCTAGTAAATCTTTAAGGTCGCGTTTTTTGGATTTTACTTTCCCCGCGAATTCAAGAAAAGACTCTCTGTTATACTTTTTGTCTTTTTCTAACCAAGATTCGTAGCTGGCGGTTTTTTCAAAAATTGGAGATTTAGAAATCTTGGCTATAATGCTTCCGCTGTGAATATCGCTATGGTAGGCATCAAAAACGCTAAACCCGTAAGGCTCTAACAAGTTTTTTAAGCTTCGAAGGGTATAAAAGCAAAGATGTTCGTGATAAATGCCATCGAAATTTAACTTTTCCACCATTGTCCCAGCATACATAAATTGCACCACAAGAACGCCGTCTTCCGCGAGCGCTTTTTTAATTCCCCTTATAACGCTGTGCAGCTCTTCTAAGTGGAAAAATACGCCAGAGGCATTGATTAGTTTTACTTTGCCCCCTAAACCCTTCTCATCAATTAATTCTTCATTAAAGAATGCGTTGACTGTAGGAACACCCGCGCCCACAGACAGTGCGGCTATATTGTCGGCAGACTCTACATTTAAAACGTTTTCCAAACCCGCTTTTTTGTATTGCAGTAATTGGGTGCCGTCGTTCCCCCCAATATCAAGGATCAAGTCATCTTTTCGGAGGTTAAACTGACATTTATTCTCTAGAGCTAATTCATAAAAATGTTTAGAAAGAGACTTTGTGGTAGACGATACATAGGTGTGATTTTTGAACATCACCTCTTTCGGCACCGTATAGTTTAATTGTAAAAGCTCACATTCATCACACTGAACTAGGTGGAGGGGGTATTTCTCCTCTTTACCAACTCGTTCCTTGGTGAGAAAATCATTGCACCATGGATGGTGCCCCAGATCTAAAATGCTGGTGTGGTTTGTGCAGTGGCAAGATCTACAGTTCATTTTTGTTTATGTAATTAATTAAATGATCGCAAGTATAATTATTAATAGAATGCTTAAAAGACTCCTCTAACATTTCTTTGTAATCACCCCAATTAGAAAGAATCTGGCTTACTTTTAACCTAAGATCATTTTCGTCATCAAAATAAACAAAATGTTTGTCAGGATTATACCAGTGTTCAATAACATTCCAGTGATCTCGTTCGACTAGATTTACTGTTTTAGATAAAGAAGCCTCGATAAAGCGAGATTTTAATTGAGGCAATATCCCGTCAGAATCGGCATGAGAAAACGCAGCATTCTCCCCCCAAGAAGGCTGGCTTTTAATGTTCTGTAAATCTACGTCGTTTCGGACAGGAAAATTGTTATAGCATACTGATATTTTACATTCAGATATTTTTTGCATTTTCCCCTCATGCGTTAAATTTAAATCAGTAGCGTGGGGAATACAGGCTTGAGTCAAGGGGTTAATGCCGTGAGTCATGGTCATGTAGCGATAATTAAAACTACTTAAAACATTCAACATCCCAAGATACTTCGGCCCATGAATACCGCCGTGATAACAAACATCATATTTTTTTTCATCATGTTTAGGAATGTATCTTGAGTGAAACGGATACCAAACTTTTTGATATTTCTTTGTCTTTTTGATTTCATTAAGCCAGTCTGCCGTAAAGGGGCAAATAGAATAAATTGAATCAAACCTATCTTCGCAATTTATGTCATAAGGACCACAAAACTCCGTGGGAGTAACCACATTTAAATATATGTTTTTTGCGTGGTTCTTAAGTAGATTTGAGTGAGCTTGATCGCAGATAAAAGTATAACCATAGTAAAGAGCGGTCGATGTGTCATCGCTCTCAAACTCTGCTAGGTTAAAATAGTTAGTATTTGTTCCTTCTATTTCAACAGAAAGGTCTTTGTATATTTTCACTGAAAAAGACCCCTTTCGCCAAGGTTTATTTGGTGCGTTAATAACAAGGGAAACAGTTCCTTAGAATATTCTTTAAGGTTCCATTTCCCTTTAACGAGGGCAGAGGCAATATGAGGGAAAATATCGCTATCGAAATGGCACTGGCCTCTTTGTTTCTCGTTGTTATAATAACACAACCCCGCTATCCCCAGTTCTTTAGAAACTTGTTTGGCAAAAACTTCTAAATGTCCGAATGTTTCGCCTTTCGAGCCTATCTCTGAGGGGGGGCAGTTCTCATGGATTTCGAGAAAGTCTTTGGTTTTCCAAAAAGATAAAGTTTGAGAAAAGGTATTTTCACAGTCTTTGTCTATAATTAACAATTTTGGTTTATGCTCTGTGTAAGCCTCTAGATTAGTATGAACAAATTTAACAAAGGAAAACTTGGTTCCGACAATTTCGTCTATCAACTTTTCAGCTAACTCCAAATTAGCGTTGTCATAAAATAGATAATCATCATTACAATACAAAATAATATCTTCAGAAACCCGCTTCAGGCAGCTCACCATTTGATCGCGAAAATTATCTTTAGGGTTATAATTTACAACCTCTACATAACGCGGGAAGGGATGATCCACTGGGTCTATAAACAAGTAAACATTTGAAAAGAACTTAGACCCGACAAACTTTTCCATGCAGGTGAAGAAAACCCCAAGACAGTCAAGGTTGTTGCTGTTGCTGTTTATAATTAAGGCTCTAGTCGGCATCTCGAAATAAATTAAAAGTAGTTAAGTCCCTATAGTCAGGGTCTTCGATTTGATCTTTGGCGTGGCGTGGGTAAACACTTAGCATCATCATCCCCCACGCTGCCCACTCTGGAGTAATGTAAGAATTATATCCTAAGCTAGAAGGCTCATCTTTATGATATGAAATGTTTTCTGTTCTTCCAGACCATCTCAGATTTTTAAGAACCTCACAAGCTTTTGGGGAATCTGTTAATATCATGCCTCCCTTTCCTAATTTAAGAGGTTTCTGGATTCCAAAGGACAAGCACATCAGGGTTCCCCTTTTATACATGTTTGAAGTTAGCCTTTTGGCAGCATCGTAAATCGGGTATGGTTTCAGTTGATAGATTCCTTTCCATTTTAGGTCTTCGAATTTAACCTTCCCGCCAGCCTGAATAATAGACTGGGGAACTGAGAGATATGTTCTTTTGGGAATCGTGACTTCATCTACCTCATAATAGTCGCAACACATCTTAATGGCATTTGTGCAATTGTCACAGGCCACGGCATAGGGAGCGCCCGTATACTCGGCCATGTTTTCTTCAAACATTTCTACTACTCTCTGAGGATTGTTCATGGCTCTAAAATATAGTATTTTTTTGTAAACCCACAAGAACTAAATAGCCTCAAGCTCGCTTCGTTCTCTATTTTCACTTTTGCGTAAACATTAGAATTTTTTGCTAGTAGGCTTTTAACCATAAACTTTCCCACTCCCTTTTTTTGACTAGCGTGAGACACCGCTACCCTAATGTCTCCATTGATGCTCCCTATAAACCCTATAGGTTTTT
>Ga0098061_1001905_pt1 | contig 10075 bp, 14 predicted proteins | sample 22_taG_FD_92579 | JGI IMG/M metagenome (GOLD analysis project Ga0098061, IMG submission 92579) | Marine viral communities from the Subarctic Pacific Ocean - 22_ETSP_OMZ_AT15343 metaG | ecosystem: Environmental > Aquatic > Marine > Oceanic | place: Subarctic Pacific Ocean | collected 2015-01-20 | reverse complement strand
CTATTGCGTCCGGGTGAGGGATGCGAAAACTATCTTCTACCGTTTCAAAATCTAATGACATAATAAAAACCCCGAGATAGAGAATCGCCCCGAAGTTTTCTCAAAAAAAGAGAGACGGCAGAGGGATCGGGGCATACCCTCTGGGCCGACCCATGCCGTCACCTATTCAGAAGATTCTTCATCTTTCGAGAAGATGGATTTCTTCTTCTTTTTAGAGTCGGATGAGGAAGAAGAGGAAGAAGAGGAAGAATCTTCCTCAAATTCCCACCCGAATGCTTCTAAGGCTGGGGCTACACCAGAAATTTTCATTCCTAGCTCGACGGCTATCCCAGGTATAATCTGATCAGCTTGGGAACCCTCCCACTTGATTGAAGAGACCTTACCATCTTCCTCTTCAGTCGTGAGAGTTACACCTGTTCCAAAGTAGATTTTAAATGAACTCATGAATCCTCTTATGAGTAGATGAGTTTGAATTTGCTCGCATCAGCAGTTTTAGTCCCTTTTACAACTGTGAAGGACATTTCCAACTGACAGACACCATCCGCTTCACTGATTGAAGGAATTTCAAAGTGAGCTGCTGGAGCATAGAAATCTACGTTGCACGTCGAACTCTTAATTCGAATAGCAAATGATTTCACTGGATCTCGGCGGATTGATTCCAGTTTAGGAATCTCAGAAGGTCGGCAAAGAATAGTTGCGCTTCCAGTAATTCCAAGCTCATTCATGACGTAGTTGGCATCAGCAAAAGCTGATCCTGACATTTCAGTCAAAGCCGGAGTTGTAATTCCACGGTCGAAATCCATACTAAGTGCCGTTGCGTTAATCTTATAAGCATCAGCAATCAAGGTAGTTTCGTCCGAACTGGGATCCTGACCTCCAAAATAGAAGGATACGTCAGTCTGATCCATGACTTTAAATGCAGTAGAACCATCGTTCATCAACGGAACTGCCGCTGCCATTGTGGGAAGAATTGGCTGGACTAAATGACCATCAGCAGCACTTGGATCAGAACCAAGGGCTATAGTAAATTCACCATTCTCACTACTTGCTGTTGCAACGGCAATACCAGCGCCACCACCGTCGGCAATTGCAGTCGTTCCGTTATAAACACCTACGGGTAAATTAACGAACAATGAATTTGCAGCATTGATAGTAGCTCCATTATAAGCTAGCGGAGCATCAATGGTTCCCGTCAACGTGGAACCTGCATGAGATGCAGATGCAAGCTCACAAGTTCCTCCATAGAATATGCGAGGTGCTTGAAATCCCATTGTATATGTTACAGGACCATCCTTTGCAAGAGAGATGGCGAGTGAAGTTGGAACAGATCCTGCAGCAGCATATACTTGCCTCGCATCTGTAATTACAGCACCTTTTTGAAGAGCCCAAATAGAATGGGTTTTCATTGTATTGGAAAAAGTATAAGTTACTTTTGATCCAGCAGTACTTTTAGTTCCAAAGAAACTCTCGAGGAGACCATCTTCAGCAGGAGCTTGCCCAGCAACATCGTCTGGTTTTGCGTAGAAGCCCAAATCAAAGGCTGTGTATTCTACGTAATTCAATACTCGTCTTCCCGTAATGAGTTCAGAACCCACTTCGGAGAAATCCGAGTAATTTCCTGCTTGTGCCATCGAAGGCACCTCGGAAACAAAGAAATAATCCGCAGCAGCAGGGGCCGTCGGACCACTATCGGTACCACTCCAGGCGGATGATTCTGCCGTAACATAAACATCCGTAGAACGATATCGAGTAAAATTGGTTGGCATATTTGACATAGGAGACTCCTTAAAATAGAAATATTAAGTTCTATACAATCTGAAATTCGCTGCCACAGGAATTTCGAAATGTTCTGGAAAAGCGTCCGACGTTGATCCAGTTCTACTAATCATGACATCAAAATGATAGTCGTGATTAGTCGTATTGATAGTCTTCTTGTGATACAGGGTACGGAAACTATCAACATAACTACGTGCACTCTGAGTCCCAGAATCAAGAGGCACCAACAAATTAAGCGAGAAAATATAGTCTTCAGCAACCATAGAATTCGTCGACTGGTGAGGAATTTCTCTGGATACTGAAGTCATTAATTCTACAAAGGGTAATACATACTCAGTTGTCGAAACAGGTGAAAATCTTATATTTTGAGACATCCATGCTACGGTCAGACCTCCCGGTAAATTGGAGTTGAAGTGATCATAAAGTTGTCCCTCGACAGTTGACATTATTTAGCATAGCTAGGAGTTTTTATTCTTCTGAGATCATTCTCGGCTTTTACTCTAGAGATGGCCTTAGCCACAAAATACCTATTCTTTTTCGAATAACCGTGTTCCAGATTTTCTACATAAGGTAGATTATTGGTTATGTACACCTTAGAATCGAGTTTTGCCGATCGGATGATTCTTTTAGCATCCTTTACTTTACGACTTTTTGACCTGTATTTCAACCTCGTACCCTTCTTAAACCGTTTATGAGGGCTTTCAGGTTCCATAGTTCTACTCGGTGAACCTATAGTCAGATCCCAACTTGCAGCAGCACGACCCGTATCCACTGGAGTACCTATCTCAGTTGCTCCCGTTGAACTTGGTACTTCACCTACTATATACGTATAGGTATCATGTATGACTGTTCGTTGCATCTTTGTACATAGATCCTCTGTCATCTCCATGAAATCATCCACGAAGAGAGTAAAATTATGCTGTCCTCCATAGAATTTTTCAGTCAAGGAATGTTTTACTTTGACTTTTCCTATCATGATAATACTCCACCTTGGATCTCATAAGCAAGATCAGTCGAGCCCATCCTCACGGGTTTTACTGAAACGACTTTATATTCTAAAGAATCTATAGTCACTCGATCATTCGAAATATCTGAAAAATCGATACCCGTAAAATCTTTACACAGAAATTTTCGTGCCTTCTTTTGAACCCCATCCTCATAATAGAAAGAATTACCCTTATCTATTACTGTGATCGTAGTGCCGTTTGAACCTACAGTACGACCTCCGGTGGTAGGATTGAAGGATGACTCAGTTCGCCTTGTATACGTCCCAGAACGCGTGATATCCAATCCAGATACCAGTGTACCATCAAACACCTTATCGACAATATTTTCAACTACAGCGTTGATGCTCATGTCCTTATAAGGGTTGGATGTCCTCCGAATCGAAGGAAGGGTTGTATGAATTCTTTAGCAGCTCTAGATATCTGTCGGGGAAGCTTATTGGAATTGACTTCCATTTCTACAACCCCCTCAATTTTAAGCTTATTAAATTGGGCGAGACCGGGGTCCTCCACTCGGGAAGCATCTTTTAAAAGGGCTATAGCCTGTTCATAAGTAGCGTATTTAACCCGATTAGGAATTGCGTCCTCATCCATGTATATTTCACGAAGACGAAGATTTTCAGCTTTATATTCAAGATCGGGATCAGGATCAGGGACATATCGCCTTGGCCAGGCGAGGGATTGTGTGGTAGTAGTCTTTTCCCCCCTATAACGGTAGACTTTATCCAACATCTTGGTGGAGAACAATAAGACTTGATCCTTCTGATCATCAGTCGCAGCAGTCCAGGTCGAGTTTCCAGGACGGTCATCGAAATACTGATTTGCATCAGTTCGAGTTACGAAGGAGTTAGACGATGCTCCCTTCGCAGTGGCTACGAGAGTGGATACAGCCATTATCTGCTATATTTAGTATTTTTCTTTAAAGTCGGTTTCTCCGCAGGTTTTTTCTCCTCCACTTTTTTTTCACTTTTGAGGATGAAACCTTCATTCCTGAAGCGTTCTATATCCGCGTCTCTAACTTTAACAATTTTTGAAGGATTCTCAGAATCAACCATCTCAGTAAGCATATCACTCCTTTTTAAAAGACCCAGCCCGTTAAGGCTGGGTCAGTGTCAATTAAGCAGTTGGAATTCTAACTGCCATCTCTGGTTGAACAACCTTAGCACCTACAAGAACGTCAAGTGAGACCTCATCGATCTTCTTGGCGTGGTTATAAGTAATCGAGGCTCTCATGGAATAACCATTATGAGAAACGACTGAAGAATCAGTTCCAGGACCCATCGGTGTATCAAGAGGCACCATGGCAAGGGCAATTGCATTTTCAGTGAATGCAATGTTCTGATCTGAAGTTGTTACAGAAAGAGGTAATTCCACAACATCATTCTCATCAATGGCCTCATAAAGAGGGGGACTGATGTTAAGAGTTGCTTTACTATTTTGACCTGTTACAGAAGTATCCGTTACGACATAGTCATAATTCTTCCCGGAAGGATGAGTGACACGAACAACGTCGCCTTTAAGGATAGTTGTACTACCACTGGAGCTACCATCAATAGCAAAGGAAGTAGCACCTTTTGCAACGGCTGTACTATCAGCATGAACTGCAAGAGTTCGATCTGCTCTTTGAGTACCAGTAGTATGAGTGTTGATGTTCTGATCCATGTAGACATCCATACCCATGAAACGTCCAAGGGAAGCTTCCCGGAGAGCTGTTCCATTATCACCCCTTTCATTGCTTTTAGCGAATTCACTAACAGCAAATAACTGAGTCATAACTGATGGGGATACAACCAAGGATCGTCCTTGCATTGGAGCTTTTTGTTCATTCAATCTTTGAACAATTGCTGCAATATGAGCAAGAGTACTAATACCCGTTCCAGCAGCAGCTATTTCAGCCATACCACCGATCTCAATGTATTTACTGAGAATGTAGTCATCAATCTGCTGAGCCATGGCTGCCATGGCAGGTTTCATAAGATTACTGGAAAAATCGTCAATACTCAATGCCATTTCCTTTGCTGTTACCATGAAGGAGACATCGTAGAGTTTTTCCAGAGTTAGTGTAGTTGCGAGTTCTGTACCGTCCTGGTTACTGACAGTAGCAGTACCGTTATTCGTGAACTCTGCAGCTGTGAAGCTGGAAGGACGTCTAACGCGAATTGCATCGCCTTGGCGTCCTGAGCTAAATTCAGATTCGTATCGGCGATCTGAAAGAGCGCCCATAACGAGGTTATTCTCGAGAACCATCAAAGCTTCCCGAGCCAATATATCACTAGTAAGAATGGTATTTGCCATTATAACTCCTTTTCGAAAAAGAGGCGTTTGATATCAATCATAAGTTAAGATCGACGCCTCTCCTGAGGTGCCGTGGCGTCGCTCGGCGACTAGACTCGCCCTTCTTTTCTTGCCTTTACGTATTCAGACATGCTCATCTTTGAGACTGCCCCAGGCAAGAGTCTGGACGAAGAAGATCCACCGACCGCGCTAGCTCCAGTAGATGATAAGAATAGTTCAGGTTGATCTTCTCTCATCATGTCTACTAATTCTATTACCGTCATAGGCTTACCTTCTCTCCCGTACCTAATGGAATCGGGGTCGTTGGGATCTCGAACAAAAACTTCATTTTGTTTCTTATCGAAGAAGACATCTCCTACGATCTGACCCTCAACAGCTTTTGAGAGCCTTGGGTTGACTCCCGCTTTACCAGTTGCTTCTCTTATTGACAGAGCCACTTGCTGATTCCTATACTGATCCTCAGCAAGTGAAGCTCTCTCGTTTGAAGCGTCAAGTTCGACCTGTATCGCAGTTATTCTCGCTTCTGCATCTTCCCGAACTCTATTGGTAATTCTTTGGTTGTACTTATCTCGATCACCCGAGAGGAACAACTTTGTATCTTCATCTTCAGAAAGGCGGACTTGCATCTCTTGAAATTGTTTGATGCCTTCTTCCCCACCTAAATCATCAATTATCTTAGCTCTATCCTGGAACTTCTTTTTCTCTTCCTTTAGAGCTTGATTATTTGCTTTTAGTCCTGCAACTTCCTTATCAACTGCCGCTCGGACCATAGCGTCAACGTCCTGCGATGCCTCTTGGGCTACAGGTGGCTGTTCCGTGTTCTCCTGAACAACAGCTTCTTGTTCTTCTGCCATATCGAAATCTTTCTAGATTATAAGACATTATCATTCATCAGAAGGCAATGCAACTTCTTTTTGGGATAGTTTATCGACTTCTTCCTGGATGGAGGTTTCTTCACTTAAAATCTCTCCGTGTTTCATATTATAGACTAATGTTTCCAGAGATAATGCCCCCTTGAGATAACTATCGACTAAGGCCTGAAGATCTTTGGAAGGTAGTCTAGCATCTACAAAATCACGGTTGATAGAAAGTGAAACTTGAGAAGGATCCAATCCCTCCCACATAGCCATCATTCGCAAGGAAGCAAGGATTGATTTCTCCACTTCGTTTACGATGGTAGCTAAGATGCTAAGTTCGGAAGCCTGGTGAATCCTTGCAGCTTCTGCTGATTCGACCCCCGTTCTTACTCGTTCTAACACTCGAGCTCCGAGAACACTCATCTGGTGTTCTTTTTGTGTCAGGGCTTCTTCGAGTGATTTTAAACCTACACCTGCGAATTCTAGAAAACCGACTTTTGCTGCTTCATTGGGTATTACTATGGCTGAAGTCGGGCCAATTGCTATTCCTGTATCATAATCCTCTGGATCTACACCAATAAGATAAGGAGTCGGTATGGATACATAATGTCTACCTGCTTCGAGATCAGCGGAAGTCTTATAATGGGATATACACAGATTGGCAAGATCAAGAAGTGGAGGTTGATTGATCGAGAAACCTGGTCCTCCTGGATTTATCAAGGAAATCGGAATGAAATCTATGGGTTCCCCTCTCATCGTGGGTTCTGTTTCATCCACAATCTTCATTTCTGGCTGATCCCCCTCTTGATGATGTGTAACTCGGACTATGTACCTTCCATCTTCAATCATAAGATTGCGGTACTGGTCCTCCATCACATGATTACTGGCAGGATCACTGGTCAGATCTATTTCTTCTTTGAGCTGGATGTAGTAAGGTCGGTTATTATCATCTAAACGCCAATCGCAGAAGGATTCTCCACCGTAAAGAGTGAGATATGGTCTACCATCCCCTTTCCGATCTATCAGAATCAAGCATCGACCAGTAATGAAGGTCTCTCTTAAGACATGACCCAGAAAAGTCTGTAAATCATACCCCAGCATATTCACATCTTGCAGATAATCTTGCATCCGCTCTGGAACTTCGTAACTCGCTGGGCGACGCATCACAGAACCTACTAATCCTGTAATGGTCCTATTGTAAGCGTTTAAAAATGTAGCTCGGGATTTATAAATCTGATAGGAAGAAGCAGATTGGTCTGGTAAAGACGGTAGGTACTCCTCCCCCTGGTCCTTAATTCGATCTTCTCCGAGGAATACATCTCGACACTTCTTGAAGATGTGAAAATGGTCCTTCCAGTCGGGATGACCTTCGTCTCTGGTGTTACTCAAATACCCCATCTTCTACAGCAGTATCGATCTCTTCTTGTGTTGCATACTTCCAGTTTGGGAAACTTTCCTTTTGAATTCTATGATGAATCGGATTAATTGTCAACCCTGTTTTACCTGCACAGTCAAAAATAGACGAATAAAGTTCCCCATCCCCCCAAAAAGGTTTGGACATCTTTAATCTATTTTTCAGGGACATTCGTCTTCTTCCCACATTTTCTCTGAAATGAGGGTAAGCTTTCTTCGATTCCTCCCAGTCAAGGTACCTCCATCTAGGCCAAGTGGGAGACACAAGGCGATGACGAACTGTACTGAGGCTGATATTCTTCTTCTGGGCTGCTGATCGAGCATTCATGAAGAGCCGATTTCCTATCTTGCACGGACGAGATATCAGCGCTTTCTCTTCTTTTGTACGATTCAAGCGACCCCCATAGTTCTTACGAGGGCTGCTGATCTAGATCTCATGGGGAATTCACTACATACCAAATAACCTATAGCATCACTCATATGATCTAGTCCAGAAGTCTTATCGGGTTGACTGGTTCCCTCTTTATAGCCTAATGTTGATAGACTTTCTATAAGTTTATTACATTTTGAGTTTATATACAACCTTCTAATTCCTTCTGCATTGCATAATAGTCTATTTACCAGATTTACTCGGTCAACTATGAGCGGAGCTCGCCTAGGAGCTTTAACCTGGAATCCATGATCCTTCAAAATGGTAAAATCTGTCACTCCTACCGGAGAAGTAGTTTTTCTCGCATTTCCCGAAGGGTCAGGATAGCAGATTACCTCTCTATCTGACGCTTTTTGATCCAATTCATCTGCCATATCGAAAGTAGTCCCTCCTGGAATGAAGATTTCGTCCCATATATGCAGTTCGTCAACTACCCTACATCCCAAAACTGCGCTCATGCCTGGGCTGACATTAAAGTCCATACCTACCAATATCCGTCCTCCATCATCGTCTACTGGCTGAACATTATCTTCATCGAAGAATGGATAGACAACTCCTGAAGGACTCTCGAAACTTGCTTCATATTCTTGACGGTAAACCCGAGGATCTAGGTCCTTTTGGGCCGATGACAGCTCATCCTTTGGAACAAACCCTGCCTGTGCCGTGGTGCAAGTGAACGAAATCCATTCTTCATCGGTCTCATCTCTCGCTCTCTTGTAGACATCGAAGGCCCAACTGCTCAAACCTTTCGGAGTCCCCACGAACATGACTCTGGCTCGACGGTCGGAGCAAGCAGGTCGAAGAACTTCGTACCACACTTCAGGTTTCATGTCTGCAATCTCATCCATGACCAAAGCATCAAGGCCCACTCCACGCATGGCATCAGGATTATCTGCAGATCTTAAGGATATCTGGCTCCCATTTGCAAGCATCACGGTCAACCTGGTCTCATTCCAAGATTTCGTGTACCAGGACGGCAGCCACTCTTTCATCAGACCCCAGGCTACTGATCGAGCCTGTCCTATGGTCGGAGCCACATAGAATACTAATCGGTTGTTCCCTGCTAATGCTTCCTGGACTAGGAATGCTACGCTGAGGAACGATTTCCCTGATCTCCGTCCAGCCACGAAGACCTTCATCCGATGATGATCAAGAAGTACCTGACTCTGTATCGGGGATAGATTGATCTCCATCTTCTTCTGGAGGGGTTAAGTTGATTATCAAAGGTGGTTTATCCTCTTGCTCTATGACACCACCGTTCTCTCTCCAGCGTTCTGGCTGGCGGTTCTTCAACCAGAATTGGGTGGCTGCTATATTGGGAGGATAGTATTTATGAATCAGCTTCGTGGATTGTGTTCCATCTGGATGAATGATGGTCTCCGAAGATTCTTCGAAATATCCTGTCGCCTGGCGGTATAGAGATCCTTCGACTCTATAATCTACAATTTCTCGAGCGGTTTCAATCAATTCTTTGAACTCTGAACTTTCGTCCATGAGCCGTTCCAGGTGTCTTACGGTGATTCCCAGCCTTGCACACAGCTGCTGAGGAGTCATTCCTTCTTTACACCATGTTTTGATATCCTCCCTCTTCTCCTGAAGCAGGGGTTCTGCTCGAACTAGAGGTCCTCTTCTAGACATCCATGATTTATGAGTTCTCTCTTCATCTTGAAATATTGACCCCTTTTACGGGCCAAGGACAGGGGTTCATTGTTCCTTAGCCATATGTATATCGCTGGGATAGATACGGAAGTCTCTTCTGAGAATCTCTGTACATTCCCCTCGCACGCTACCATTTTTTCGAGCATCCACTCTCTATATTTATCGACCATAAGGGGAAGTATAATGTATTATAGTCTAAATGTAAAATACTTTTTTGTATGCAATATTTGTACCATTGTTTAAGGATTCTGGATTCTGGATTCTGGATTCTGGATACTAGGACCCTGGATACTAGGACCCTGGATCGGGGGTCTCACGGAGGGGGAGCCAATGGGTAAAAAAATTGCCCATATGGGGCTAATTCCATATGGGCAAAAAATCAAAAAATAAAATTATGAAAATAAACCGATAAAAACAAAACCAATGCGTAAAAACCAATGGAACCAAAACAAATAAAAATAAATTCCAAAATATATTTTATTTTTAATTTCAAAATATCCATAATTCATGCCGTAATTGAATTTTTATTTGATGCCGGGGTCATTGACCCCGGCACGTTGTTAATTAATGTTTTAACATCGGTTTAACGGTAAAAACACCATATTTTGAAATACATGGTATTCCGGCGGTTCGGGCATTTG
>Ga0098061_1001892_pt1 | contig 10097 bp, 1 predicted proteins | sample 22_taG_FD_92579 | JGI IMG/M metagenome (GOLD analysis project Ga0098061, IMG submission 92579) | Marine viral communities from the Subarctic Pacific Ocean - 22_ETSP_OMZ_AT15343 metaG | ecosystem: Environmental > Aquatic > Marine > Oceanic | place: Subarctic Pacific Ocean | collected 2015-01-20 | reverse complement strand
TGGCAGGGCGCCGATCTCAGAAAGACTCAAGGTTCCAAAAATACTTTCATCCTTTGATATGTCAAAGTCTCCCAGATTCGTGCCATCTTGGTAATTTGGATCTAGGTTGAGCGTCAAAGATGGAACTAGAGCCTTTGAAATTTCCTCTGCCTCTTTTGACAAGCCCGTATCTTCTGTGCCTGTTGTTTGTTGTTCTATGTTTTGGAAAGAAAATTTATTATCGGATGCAAACATGCCAACTTCGTCATCGTCAACCGCAAACACCCCTCCTGGTTCCTTTCTGGCGCCTAGTATTTCGCAAGTTATTCCAAGCACACCCAGCAAACCACTAGATCCTAGAGTGGCCTCTTGCTTCTTTGCGCTTACCGCCTCAACTGCAACCGTTGCCGCAGATTCGTCCCACAAACTTCCTGCGGAAGATAAATCTATTACCACCTCGGCATCAACATTGACAGAAGACGGGGTTAAATAAGAAGACATGCTTGATTTAAGATTGGTCAAGCTTGTTAATTTCGACCTAGAAAACTTTGTATCTTTAGAAACATCGGAAGGCAGAGAGACCTTTCCTGATTTAGAGTATGTATCAAGCTCATCTTGTACGCGCCTTTCGTAGTCGCTTTTTGTAATAATGCTAACACCCAGTGCATCAGCCTTACCTTTTACAAATACATTTCCGGTACCAGCCTGTATTGAACTCATACAGTCAGATTCAAACTCTTTTTCGAATTGTATTCCTGGAGACTTAACAGATCCAAAGCCGGGCGATGGTACCTTCTCCGTCCTCTGCAAAGAATTTATACTAATCTTGTCTCCCAATGCTATACTCATTCTTCCCGACAGAGAATCCATCACAGAGATCACTGATTCAGTTCCTTGAGAATTTCCTGTCACAGAATTAACCATCGGAAAGCAAATGTCTATTATTTCTGTTGGGTTATACTTTCCAAAAATGTCGCCGGCGATCTCAGCCAACAAAGGAAGGGCATCTTCGACCGGTGTGTTTTTGTTTTTGAATTCTTTCTTTATAGACCTCGATCCGCTGTATGAGAATGTTTTTCTTGAACTATCTGAAAACTTGGGACTGTCTAACTTTGAAGACCAAGCTTTGGCCAACGCAGTTGCGTGTTTGAGCGCTCCTAATTTACTTTTTAAATAAATTGCCACCGCGTCATTCATCTCTATTTTTACCACATATGTAACTCCTTCCTCATATAGTGGAGATAGATCTTTTCCGCTAAATGTTCTAATGTCGTCTATGCCCATGTTGATTTCAGAGATTGAACCCAAGACCTCTCCATCTTCTTGTGTTCCTACTCTATTTGTCTTAATGTTTCCCTCTAGGAGTTGTCGCGATGACTTCTGAGAAGATGAGGCTATCACTTCTTCCTTGCCGGCGGCCGTTCTTCTTACGACATCCATAGAAATAATCATCGCGGACGAAAGAATGTCCTTTCTAACGCCAGTAGACTTAATTTTCGAAAATATCTCCCCAAAGGCAGATTGTTTAAGGGCGGCGACGACATCAAGCCCGAATATAAAACCTAGAGTGCCATCGTCCTCGTGAGAAATAGCAAACTCATTAATCGGACTCAATTCCCCTTCTGGTTGCAATGAAGTCGGAGATGTATTGACATTTGCTATTCTCTTAAGCGAACCAAAGTCTTTCACTCTTATGTCAGATATTGTTGTCTCTTTTCCTTTTTTGAAGCCAATCGTATGCTTGTGCGCGCCTTGTGAGCCAACAGCCGATTGTACTTGTCCGGCGATGATTTTATGGGTGTGACACTTTCCATCAGGAGAACATGCTTCGAGCGCGGTTCCTGAGCCTTTCTCGTTGACCACATACTTATGCTTATGGCCGGAATTATTCGAAGATAGGCCGGCCCTGTTCAGGGATGGCTCTTTAAGAGATGCTTTTCGGCTTGTTTTGCCGGCGGTAACCAAAGGCTCATAGGACATACCAAGAATAATCTTTTGATCAGAAAAGTTTGTCCCAAGGCGTTGATTGATGGATGTAAGATCAAGATAGGAATAAGATATCAAAGTTATGTTTGTTTTGTTCGCGGGAATTGAGAAAGACATCGAAACTGTTCTCTCTTTTTTGCCGTCGACGGAAGATTTAGAGAGAGTCCCTATTTCATTAAGAGGTCGAGTATCTTTTAAAAAATCTATACCTAAGTCACCAAAATCGCCGGACATGGCCATGTTTAAGGCGTTTTTGGGAACATCAATCGATGTCGAACCTCCACCTCCGGAGGCTGAGGTTCCAGTATCTGATACTGATGGTTGGCCATCCTCAGACGAAGAACTAACACCAAATGCATCGCCCGGACTGCGGGGGCTAAAACCGCCTAGGCCAAATGCGGCGGCCGCTTGGTCGCGATAGGGAGTTATACTCGTACGAGTCGGAGATGGTTGGCTAGCCATCTCTGGCGGACCAGTAGTTTCAGATTCAAAGTACACAATTGTTTCAACATATACATCCTCTGCAAAGTCAATGTCGATGATCGATGACTCGTCGCCGCATGGGTCTTCCTCTGGGAACGAATATTCCACGCCTACCTCGTCTGATTCTGGCACAAGTAGATCTTCTTCTTCGTCGTCGTCTCCCGGCGAAGGAGTCCACCCTGGGGTTCGAATGTCTGGATCGTACTCAAAGGTATCCAGCTTCGGCATCCAAGCTTGGGGGTCGCCTGTCCAGGATCCTATCTCGGCGCCGTATTCACCGGTGAAACGGTTGGACCATCCGGTACCGCGTTGACCATCGCGATCTTGTTGGATTTCTCCATCTTCTTCTTGTTCTTGCCATGGGGGCGAGTAGGGCATATACTTATCTCCTAGTATAAATAGTCATTGTGTGCATAATTAGTTTCAAGGACATTCGTCATCGGGGCATGGATCTTCCGGAACGACTCGCGAATAAATGTTTGCCATCTCAAAAGATGATTCTGTTGTGGCTGGAATGCCGCTTGGCAAATACATGTTTTGAGTTTTGAGCGTACCTTCAAGTTGGCCCATCGAGCTATCATCTATCTCTTTATCAACAAAAATGTCAAAATAATATTCGACATGTGTGGAATCTATTTCTCTACATTCTTCTGGAGGAGTGTCAATCAGGATGCCATCGACGATGTTTTCTATCTTTTTCTTGAAAACAAGAGGCGTCCAAACATCATCTTCCCCGCCTTCACCTCTAAGGTGAGTCTCTGTGTCTTTTATGTATACTTCGATGTCAAAGTTTTCTTTTTCAAAAACAGAATGCTCTTCTAGAACTTGCATTAAAATAGTTCTCGGCTGAACTGCCACATAGGTGCCGTCAGTCTGCATGGTCGATGATAAGTTCGGATCTTCATTAATAAGAAAATCGCCCTCGACATGATGTACTGCGGTTCTAAAATTTGCCTCGACATCAATTTGAGGTATCTTTAATATCCCATAACTAGAAGTCAGATGTTCGACCGCTCTCGTTATCTTTGGGCCGTCGTCTCCGAACATCCTAACATCCCACCTTGGAAAAGAATCGCCTGATAAGGAATCTGATGTTCCCAGCGCATTTATTAGAGAAAAATGCTTTTCAACTGTCGATTCTTTATCTTGAGAGTCAAAACCAACATTTCCCCTTACTTCTGAAAAGTTATATTGGGTTTTTAATTTTGGAGTTTTCTCCTGTATTCTTCCTTCAGAATTGTTTTGAGTTTCGGCCGAGAGAGAACCTGTACGGATGCGGACTGGGCCGCCGGCGGCTGTTAAGTCGTATAAAATGTCATCGTCAAAGAACAAATAATAAGATGGTTTGAATTTTCCCTGAGCTAGAGATCTTTTTCCAGCCTGAGTTAGTTCGATGTCCATTACATCTTCTTTCGGATTAAAAAATGTCATTTCAGAAGATCCTCGCTTACTTGTTTAACAATACTTTTCACGGAATCCTCAAATTCAGATGAATTAAACTGATCCGTCTCTGGACAAGGAAACTTGCCCTTTATGACAAACGAATCTGGGGCGTCATCTCCGGAGTCGTCTAGATCTGACGATGGGAGGCCTGACTTTGTGGGCGCAAATCTAACCTCGGATTCAATCTTTGCAAATTCCACCAGAGAGAAATAGTCGTATGGCCAGTTGTAACTATATTCTGGGATTTCTGATTCTTCCATTCCCTTGTTGCCTTTCGATGACTCGCCTACTATTGTCTTGTCATAATAATTGTCTGGAGATTTTTGTTTAACTTTGAAAACCATCCATCTTAATTCGCTCTGCAATGGCTCTCCTGTCTCCTCTTTTGCTTTTCCCATTAACTCTTTTGCCAAAAGCTTGTGTTTTATGGTAGAAGCAGCAATCTTAAGTTTCGCTGAAGAGCGTGGCTGTATTCCTTGCCAGATATAAGAAAGATCATTTTGATCAAATTTGTGTTTAAACTCAAAAATGTACATGGCGAACGGCGTTATTTCTTCTGGATATTTTATGAAATCAAGCTTGGGAGGAAATACATAGTCTTTCATTTTGGATACCATTTCTGTAACAGAATTTTCCTTGGCTCCGCTTGACAAAGATTGCTCAATAGCTTTCTTGGAAATCTCGAAAAAGTTTCTTTTGCCGGATCTTTCGATGAATGGTATTGCAACAATTGCTTCCTTGACTATTCTGGATTTTGACAGCTTTCCTAATTTTGTTTTTCTATTTTTAAATCCTATTTGATCTGCCAACGAACTCATTTTGTAGCCCTTAAGGCCACCATACCTATGAACATATTTATTTGTCCAGTTTGGAGGATTTCCAATTGCCCCGCCTTGATCTGTAGCGGGCCCAGCCGCGGCGCCGGCGAAGAACGGAATTCGCTTTTTCACCCACCGGCGATCTATTGAACCTACCTCAAGGTATAGCCCATGGGATCCAGTGGGAATCCTGCCAAATTGGCTCCAAATGCTCCTAGGGGCGGTTCCACCCGAAGCATAAGTTGGGGCCGTTATTGGCGTTCCATGTAAATTTAGCACTGGAACTTCCATTTTTGGTTGGATGCACCACGCATTTGTACCCTGTAAGGTGTCCGTCGATCTTGAAATCTCTTCTCCAGATGGCCCGAATGTGATTGTTGGTATTCTCTTTTTCCCCAATACATTGATAGAAGAAGTGAGTTGCATCGAAAATGTATTAATGTTTCCAGGCCCATAAGGGCCCTTATTGCTGCCACCATTGGAGGCTGAGACCGCTTGGCCATCCCAGCGCCAATTTGTCATTATGGCTTTTCTTTGTATTGTCTCCAAAGTTGGCTGTTCGTCGCTAAGGTGAACATAAACAAAATCACACCAAGCCTCTCCGTCGTAATAAGGAGGGGTGAATGCCGGATTAACTCCTGTCAGGCTGTCCAAAGAGGCACTAAACGCTGTATGGCGCTGGCCGGATTGGAAGATGCCCCTCCTTCCGTGAACCGCTGGGCCGAAAGAAGAAGGCCGGCTGCAAATTGTCAAAGTCTGGCGCAATCCGTTTTGAATGTCTACGCGAGCGTCATGAGGGGTTGGGAACCCAAGTCCGGCATTGAGATCATACGAACCGGATACTGCTTGATACAGTTGCCGATCTTTATTATAGCTTTTTCTTAACTTCACCCTCATTCCATAAGCAGTGCCAGAAACAAAAGGTTTCCAATCTTTTTCAGGCGCTGAGACAATCGAGGATAATTCTCCTTTATTGTTTTCGCCCGGAAGGAAAAACTCTATCATCGATGCCAGAGCATTATGAGCTTTCATTTTATATAATTTATTACCGTCACCGGACCAAGATGCAGTGAGCTTCATTGAGGCAGATGGATGAGGCACCATGTCTACTAAACTTAACTTTGCAAGATGATTTTCTGGTTTCACAATTGCTTCGAACGGCACCCTCAGATCCCAGTTTATCGCCTTGGAGTCGGTGACACCGCCTGCGCCGGCGGCACCTGGGCCGCTAGAGGTGCCTATCAAATGATAAGAAGAAATGTGGGAGCCGCCCCACGGTTGTAGAACGCTGTAAGAGCCAGTATAAATTGGCCAGTCGACTGCTATGCCAGACTTAACCATGTTGCACCAAATACCAGGAGCGAACATTGGCATAATAAATGGTCGTATGTAGGCACTCGGCCTAGTTCTTCCGGCGGTGGCATCAAGGCCAGTATAAGACACATGTCGACCATATGAGCTTGAAAATTGTAAATACAAATCGACCAACATTTCAGAAGGATAAAAGCCACTATAAGGAACAAATTTCTTAATTGCCTTACAAGTTAATTTCACTTCAGTAGGGTTTACGAATCCCCTGTGATCTTCCCTTATAATGTCAAATTGCTGCATAAAGTCAGAATTGGAATATACTGTATAAAAGTCATCTTCCGAGCTATTTTGAGGATGGCTTGATGTTGCGCCGGCGATGGATAAGAATGCCGAATTATTAGTCAGAAAGTTGTCATCTGAATTCGAGACATATTTATCAATGTGCTCACTTATTCTAAACTCTGGTACTATAGAAAAGTCTTTGTTATGTGCTCTCATGTGGCTAACATAATCACTATAGCTGTCGTCCCACGGATAAGAGGGAGAAGAAACCCATGCTCCATTAAAATCATAATATCCAGCTTGATCGCCAACTTCCCAAAGAGCATTTCCTCCGCCTATAAGCATCTTGCCCAGTCGATAGCCGGGAATTAAATCAACTTGATCTAGGGCGCCCGTTTCGGGAACAGGCATTCCAGTCCTTGTACGAACTGAGCCTGTCGAGTCGACATCATGAGCATTGTGGAATTTGATAGACGCCGTAATAGCTGTCTTTGTTCCGTTGTGGAAAAATGTCTTATTGTTCTGAAGAATTCCTGCTGTGGTGCCGGTGATGACGGTTATAACATTAGTATCTGCATCCATGTTCCAAGAACTATAAGCGCCACTCAAGGTACTGACTGCCAAGCCAGCCGCGGTCGTGGCGTTGACTGCACCGAACTTACTGCCACCCAGAACGGTCCTATCTATCCTGCTTGTTCTCCAGAAATTGTTTCTATATCCCGGACGCGATCTTGTTTTCGCAAGAAAAGAATTCTGTGCTTTTGGAAATACGGCCTGCTTGTAAGTTAAGGACCGAAAGCCTTCTACTGGAGAACTGGCAGACCCTAGGGCGCCATTTAGATATAAATCCTTAATTTTGTTATAAGCAACGCCATCTTGTTCTGACATGTCAAGTTCACGATTGAGAGGATAATTAGTAAAATTATCAACCTCATTGCCGAAGACGCTATTTATCCTTGCAGTTTTATCTCCCTGTCTTGTGTTAACATCCAAAACAAACTTTAATGGATAATTTCTAGAAGTAACAGGCGGCTCAGTAAAAATCTTGAGCGCTGAGAATCTGTTTTGCTTTGTCGAGAAGCTAGAGGAAGCAGAAGATTTCTTGATAACAATAACTTCTCCCGGAGTTGTATTAAAAGCCAAAGTATTGCTTCTTCTCCACTCTCGAACAAGAGGCTTTGATTCGTTTGCTATTTGAGACCAAGAAGGGTTGCCGTATATCCCTCTTCGATGTAAAAGAAGAGAATTCAGAATGTAAGCAGATCCGACAGAGATCGCAGCAGTATTTCTATAATTGGCCGAAGATAGGCCATGAGGATATCCAACCCTTGCATCGGAAGAAGAAATGGGCTCATAAATCAATTGATTTAATCCAACATGATCAACCGGAAGGCCTCCGTAGGCAATGTTACTTGCTGTGACAAACAAGATAGACGGCACCATTCCAACGCCCATGGTGCCAGAATACATGCCATCTGGGCGCGCATAGCCATAAACATAAGTTGACTCATGAGAAGCTGATATCCACGCATATTGAGTGTCGCTTCGAGGAATAGGATGCTGGACAAAATAGTTGTCGTAAGTGGAGCTTATCGAAGTAACAGTGGTGCTGTTGACATGCTCTCTTCTTCTTAGTGGATTTCTGTTTGTCTTGTGAAAGGCGGCGGCTGCATTATAGCCTGTTGCGACAGAAGATCCGCTTCTTATGCCAAACCTCTCGACTTTTTCGGCCAAAAGATCTCTAAGTGGCTTGCGGACGCCCCAGTTTCTTGTATTTAAATCATTGTATGGAGAATATTGTCCGGACTCCAAATCCAAGAAGCACTGGGCAGATGTTTCCGGTCCGCCTGGCGCAGAGAATCTAGATGCAATAGTGTGTCCGGCTATTTGGCGAACAGGTGATGCATAGTCATTTAAAGATGAGACGAAACTAGAAAGCGTTGAAGAGCTTCCAAAGCCCTCTGCCTTAACGAAAGCACTATTGTTGGTGCCCCTGTCTCCTGCCATAACTATTTCGTATGTTTTAGAAAAGTTTCCCACAGGAGCATGAAGCGTTCCGGAAATCTCATTTGTCACGGAACTGGTTGATTGTCGAATGTTTTTGAAAGTTACTGGTCGTTTGGCCATCCCTTCTCGATAGAGGGAGGATCTAGGCTGATGTGCCTCTTGATGCCTGACAGTTATCTTTCCGGCTGCAAAATCTAAATCGTATGCCTCTATTCGATCAGTGGCTGAGTCTGAACCTTTATTTAGATCAGCGTGTCTGTGCGCAGAGCCTCCCACAAATCTCTCCGAGAATGGACCTTGCATCGGTATGTCTTCAGAAAACATAACCTTATCTTCGTGATTGTTTGTTATGTCGACCCCTGCCATGAAACTAGATGCATTAAACTTAGATGCATATCCACTAGGGACGGATGAACTGAAAATGGAAAATGGTGCGAATCTTTCATTGCGATCTCCGCCGGCGGTGTAGCGCTTTCTTTTCCTGTCAATCTGTTTTGGTTTATCTATAACATCAGAGATGTCTTTCTCGGCTTGAACATTTGTTAGTTCCAGTCCCGTTGTTGCGCCAAAATCGATCCGTGATTTATAATAATCTCTGTTGTGTCTTACAAAAGATACTCTTCCATTTCTGATTGAACTTTCCACTCTAGCTGAAAGGTTATAAAGTTTTGGAAGAGTTCTTACGGCGTATTTAGAGCTTTCGTAAGCAGTTCCAGCAGCAGACACATTATAGGGCGCAGATGATGAAACATGATAAACCGCTCTTTTTCTGAGAGTTTCTCTGCCTGAGTCTGTAGCCGTATCTCCAGAAGTGAGGAGAGGCCCTGATCTTTCTGCTCTTTCTTTCCACCAAAAGGCATTCTTATTTTCGGCGGTATCGGGGAGTGGCGCGTGTCCTCTTCGCCAAGAATAGTTTTGTTCTTGATATCCCTTAATGCTTCCTACCGTGGACTGAACTTGTTCAATCACCTTGTATTTGGCGCGATACTTGTTTCTTTCTAGCATGTGGCTTTCTACGACATTCAGAATTCCTTCTGAAGCTTCTGATGATGCCGGAACAAGCTGTTGCAACATTTCAGACAGAGAAGAATCTATCCATTGGTAATATTCCAAATACTTGTCTATGTCGGGAGTATTCCTAACCCTTTCGAAGAATAAGTTTCGTAACTTGTCCAACCCCTTATAACTCTCGCGATACCTATTGATTGGCCGGCCTATCAAGTTGTTGTATTCAACAATTGTCCCAAACATGTTCAGCATCTCTTCTGAAATTGTTTGATAGAAGTTTTTCTCGAATGTAAAATAATAACTATCTGGTCGGTGATCCCTATCTCTGGAGGCGTAGGTGTCCGTTCTAGAAAGCACGCTTACCATGTCCGAGCCCCCTAGGGCTTCGGGCAAGCCTAGGCGCGATGAAGCCACATAGTCTGACATTACAACATTGCTGTCGCTAGCGGGGAAGTTATGGCCGCGGCCTCCATATTGATTTCCGATTATCTTACCAAAAGTGCCTGGATACCTGCCCCTTAAAGCAATAGAGCCGGAGGAGAAATCGTCAACTGTGAATTCTCCAGCAGCATTAGAAGATGAAACCGTAGAAAAGTCCCAATTCAATGCAAGAGTTTCTGCTTGAGGAATGTGTGTCCCGTCTAGCGCCGACTGATTCATGTAAGCGCTGCGCATAGGATTAGAAGAACCATAATTCTCTGAATCTAGTGCGTGTGCTCGCAGAGTGGCATTATCCAAATGAGAAGCCCAGTGCCTAAGAGAAGTAACCCGAACATCAGA
>Ga0098061_1001890_pt1 | contig 10099 bp, 16 predicted proteins | sample 22_taG_FD_92579 | JGI IMG/M metagenome (GOLD analysis project Ga0098061, IMG submission 92579) | Marine viral communities from the Subarctic Pacific Ocean - 22_ETSP_OMZ_AT15343 metaG | ecosystem: Environmental > Aquatic > Marine > Oceanic | place: Subarctic Pacific Ocean | collected 2015-01-20 | reverse complement strand
CAGCAAGGGCTATAACTATTGTTGCAGAAGATAGTAAAGCAAAAGCGGAAGATAAAAAAAAGAACAATGAACATAAAGATGAAAAACAAAATATTGTTGATTGTATAAAAATGGTGGTGGTGTGTGATTAAAACATTTATAGAAAAAGATTATAAAATAAAAATTTGGGAACAAGAACCTACTATGGATTGGGAATTACAAGATTTTTCGAATGATACACAATGTTCAGAAAATATTCGTGGAACTCATGCTTACCAAGTTTTTAATCCTAAAGGAGAAAGTATTTATTTAGACCACATGGATATGTGGGATGAAGACGCTTGTTATCAAAATGCTGTTCAAGATATTGAGGCAGATGGTGATTGAAAAACAAGTAATAGCATTGTGTCTGCGAAAAGATTTTTGGGATAAAGCTAAAAACATTTTATCAAAAGAAATGTTTCCAAAAGAATACTCAACAATTTTTGAAACAATAAATTCATCACAACAAAAATATGAAGTTGACTTAACAGTTGACGAGTTACTTGCATTACATAGAGATAGGTATCCTGCAATGCCAGAATCTACTCGTGTTAATATAGAAGAAGAAATTGAAAATTTAAAAGGTGTTGCACCTACAAATATGAAAATGGCTTTTGATTTATTATTTAATTTGTGGAGAAGAGATAAAGCTAGAGAAATAGGAGATAAAGCATTATCAATATGGACAGGACAAAGTGATGACTTTGGTGTGTTACAAAGAATAATTGATACAGCATTAAAAGAAGACCCAGAACAACATGAAACTTTTACAATTATAAAAGATACACTAAGAGATTTAATTGCAAATGAAACTAAAACTTGTGATTTTAAATTTCCATTAAAACCATTGTACAAGCAAGTCATGGGCTTAAACAAAGGGGACTTAGGAATTATATTTGCAAGACCAGAAGTTGGCAAAACATCTTTCTGTTGTTATCTTGCAAGTGAATATGTAAAAGCGGGACATAAAGTTTTTTATTGGGCTAATGAAGAAAGAGCAACACGATTAAAAATTCGTATGTTTTGTTCTTTATTAAATATGTCAAAAGATGAGTTGTATGATAATGTTGAAAGTTGTAGTAACACATTACAAGACATGGAAGTAGAAGAAAAGTTAACAGTTATAGATAGTGTAGGTACAGATATATCGGAGATACAATCCTACTGTGATTTAAATAAACCAGATATTATATTTATTGACCAATTAGATAAGATAAAAATAAGAGGTAATTTTAATAGAGGCGATGAACGATTAAAAGAATTGTATAGTTCAGCAAGAGAGATAGCAAAACGAAATGAATGTTTAGTGTGGGCTGTATCACAGGCAGGTGCAGATGCAGAGGGTAAACAAATTATAAGCTATGATATGTTGGATGGTTCTAAAACAGGCAAGGCAGGTGAGGGCGATATAATTATAGGTATAGGTAGAAATAATGGTGATTACGATTTAGACCCAACAAGATTTTTAACTATATCTAAAAATAAAGTTAATGGTGTTCATTCTACTGTTACTTGTGAAATGGATGTTAAAACAGGAATATTTAAGGATTTTGGAGAATGATGATAACTTGTCTAGATATTGAAACTACATATAAAAAAGATGACGCTTATTTTTATAATGGTACTAACCAATTGGTAAGTGTGGGATTTAAAACAAAAACAGGAAAGGAAGATTATTTATGGTTTTATCACAAAGAAAGACAGCCGACAGAAAATGCTAAAGAAACTTTACAAAACTTACTTAACAGCACAAGATTACTTATTGGACATAATATCAAATTTGATTTATCTTGGCTTTATGGTTGTGGTTTTAGTTATACTGGTAGGTTATATGATACTATGGTTGTTGAGTATCTTCTTGCTAGAGGCGTACATTGTGATTTATCATTGGATGGGTCTTGCAAAAGACGAGAAGTAAAACAGAAAAAGAAACACTTAATTGAAAGTCATATGAAAAGTGGAGTTAGTATGGAAGATATTCCCTATAGATTAGTAGAGGAGTATGGTAGAGGTGACGTAGATTGTACCTACGATTTAGCAATAGAACAATGTAAATTATTAGAGGTGGATATAAATGAGTTTAGTAAATACAATTAATTTATCTTTTGACATGACAAAAGTATTGACAGAAATGGAAGTTCATGGTATAAAAATTAACGTAGATACACTACATCAGTTAAGGGATGAATACCAAATAGAAATGCTCATTCTTAATAAAAAGTTAGATACAATGGTTAAAGAAGCAATGGGAGATACACCAATTAATTTAGATAGTGGTGAAGATAGGTCTATGGTAATGTACAGTTGTAAAGTAAAAGATAAAAATATATGGAAAAACGCTTTTAATTTAGGTACAGAAGTTCGTAGGGGTGGTGCAAAACGTCCTAAAAGAAGACCAAATTTAAGAAAAAGTGAATTTAATCACATGGTAGCACGGATGACAGATGTTATATACAAAACAAAAGTAAGACAATGTAATAATTGTAGAGGTTCTGGTACTATTAAAAAATATACTGTTAAAGGGGATTTATATAAGATTGCCCCTAAATGTCCTTCTTGTAATGGTAAAGGAGTTGTTTATTTACCTACAGGAGAAGTTGCAGGTTTTAAATTAGTACCTACAAATATTATGGAATGTACTGTTAATGGATTTAAAACTGATATGGATACAGCAACAAAACACATAACTGAAACTAATGCAACAGCAAAAGAATTTTTACAATCTTATACTAGGTATAGTGCTATAAGAACGTATCTACGAACATTTATTGAGGGAATAGAAAGAGGATTAGATGTAGATAATTTTATTCATCCTCAATTTATGCAATGTGTAACAGCAACAGGTCGGCTGTCTTCTAGAAATCCTAATTTCCAAAATATGCCTAGAGGTAGTACTTTTCCTGTAAGAAAAGCTATTGTTAGTAGGTTTAATAATGGATTTATATTAGAAGGTGATTATCGACAATTAGAATTTAGAGTGGCAGGTTTCCTATCTAAAGATAAACAATTATATAGGGATGTAGAAAACAATGTAGATGTTCATCAATATACTGCAGATACAATGGGTGTTGAAAGGCAAGACGCAAAAGCACATACATTTAAACCATTGTATGGTGGTGTTTTAGGGACTCCTAAAGAAATGAGATACTATGAGGCATTTAAACATAAGTATTGGCAAGTAACAAATTGGCATGATAAGTTACAGAAAGAGGCTGTAGATACAAAAAAAATTAAACTACCTTCTGGTAGAGAATATTCATTTCCTTATGCTAGATATACACAGTATGGTAATGTGACTAATTCAACAGCAATAAAAAATTATCCTGTTCAAGGATTTGCAACAGCAGATTTATTACCTCTTGCATTAGTTAATTTATATGCTATAATGAAAAAAAAGAATATGAAAAGTGTTATTTGTAACACAGTTCACGACAGTATTATTCTAGATGTTCATCCAGAAGAAAAGATACAATGCATAGATTATTTAAGAAATGCAATGATGAGTATAAAAGATGAATGTAAGAGTAGATATGATGTTGATTATGATATGCCTGTTGATATTGAATTAAAAATAGGTGATAATTGGTTAGAAACTAAAGAAATATAGTTGACATAGAATTTGTATATTGTATAATATACATATTGATTAGGGGTAGTGTAATTGCAAATGCACTGTCGCTTATGGCTGAATAATGTCTGTCTATTTAACAGGGCATAAGGCACACTAAAGAGGAAGTATGGTCAAATGACTGAGGTAATCGGAGGTGGTATTGGAAGTAGCGTTAGACGAGGAAACTTGACTGTTCGTGAAAAGATTGAGGGTGAACACAAGCTAGTCCCTCTAAGCTACCTAAAAATAATTTTTGCAAATTGGAGGTTCATGTTGAACACTAACGAAATAGCTGATGTTGGGTATAATCCTCTTCCAACAACACTAGAAGATTTATCAGAGGATAAATTAAAGAAATTAATTGGCCAATCTGGTGATACATCAACTGGCGGTGGTATGCCAAGATTATCAATTAATCATTCTACCGAAGACGATGACGGCAATCAAATTCCTAGAGGATTTTATATGATAAAAAACTCAGAAGGTAAAAGTATCTTTGCACCCAAAGTTACATATAGACCTTTTGTGCGTACTTTCATGTATTCTGTATGGGATAATGATAGTAATTCATTCGGTAGTCAGACAATCCAATCTCGTAGTATGAATGATTTATTTTATGATTCTACAGGTGGATTAAAATGTGGTAAACTTGCCCCTAATATTTTAAAAACACTTGACGAACATTCTCCCGATGCGGTACTTCAAAAGAGCATTAAATGTGTTCAAGTACTTTATGGTTTAGTGTCCATACCAGAGGGGCAGGATGCCACAGGTAATTCTGCAACTGTAAAAGATATACCTTGTGTTTGGTATGTAAGAGGTTCTAGTTTTATGCGTATCTCTGATTGGATAAAATCAATCGAGGCACAGAAAAAACTAATGCCTACTGCGAATGCTGAACTTTCAACTGTAAAAGGTAAAAGAGGCGGTAATATTTATTATGGTGCAAATGCAACAACAGTAGGTTTTGGTAAATTCTCTAAAGATGACCAAGGACAACTGTTACATTTCTTTGAATCCATTAATTCTTTTAACAATGGTATTATGGAATCTTATAAGACCAATAAAAAACTTAAAGAAGATAGTGAAGATACTATTTTAGAAAGCAGATTGGTTAATAATGGTTCCAATACTTGATTTAGTTAAGGGCTATTTAACAGAGGCAAGTAAGGGCGAGGCTGAACTCTCGCCTAAACTTGTTGAAGAATTTAAAGAAGCCTGTGGAGAAGCCTTAAAAAGACAATTTAATCCTCAAAAGAAAGAGTGGCGACTAAGAATGTCAAGTCTTGGTAAGCCTCTTTGTCAACAACAACTCGATAAAAAACAACTCCCCAAAGACGTAGAATATAATGCTGTAATGAGGTTCCTTATGGGTGACCTTGTAGAAGCATCTGCTATTTTTATTATGAAAGCGGCAGGTATAGACATTGAATATACACAAAAAGAAGTAACTACTGATATAGGTGGTGAAAATATTAAAGGTACACTAGATGTAAAAATTGATGGTAAAGTTTGGGATATTAAATCCGCAAGTCCATATGCATTTACAAATAAATTTGGTAATTATGGTGGATACAATAAATTAAAAGAAGATGACCCTTTTGGATACTTAGCACAAGGCTATGGATATTCTAAAGCAGAAAAAGTTCCCTTTGGTGGTTGGATTGCTGTAAATAAATCTACAGGGGAATGGTCAATTTGTGAAGCACCTAGAGAACAGGAAGAAGAAAGCAATGAAGCATTACAAAAAGCTAGTGAAAATGTTAAAGCATTGGTTAAAGATAAACCATTTAAAAGATTATTTGAACCTAAAGATGAAAAAATAAGAATTAAAGGTGAGGATATATTTACGGGAAATAAAATTATGCCAATGGCTTGTGGGTTTTGTAGTTACAAACATCATTGTTGGCCGAAGGCTGAGTTACATAAAAAGATAGCTACAAGGGCTGTGAGTAGACCTATGGTGTGGTATACTAAATTAAAAGAGAAAGATTTAGAAAATTGCCTGTAATATTCCAATTAGAAATAAGAGATGTTGATATTGAATCAAATAATGACATTTTTTATATTGAAGAGTACACAAAAGACAGAAATGCTCAAAATGTGCTATTTTTAAGGACTAGAGACCCTTTTCGTGTTCTCTGGGGTGATAAGACGTATGAGACCAATAAACTAACTGTAGATGAAGATATAAGACAGATTAAAAATTTGTTAGACCGAAATGCTATCATAATTGCTAGTTTAGAGGGGTATACAGAAGAATTACGTAAAACATCACCGCAAACAGCACAATATTTAGATTTACGACTAGAAGAGTTGTATGAAATTTATAAACCGAAAACTGTTGTTAGATGAAATTAAGTCATGGCTTTAGAAGTAGATTTGAATTTGAATTTGCACAGTATTTAGTAAAGAATAAAATTAAATATACATATGAAAAAGATAAATTTAGATACATTGTACCTGTTAAAACATATACACCAGATTTTTATTTAACAGAATATGGTTTCCATCTTGAATTGAAAGGCTATTTAGATGTGGCGACTAGAGTTAAGCATTTACTTATTAAAGAACAAAATCCGCATTTGGATGTACGTTTTATATTTCCTAATTCTAAAAAGAAGATATACAAAGGAAGTAAAACTTCATATGCTGATTGGTGTAACAGGCATGATTTTTTATATGCAGATAACAGGATACCAGATATATGGCTAAAATAATATCACGAATATATTCAATATATAGAGGAATAATAAATTACAAATGGATAAAGAAGAAGAAATAATATTACCAGAAAATAAAATGTATATTATAATGACACCTATTGGTGAAGACCAATTTAACATTATTTGTGTAGATAAAATGCAGAAACCTATTAATGAATTATATTATATGATGAGGGGGCTATGTGAAATGTCTGTAAAACATCAAGAAGATTTAATTGAAATAGGAAAAGATGTTGTGTTACGAGCTAATTTTAGTAAACTAAAAGATTCGGTAAAAAGTAATGTCATCCCATTTAGACCAAGGAGAAAATAATGGTTAAGAATAGTAAATTTGATTTAGACTTACAATATGGACAATTACGAGAACAACAGGTTCACGATATGTTTCATAATAAAAAGATTGAAATTAAAACAGAGAGGAATTGGTGGAAGAAGACAGGTAACATTGCTATAGAGTATGAATGTAATGGTAAACCTAGTGGTATTGATAAAACAGAATCTGATTTTTGGATACAAATATTAGCTAATGGTACAGATAATTATTGTAAATTAATATTTGACGTGCCTAGATTAAAAAGAATTGTTGAAAAATATAAACCAACACACAGCAGAATGATAGGTGACAGAAATGCTTCTAGATGTGTTCTTATACCTTTAAATGAATTATTTGAGAAAGATAATGTTGCTGTATAATGAGTGTAGAATTTTGGCAATGGTGGATTTTAGTAATGGTAACAATTAATACTGTTATTAATAGCATAGTTTTTGTTGTAGGTCGTAAGTTTAAACCTAGTAGTCTATATAAGTTTAAAAATAAAAAAAAATTGGAGGAGAAATGAAAACATCAGAAATTTTAAGTGAGGCAAAAAATCTCGTAAATGGGGATAGACATAAGGATTATGGGGATAAGACAGAGAACCATAAAAATATATCTAAACTTTGGTCAGCTTATTTAGATACAAAAGTAGAGGCACATGATGTAGCAATTATGATGGCTTTATTAAAAATGGCTAGGACAAAATTAGGTGCTGTAAGTAAAGATACTTACATAGATATGGCTGCGTATGGTGCGATAGCCGGTGAAATACAATTTAAAGAGGAAAAAAAATGAAATTAATAAGTGATGATACTATTAAAAAATTATTAGCATACCTGTATAGCAAACCTTATAGTGAGGTAGCATTACTGATAGCACATTTAATTCAATTGCCAGAATCAGAGAAAAAAGATGGTGGACAAAAAAATACCAAACAGTAATGAAGCAGTACTACAATTATTATATTTTGGAATTGATTCAAGGGGCAATTTCTTTTCAGAAAAATGGACTTGCCCACCAGAGGAGTTTCGTAAACACATGGATAAGTGGAACGATAATTACGTAGATACAATAAGGTATGAGGGCGTAATAAAATATATAAATAATCTCTTTGAAAGGGATATTAAAGATGTTAGGGGCTATTTAGGATGACAAAAACTATTATAGATATTGTGCAAAATGATTCTGGAGGTACAAATCCAGATACCCATGCACATGAAGATAAGATTTGGGATTTAATATTTGACGATGGGGACACTACATCATTAACAAGAATGAAAATGATGGAGTTATTAACTACAGGAACTGTACCTACAAAGACAGTACATACATTTAAGAAATGGGATTTAACAACTACACAAGGTAGTCATATTAGAACTTGGGTGGTTGTGTATGATGATAAGTCCCATGTACAATTAACAAACACCGATTTTTATTCGCTGTTAACTAATGGTCATAGAAATAAGGATGGGGATGTTGTGACGGAAAAGACTAGAACACTAGCCCCGCCAAATCCTGCGTTGTTTGGTGAAAAAAAATCGTTAACTACAAATGAAGAAAAAGAACAGTTAAAAGAACTAAGGACAGGATTAAGAGAAAATTATGTACCTATTTTTGGTAAAAAGGAAGATACAGTAGACGAGGATGTTAACTACTAATTTCCTAACGGATTTTTACTTTGTAATTTAATCTCTTCAATCTGAACATCTTGTAATTCATTTTCTTTTTGAACTATAGCAACATCTTTGCTTAATTGTTCAATGTCTTCTTCTAATTCCCAAGCATATTCTTCTAATGCTTTAAGTTTTTCAAGAAGAGGTTTTAAATTAGCAGGTTCTGGTAGCATAGCTATTTGCTCTCTAACTTTACCTATCTCTTTAAATACTAAAGTTAAATCTACAGGCTTAATTTGTTCTTCTACTTTTGCAATTCTATCTATTAAATCTACTTTATATTCATTAGCATATAATAGTACTTCATCAAATTGTTTTTCTAATTCTTTATCTTTTTGTTTTAATGATTGTAGATTAACAGGAGGCTCTGATTCTAATGCGTCAAGTCTTGTGTTAAACTGTCCCCATGTGTAGAATCCTCCACCTATAGCTCCAATTACTCCCACTAATGCCGCATATGTGCTAAGTTTATCCATTATTTTCATTGTTTAAGTGCCTCCAATTCAGCTAATAGTTTATTTTTTTTGCTGTTAATTTTTATTAATTGAACTCTGTGAATTTCCACAGGGTCATTATCGCTGTAGGAACTTAAATTTGTACCTACATATATCTCTCCAGAATAGGAAGATAAATCTACTTGTAAGAACAGCCCCATACTCGTGTTATTGTATACATCTTTTGCAGAATAAAATACTAAGTTTTTGTACGAGTCGAGGCTATTGTTCTTAAAAAATAAATCCTCTTTTGATAAGTTTTGAGTCGTTTCTTTTGTAACTTTAGCTATTTGTGTAGCTATTTTTTTTAAATTTTTCTTTAATTTTGTTTCTACTTCTGCAACATCTGTAATAGTCCTGTCTTCGGTGTCCACTTCTCCATCTTCCGATTGTATATCATCTTGCTCTCCACTTTCTTCTGTTGATACATCGGATTCCTCAGTTGTTTCGCTATTGGATTCCTCCTCTTGTGGTTCTTCTTGTTGTTCGGATTCATTACTTGCTACTTCTTTTTCTTCTTCTAATTCTGGCTCAGATTCAACCGCCATTGTTTCTTCTTCAGTCTCAACAGTCTCTGGTATGCTTTCTTCGTCTGTTGCGACTTCTTCAAACTCTTCCTCAAACTCTTCAAAAGATTCCTCAGTAGGTTCATCATTAAACTCCTCCTCGGCTATCTCTTCAAAAAATTCCTCGGCTGTTATGCCTTCATCTTCTAGAAACTCCATGAACTCTTCTTCCATGCCTGTTTCTTCTAAAAAATCTGTAAAGTCCTCCTCAAATTCTTCTGTAAATATTTCCTCCATCATTTCCATAGGTGGAGGTTCTAACATATAATCCTCTTCAAAAAATGTCTCTTCTATTATAGGCATTTCTTCAAAAGTTTCAAACTCTTCAAATATTGGTAGTTCTTCAAAGTCTACCATGTCGAAGTCTACAGTTTCTAAATCTTCTTCAAAATAAAAATCGTCTCCCCAAGTATAGTCATCTTCCCAACTATATTCGTCTTCTTCCCATATATATGTATCATCTAATACTATATCATCTGTATACCAATCAAAATCTTCTGGTATATCTTCTATGATATCTACAATGTCTTCATCAATATCATCTATAACGTCTTGTGTACCCTCATCAAGTGGGTTAATATAAGTATAAGTTAAACCTAATGTTACATTATCTATATCTGGCCCCCAATGACCAGTTCTATTATTAGTATTTGTTACTGATACTTCTATATCAAAATCTGTTTGTGTGTTCGT
>Ga0098061_1001889_pt1 | contig 10105 bp, 16 predicted proteins | sample 22_taG_FD_92579 | JGI IMG/M metagenome (GOLD analysis project Ga0098061, IMG submission 92579) | Marine viral communities from the Subarctic Pacific Ocean - 22_ETSP_OMZ_AT15343 metaG | ecosystem: Environmental > Aquatic > Marine > Oceanic | place: Subarctic Pacific Ocean | collected 2015-01-20 | reverse complement strand
AGGAGAAGAGTTCTCGGCTGGTAAGTATCCTAACGAGATGAGAAAGCGTCTTCTTAATGCTGTAAAGGACCATGAACAGGGAACAAGTTTGCCGATAGGGGCGGATAAAATATCTAATTTCTCAAGAGCTCTTAAGGGAGATCCGAATGCTGTGGTGCTAGACCTATGGATGGCTAGAGAGCTTGGTATTAAGAAGACTCCCAGTTCAGAGGGTGAAGGGTTCACAGAGGCTCAATATAGAAGGTATGAAAAGATTATTAAAGAGGTAGCCTTTGATATGGGAGTTACTCCTCGTCAAGCCCAGGCAGCTATATGGTTTGGTGTGAGAGAGGGGCACTCCCCAATGCACAAAGGGGATCCAGGCGGTCTAGACTCAGTCACTTATGAGCAGATATTAGAAAGAATAATGCCAAACTTTACCTATACAGATAAGAATGGTAAAGAGCATAGCCTCACAGATTTAAATAAATCAACAATTCAATATCTTAATGGCTCATTTGGACTGACTCCTGAGGCGTTAGACACAATAGGAAAAGCCTTAGTAGACACAGGGCGGTATGTTTACGACAATCTATCTCCATCAATGCAGAAGATGGGCGCTAGACTGGGTGTTAATACTCAAAACTTCAAATTAAAATTTGCTCAATTCAAGAACGATGCCAAGGGCATGACCGACAATGCCAAGAGGTGGTTCAAGAAAGTGGTCGGCCAAATGAAAACATGGTTTAAAAAGAATGCTCAAAGCCTAATAGATTCTAAACCAGTCCAAAAAGCATATGACAGACTAGAAAACATGGTGGTTCTTAAAGCGGTTCCAGGGGGAGACGTACTAGCGGATGTAAGAAGCGCAATAGAGAAGGCTGAGGCTGAGGCTAAATCTAAGGGTGGAAAACAAAAAGAATCAAATGAGGAAGCCTATTGGAAGAAAGTAAGGGCAGGCAAGGTAAGTCCAAAAATAGAGGCTGACAAGGTTTCTGGGAAAATATCTCAAGCATTTTACTTGTTATCAAGCAGATTAAAGAATGTTAAGGGCGGAATGGGATTGTTGAGAGTTCTGAGGAGGTATGAAGAGCACGCTTTAACAATAGAGAAAGATATGAGAAAGCTAGAGCCGTGGTTTAAGTTTCTACATAAAATAAAGCCTAGCAAGCTAAAGCCGTTTAGAGAGAAAGGGGATTGGAAAGAGTTAGAATTGGCCCTATTAAGAGGGAATACTGCTAAAATATTAGAGATAGTAAAAAAGCATGATAAAAAATATAATGCTGTAAGTGCCTATGAATCTATGAGAGAGGTTATGAATGAAGTCTATTATAGGGCTATAGGACTTGAAAAAGAAGAAAAGCTGGAATATGATGAGCTGGTTAAAAAATTATATGGAACAAAGGAGGTAGACTCTAAGACTGGTGAAGAGAAATCTGTTCCTGGCCTATATGGAACTATACCGTCTGATAATTGGACTGCAGATAAAATAAAAGAATGGTTGGACGATAAAGGTGTTCAATATACTGCTAAAGATAAAAAAGAAGATCTTTTAAAATTAGCATCTAGCGCTAAGGGAATGAAGGGGAAGGCTAAAGAGTTGGAAGAGGCTGAGGAACGATTTAATAAATTAGATGAAAAAATTATTTATAACTTCCCATATTGGGGAAATGATGCAAGCGTGTACTACCCAAGAGACGTTACCGATCCTTTGAAGTATAATACCTATCTAGAGAACAGACTTAAAGAGAAAAAGGTAGATCAAGGCATGCTTGATAAAATGCTGAAAGACTTGGCTGATAAGTATAATGTTTCCGTAGTTAATCTCCCAGAAGATGTTAAGGCGCAAGCCATAGATACATTTATAAGAACTGGAGGATCCTCTGTAAGGGGCATAAGGCCAGGCTTTATACAAGGCAGGGTAGTCGACATAAAGACAGAAGATGGTGTGACTGATGATATGGTAGGATTTTATGAGGATCCAATCACTTCTATCATGTCATATATACATACAATGAATGAGTCAATTGCTAGACAAAAATTATTTGGCAAGGGTGTAGATGTAGATAATTTTAATAATGAGTCAAGTGTTGGGGCGTATGTAGCTGGATTGCTAGAAGCAGGCCAAATAGACCGTAAAGACCAAGCAGAAATAAAAGATATTTTTAGAGCAAGATTTGCTAAAGATAGCAATGGGTTTTTTGCAAATTCACTGCAAAAACTTAGAAGTATTACATATATGACAACCCTTGTAGACATTTTTACAACCATGATGCAGGTTGGAGATCTCTTGACTGGCGCTGTCTATAGGGGGGTTGGTAACCCTATAATATTTACAAAATCTCTTTCAAAGGCTATCCTTGGTCAGATTCCAGGGATTAACAGAATGATAAAGTCTCCTATAGATGCAAGGGAGTATGGTCTTATTAAGATATCGGCAGAGTATACTAATAAAGCAGATCCTTATTCAAAATTATTAAATCAATTATTTAGAGCATCTGGGTTCTCAGCTTTAGATAGAATAGGCAAGGAAACATTAGTTAATACCGTAATAGAGAAAGCTAGAAAAGAGGCAAGGAAAGGTAAGTTTAGTAAAAATACTCAACTGCTTATAGATGATGCTTTTGGTAAAGACAGTGATAGAGCAAAAGATATAGTTGATGAGCTTAAAAGTACAGCTCCCCCTAGTGAAGATATAATATCTCTTGCATACTGGACTCTATTAGAGCATCAGCCAGTAGCCGAGTCAGAAATGCCAGCACTGTATTTAAAAAGTCCTGGCGCTAGGATGGCCTATCAGCTTAAAACATGGCAGTTAAAGCAGTTAAGCTTATGGAGATCAGAAACTATTGGGATGTGGAAAAAAGGCCAAAAGGTTCAAGCTATAAAAAATTCAGTGTTAATGACAACCCTCCTGGTGGCTGCGGGCGCTGGCCCAGATACATTAAGAGACTATCTACAGGGAAGGCCAATACATTTAAAAGATTTCATGGTAGACAATATATTCAGGCTATTCGGCATAAGTAGGTATGGAGCAAGAAAGGCTGCCAAGGGAGATATAGCAGGATTTTTAGGAGGGTTTTTCCCTGCCGTAGGGACTATTGGAACCCCTATACAAGATATAGCCTATATAAATGACTGGCTAAAGTATTCAAGAGATCCAATTAGGTATAGGGCGGAAACGGGCAGAAAGAAACCTGTTGATTCTGGGATGTATGGCGTAAGCTCTTTAAGGATGGTTCCATTGGTTGGGAAGCCCTTCTATTATGGCTTAGCCTATCCTAGCGTGCCAAAGAGTATGAGTGAGCTAAAAGACCTAGCAACAGGCGTTCCTAAAAGAATAAATAAAAACACTAAAATTAATCCCAAGGTAGCGGAAAGAAATTATTTTCTTGTAGAAGGGTGGAGGGGTCGTAAGCAAATACTAAAAAGACAGCATACATATTATGATAACTTACTAAAACAGATCACTGTTAAAAACCTAAAGCGCCCTGCCAATAAGCAGATACCATGGCCCGATAATGCTATAAGCTTTAGGACTCAAGCGTCTCTTGAATTGGCCAATATTAAAATGCAGGAAAATTTAGAAAATGGATGGTGGATAAATACGATGAAGAAAATAGAAGAGGCTATGCCAGTGGATCCATTCAGTATACCGACATTCACAGTAAGAGATTAATTAAACGTCTTCAGGCTCCTTAATATACATATTTGCAAACTCAGCAGCCCATCTTATAATCTTATTAATATACTCAGTGAAGTCTTCTTGACTCATTCCCATAGTAGATTTGACTTCAAATTTGTCCTTGAGCGCCTCATGTAACTCCTGCTTAGTATAACCCTGAAACATCTCATTAGATAGCAGAGAGCCCTCTTTTGAAGGGCTCCCAATTACTTGTCCCCAGTAGTAGCTGTTCTGCAACTGGGTTCTATTTACGACCTCTTTAACCTCAATCTCTAGCATAGTATCTACATCAAACTCTCCTAGAAATCTATCAAAGCCCTCTCTATTTAATATTCTAAGCTTATACGGTTCGTCTATTACTGCCCTGAATGACTTATGCTTCACCTATCTCTGGAGAGTCCACTACACTTACTGGAACTCCCATATCTTTTAATAGGGTGCTTCTGAACTTGCCAACCTTCTTGTCTTTGAGGCCCATTATAGTATTAAATAGATCCTCGTCTTTGAGATCCATATCTCCAAACATGCACTCAAGCGCAAAGCCACAGAGAGCCTGCATCTCATCCGAGGTATCTTCATCCCCAGCCTTTGTCTTCATTCTAAATATATTAAGAACAATTTCAAAGCATGCTAGATTGTGAACCTTCTCTTCAAACGTGGTTTTACCATCTTTTGGCATCTTCCATTCAAAATTCATATTGGCTCCTTTAATCAACGAAATATGACACTATAAGTTGGTGGGCGTCTTTCCATATATTAATTCTATACTTGTTCTGGAACTTCTCATTCCCAAGACTACCTCTTTCAGTATGGTGACCACGGCAGAGTGGTATACAGCTAAAGTCTTTCTTTGTGTTCGTAACTGTACCACCCTTGCCTGCCCCGCCCATTCCTCTAGCCTCCAAGTGATCTGGATCAACTGGGAACTTGCCACATACTCTGCAGCCGTTAGAGCGAATGTACTTAATATAGTCTTTGGTATCAACCAAGGCCTAGTCTCGATTCTACTTTCTTAGTTCTGAGTCCGAGCTCGTCAAGATACTCATTGGTACTGTCAAGAGCGCTTAAAACGCCATCAATATCATTCTCTGCTTTCTCTATCCTCAATAGTATGTCGTCAATATAGGTCGTGCTTATTGCAGTCTCTTTCTTATCAACGCCATTCTTTACTTTAGGTGTAGCCTTTCCAGCCATGTTAATTTCTCCTTTTTAGTGTTTTGTTCATGTGCTTCTGCTTCTTTTTCATATAGAAATTTCTTGCCGTCAGATGTAATCCAGACAGTATCGAGTTCTTTCGATATCATGTAGTTCCCTTTTAAAGTAGGAGGTGGAATTTAAGAATTATTCTGGAAAGTTCCAGTACTCTATTTCAACTAAACCCTCTTCTGCATAGACCTTCGTAGCCTCCAGAGCGCAGACAATTGAGTCGTCTCTCCAGAAGGCTCCAGTCATAGCATCTAAGTAAAACTTGACGATATTATCTATGTCTGGTTTAGATGTATGGAGCTTGGGTGCATCGGTTTTTAGTAAGTGAGAGTAGCGTCCCGTTCTATAGTGAGATTTTGGTCTAGGCATGTTGAATATCATCGAAACGGATAAAGCTCCTTCTAGGGGGTGTTTTGGCTCAAATTTAGCACATTCCTTTCTAAACTTCTCCTTGTCTTTAGATGATGGGTCATACATGAAGACTCTATTGCCAGCCCTTCTTGCTTTGTGGCGTTGTTGTGATAGTGGTCTCATCTTAACCTCCAGAACTCCAGATTGTTGTTTGGGTTTCCTCTTGGGTCTTTCTTTCCTCTGCATGCCTGAGGCCTTCCCTGACTTCGCTTTGCTTTGCTTTTCTCGATTCATACTTCCTTCCACGAGTGGTTGGATAAAGCTCTTGACACTTCCTCCGTGCTCGTCTTATGGTTTCTGCCTTAGATATCGTACCCTTGGTTATATCGCCAAGATATTCAACCCATGACCTTTGTTGTAAGTTGTACTCCATTCCCTTTTTTCTGTACTCATTGTAGTGAATGACCTTCTGTAGGAGAATGTCGTTATCTCGTGCCTCTTGATTACTTTCCAGGACATACTTTACCATTTCAATCATATTGCTGAGGTCAGCCATTAAAACTGTTCCTTGTATACGATTGTGGTAACCGTGTCCTTACACCAGCTCAGTATAGCTTGAACTAGCGCTGGATTAGCATCATTTGTTATTACTGCCCTGGATATCATCTCGTGTACTTTTGCTGTGTCTTGTCTCATACTTACTCCTTTTATTTTATCGTTCATCTTTTCCTTTACATCTGGGACACTCAACTTCTTTTAATTTATATGTGGGAAAATCATCATAATATACGGGGACGCGCTTTTTTCCAATAAGTCCATACTCCCAAGCTGTATCACACTCAGGACACATCGCTACTGAGAAGTCTCCATAACTATAATTGTTCACCTCCCCAGGCGCCTTTTCTGGGGGGCTAAAATAATAATTAGGTATCCACCATATCCTTTTTTTGTCTTTTTTTCCCAAATTCAAACATCGTCTCTCTTCCCCTCCTTTTTATCAAAATGATAAAACACTTCCATTAGTCTAACCACATCTCTCTTTGATATTGTTATATCGTATCCATCAACAGATATGTTGACAGAATTAAGCACAACCACAGACTCACTGACTACAGTGGCCTCCTCTTCATGTGGCATCTCGGCCCCTAATATGGTTGGCACTTGCTTAAGTTTAGCATTCTTTTCTCTTATCTCGACCATCTCTTGCTTAAAGCCAGACAGTTCCCTCATTCTCTCTTGATATTCCATTACCCAACGCCTCAATGCGGATAACGACATACCATATTTTCTTGACGTTTCAGACAGCGCCTGTCCATTGACACACTCTTTAACTGCCTGATTCTTGAAGCTCTGGTCGTACATCTTCAGCCTCCTCATTTTGTTTCGTAATAAATTCCCTGATCTTATCACTATCACCGTTCATCTCTATGTAGTGGGATAGCGTCATAAATAATGTGTCGATAGCATGGTTTTGCTTTTGTATTTCCATCATAAGTATGTCAGTCCTCTTCTCTAGCTCCTTATTATTACTAGGCTTTCTTTTAGTCTTCATCTTCTGTCCTCGTTAAAAAGCAGGGTGTGTTCTCTCCAACATAAGCACCAGCTGTGTTAAAATAAAAATATTCCACAGCCTCTTCATGCGTCATGTCCTTGGCTAATATTTCTATACATTTATCTTTGTCATAACAGGCTATACTGGGCATGCCTGCTCTTTCGATAAAGCCGACAAGCGCATCATCAAATCCGTCGGCAAACAACATCTCCTCATTCGCCTCAGCCACCGCTTCTCTATTCATGTAGCTTGTTCCACTTCTTGGCATTCTTGCTTCCCGTTTCTCTTCTTGCACACTTCTTACACACATGCAGCTCTCTCCAGTCTACCAGTGTAACAACCTCTGGTGTTGCAAGGTACTTATCCCTGCCTCTATGGCCACATACCTGACATGCAAATATATCACTGACACTTACTTTTTCTATGTAGCTAATTCTCATCGCTTCCTTGGTTTACCATTTTTAGCCTTCCGTTTATTGATGGCTTATGATCTCTCAGCCTGAGCACTACTGAATTGCCACCAAGCTGTTCATAGCGCTTCTCAATTGTGTCAATCAAAACATCGGTTATAGTTGTACCAGTTATCTCACTTATACTGCCGACACCCATCTTATAGTAATACAACAATAACTGTGCATAACTATTTCTTATAAACCTCATCCTTGTTGTTGTACGCTTATCCATTTCTACACCCTTCAATACGGTTTTAGTAGTTTCTTCTGCTTGGCGTATCTCTCAACATTATACTCCCTCTTACACTCGTGACACATCGAGGCCCTTGTTAGTGCGTTCTTGTAAAACTGATCAATAGGCTTGACTTCCTTGCACCGAGTGCAGGCCTTAGTTTTCATTTATAATATCTGCAATTAATTTGCCATAACGATTTTTGGTTTTATTTGGAGAACTTAGTCTGTAATATTTTTCTCTTGACCTTATTCTTTCACATGGCTTACACTTTCCTATAATTGGATCAATACTGTTATAGCTCTTATCAAACTCATTTACAGGCTTAACCTCACCACACTTTGTGCATTTCTTTTCTGTTCTATTTTTATATTTTTCTACCAATTCTCTATTCACTTTCTCTCTATGTTTCTCCCTACCTTCTTGTAACTTTTGCTTATTTTCTTCTGTCATTGGTACACCTCTATTCCAAGACGGCTTGCCATACATAGGATTATCTTTGCCCTTCCTGCCCTTTCCGTACATGGGGTTTTTCTTTCCCCCCCATCTCCCCATATCTTTATGTTTTTGTATCATTTTTTCTTTAAATTCTTTGTCTGCCCACACCTTCTTAGCTGATGCGCCTATTCTTCTCCTATGCTCTTCTGTGTGTACATAGTCGGAGTCCTTTTGAGCCTGACTCATCCTTGCCCTTATTTCTTCTGAATGTTTAATGCCAAATGAAGGGTGTAATTCTCCAACTCGTGCCCTCACCCATTTAACATAAGATTCTGGCATTGTTTTCCCTGTATTCGCCTCTGCCTGCCTTTCAATGACATGGGGTGCATTTTTAAAGGATTCCATGCCTCCAGTGGTACAATTATATCCATATTCGGGATCCATAGCATTATATTCTTTAATATACTGCTTTTTTAATTTATAAGCCTTTTTCTGCGACACATTCATGTGGAGTGTCTCAAATTTAAAGTTATGCTCTCCGTGTCTAAGTACTGCTTTACTAAAAGGGTCTTTGCCTGTATAAGCATCCTTTAACTTCATTTTTCTTGGTTTCGCCCTTGCCCTAGAAATCCTTATAGACACAGCGTCATTAAGTGTTCGACCAGACACGCAAATGTAAACCTTATCATTTAAACAGTTTGTTGCTTTGTAGACAATCATTCTCTTTCTCCTTTATTAATTGCTTGAGCAGACATTGTTGTGGTATGTGCAGGAATGCACGTTGCTATTGCTCATCAAGGCTAACATGAAATGCCTGCTCAATTCTCATCCCAGCTAGGCGCAGTTTACGCATATAACGAGGTTCTGCGCCCACATAGCTGGTATCAGGTGTGGTAGCGCTCACACTACCCACCATCTCACTCCTCCGTAGAGTACAATAGCCCAAAACAATACGGAAAATAAGACTAATATTATATACATTAGTATTCTCACTTAAACGGCTTCATTAGTACAGTCTAACCTTTTCTTTGCTACGGAAATTGTATATTTCTTCAACCATAATAATAGTTTCTTTTATTGTACTACAGGTCATCATCTTTCTAGATCCTCCAGAGTCCAACCTTTTTAAGAACCTTTCAAACTGAAAGTCTTTGTTGTTAAACAGTGTTACCATGGCTAAAACAAAATTCCAAGTTCGACACCTAGAGTAGTATGGAGCGGTTTGCATAATCATGTCTGCCATTTTCACAGCCTTTTTGTAGTTCTTTATTGTAAATGTCCCATTATTAAATGACCTTGTGTTTATAGAATGTGTATTGGTTAATAACCCTATACAGCTTTTATATCCCATCCTATATTTGTCCATAAACTGCTTAAATCGAACATATTCAGGATACTCTCCCTCTCTCTCTAAATAGCAGGTAAGATAATTTTCATTAGTCCACTTTCTACTACTTGTGTTGAGGGCAATAACCTCCTCTAGTCCATACCCAGGCTCGACCGTATAATGGAATGGCTTCTCTAGCGTCTTGCAAGCCATAAACCTGTGTTGCCCGTCGCATATTTCATCTTTTTCATTCACTATTCCAGTTGTAAATAATTGCTTATTTTGCATTGACTTTATCAAATTATTTAAATGGGACTTATTAATGGGCCTATTCCCCTTTAAAAACCTAAGACCATCATAATCGGTTGTTGATAGTATTGTGTTCATTTTATCTGTTTCCTTTTTTTTGTTATAGTTAATCTCTTTCTCCTTCACTTTTCATCAAGCCCGTCAAGAAATACGTCAGCAACCCTCGTGTTTCCAGTATCACTGATAGTCTGAAAACCTTTACGGCACTCTTTTATAACAGAGTTGCTCTCCTGAAGTAATTGCTTTACTCGAATCAGCTCTCTACGAAGTAGCGCTATGTACTCTTTTAGTTTTTCTTGATCGTTTTCCAAAGGTTTTTACGAACTCCTTAAACTCGTCTGGGGCCCCCTCTTGGGGTAAAGACTTTCGCTCTTCAGCTTCTTTACGCCTAGTTTCGGCCTGTTTAGTTTCTTTGTGTTTAACTTTAGCCTTGTCTTGAAACCTTCTCCATCCATCCTCTAAGAAGAACTTGTTTGGAGCGGCTTTATACTCATCATTAAGTCTTGCATCACAGTAGGTCTTCCAGTCCTCCACACCCATGATATTTAAGGCCTCAGATAAAATCATCCTTGTT
>Ga0098061_1001888_pt1 | contig 10106 bp, 12 predicted proteins | sample 22_taG_FD_92579 | JGI IMG/M metagenome (GOLD analysis project Ga0098061, IMG submission 92579) | Marine viral communities from the Subarctic Pacific Ocean - 22_ETSP_OMZ_AT15343 metaG | ecosystem: Environmental > Aquatic > Marine > Oceanic | place: Subarctic Pacific Ocean | collected 2015-01-20 | reverse complement strand
TTTTATAGCACCATATTGTTTACATAATAACTTTTACCATTTATGTAAAACCGACCCAAGAAAATTCTTAAAACTGAATGAATCGTATTCATTGTCGTTGTCTGACAATGAAACAAGTGTTGGTATACACATTAGAGGCACAGATATACTTGGTGCAGATGGAAATCAAGGTAGAGAAATTCACACATCAGAGTATTACAAAAAAGCAATTGATGAGGTAGAAAAGAATTTTGATAATATAAAATATTATGTTTGTACAGATGATGTTTATTTTGTTAGTTTTGTGGACACCATACTGCATATTAATAGCATAGGTGCATCATATAATGTTGGTTCCAAAAATCACTTTATGGATTTTTCTATATTATCAGAATGTGATGTTTTAATTGCATCTTCTAGTACCTTTGTTGTTGCAGCAGGATTTGTCGGTAAAGAAAATAAAAAAATAATTCATTCTATGGATTGGATACAAAAGAATTTAGACCACACTTTGTGGCATGGTTATGAAGACCCCAAAAATATTAGAAATTGGCAGTTGAGTTACGATAATTTTTGGGTACAATTATACGAAGGTGGAAACGAATTCTACCATACATGGAAATTCATTTAGGAGAACATATGAAGATTTTAGAATACGATATAAGCAAAGTTAGGAACGGCATGTTAATTATAAAAAGGAGATATAAATTATGAACGAAGATGTACTCATAGCAGTGAATGATTTTTGTAAGAAAAATAATTTAAAAGTGAGTCATTTTGGTAAAGGTCCTTGCAACAGCGATGATTCATCATCAGATTTTATTATAAAGGTATAAAATATGAATGTAGACGAGTATATGAGTGAGTATAATCTATCAGACCCTTGGGATGTGGTAGATTTATTTGAAAAGACCATTGCAGAATATGCAGGAAGCAAATATGCAGTATCTGTAGATAATTGTACAGATGCGATGTTTCTTTGTTTAAAGTATCTTGGCGTGGAAGATGAAATTACTATACCAAAAAGAACATATGTCTCGGTTCCTTGTACAATTATTCATGCGGGGTGCCAAGTAAAGTTTGAGGATGTTGAATGGTCGGGTGCATATCAATTAAAGCCTCATCCTGTATATGATAGTGCAACAAGAATGACCAAAGGAATGTATATTCCAGACACATATTATTGTGTGTCTTTCCACCGAAGGAAACATATTCCTATTGGGAAGGGTGGCATGATTCTTTTGGATGACAAATATGCTTACGAGTGGTTGAAGGTTGCACGATACGAAGGTAGGCACATGGATGTAATGTATAAGGATGATTCTTTTGATATGATTGGGTGGAACATGTATATGACACCAGAACAAGCAGCCGAAGGATTAGATTTGTTTGATAAAATTGATGAACATAACGAGGACTTAGAATCTTCTGGTACACATAAAGATTTATCAAAATTTCTCATTTATGAAAGAGAAAACAGATGAATACAAAAATTATTGCCGAAATTGGAATAAACCACAATGGTAACTTGGAAACTGCAAAAAAATTAATTGATGTTGCCGTTGTTGCTGGTTGTGATTATGTAAAGTTTCAAAAAAGAAATCCTGATATATGTGTTCCTGATGAAATGAAAGACACAATAAAAGAAACTCCTTGGGGTATTATGTCTTATATTGAATATAAGCATAGAATGGAATTTGATAAAAAAGAATATGATATAATCAATAAATATTGTAAATCTAGAGGAATTAGATGGTTTGCTTCTGTTTGGGATGAAGATTCTATAGAGTTTATGTCAAATTATACTAATATAATGAAAATACCCTCTGCACGAATTATTTACGATAATCTCTTATATTATGCGAGAGAAAAAAGCAAATATCTTATGATTTCAACTGGTATGAGTAATGAAGAAGAAATATCACACGCAATAAAAATTTCAAATCCAGATTTAATTTTTCATACAAATTCTACATACCCTTCACCGATAGAAGAATTAAACTTGAATTATATTGATTGGTTAAAAGAAAAATATCCAAACAAAGAAATAGGATACAGTGGTCATGAATTTGGCTTGGTTACAACATATGCCGCAGTCGTGAAGGGAGCAGAATGGATAGAAAGACATATTACATTAGAAAGAACAATGTGGGGTTCAGACCATATGGCATCAGTGGAACCACACGGTTTAATTAAATTAGTAAAAGATATAAGAAGCATAGAAAAATCTATGGGAACAAAATCTCCAAGAGAAGTATATCATTCCGAATTAGAAAAAAGAGAAGTATTGAGAGGATAAAAATATGAAAACAGTTGCTTTAATTCTTGCAAGGGGTGGTAGTAAGGGTATATCTAATAAAAACATTCTTCCTTTATCAGGAGAACCACTTATTTCGTATTCTATAAATGCTGCTAAGTGGTCAGGTGTCGATGATGTGTGGGTCAGTAGTGATTCTACACCAATTAGGAACATATCAAAAGGACTAGGTGTGAATGTCATAAAAAGACCGGATGAATTTGCAACAGACGAGTCTCCAAGCGAAGAAGCATTATTACATTTTGCTGAAAATGTTGATTTTGATACATTAGTTTTTATTCAACCAACTTCTCCTCTTTTGAAACCGTCATATATTAATATTGGATTAAATAAAATGAAAAAATATGATTCGGTATTCAGTGTACATGAAGAGCATTGGGTTCCTAGATGGGATATGAACATAAACCCCATTGGGTTTGATAATGATAATAGACCAAGGCGACAGGATAGAGATAGTGTATATGTAGAAAACGGAGCGTTTTATATAACAACAAAGGAAAGATTGTTAGAATCAAAGTGCAGAATAAGTGGCAATATCGGAATTGTTAAGATGAAACTACAAGATAGTTTTCAAATAGACATTGAAGATGATTTTGAATTGGTGGAAAAGTTTTTATGATTTATTGTTTTGATTTAGATGGTACTTTATGTACTAAAAGATATTTGGATTATCAAAATGCAGAACCATTTAACGACAGGATATTTCATGTTAATAAATTATATAATGATGGACATACTATAATTATAGAAACTGCTCGTGGAAGTGGTGCAACAAAAGGAACAGATTGGGATATTATTACCAAAGAACAACTTGAACGATGGGGACTAAAATACCACCAACTAAGAACAGGTGTCAAGATTAGTGCTGATATTTATATTGATGATAAGGGGAAGAATTCTGAAGATTATTTTAAGAGAGGTGATTATTAAATGATATTGGTTTGTTATGGTACAAGACCAGAATTTCTAAAAATTAAACCTCTCATAAAAGAGATGAGTGGTGTTATTGATTTTGTTACATTGTTCACTGGGCAGCACGAAAGTAAAGACATGGTTATGGGTGGTGCCGATTATAAACTCCACATCAAAGAAGGAGGAAACAGATTAGATTCAATAGTATCCTCCATTATGAATAATATATATTTTGATAAGATAGACTATGTTATGGTGCAAGGAGACACAGCAACAGCGTTTGCTATTGCATTGAGTGCATTTCACCGCAAAGTCCCTGTGATACACCTAGAGGCTGGTATGCGTACATACGACATAGATAATCCATACCCAGAAGAATTTTATAGGCAATGTATATCGAAGATTGCATCTATCCATTTTACACCAACAGAATATGAAAAAGATTTTCTTTTATCAGAAAAATGTAATGGTCATATTCATGTTGTGGGTAATACTGTTTTAGATAATCTTGTTGATATATCTCCTATAGATACACCGACAGTTTTGATTACAATGCACCGAAGAGAAAATCATTTTAATATGCCAAAATGGTTTGGTGAAATAGAAAAACTTGCAAAAGAAAATATGGATATGGAATTTATTTTTCCTATGCACCCAAGCCCAGATGTTCAAAAGAATAGAAATATATTTAAAAATGTTACTGTAAAAAATCCTTTAGAATATGACGATATGATAGGACTTATAAGTTCGTCAAGAATAATTATTACAGACAGTGGTGGTATACAAGAAGAAGCATCCTTCTTTAAAAAGAAAACTATAGTTTGTAGGAAAATCACAGAAAGATTTGCTTCTCTGGGTAAAAGTTCAGTTTTATGTCCTGCACCGAATGATTTAAAATATATTTTTAATCAAGCAAAAGAAAACTATATAGTAGAAGATGAGTGTCCGTTTGGAGATGGTCGTGCGAGTGAAAAGATTGTGGAGATTTTAAAATGCGTTGTTTAGTAACAGGTGGGGCAGGGTTTATTGGTTCTAATATAGTAGACCGATTGATTAGAGATGGTCATGAGGTTAGAGTTATCGACAACGAATCGTCTGATTCTCATGAGCATTTTTATTGGAACGATAATGCAGATAATCATATATTAGATATAAACGATTATTCTTCTGTTGATATGGTAACAAAAGATATAGAATGTGTGTTTCATCTTGCGGCTGAATCTAGAATTCAACCCGCAATACAAAATCCCATATTAACAACACAAACTAATGTAGTTGGAACGTGTAATGTTTTACAGTCATCAAGAAATAATGGTGTCAAGAGATTTATTTATTCCTCTACATCAGCATCTTATGGATTGAAAAACAAACCTCCTGTTAATGAAGATATGGAAAACGATTGTATAAATGCATATTCTATAACAAAGTGTGCGGGGGAAGATTTATGTAAAATGTTTCACAATTTATATGGGTTAAAAACAGTAACTTTTAGATATTTTAATGTCTATGGGGAAAGACAACCAATAAGAGGACAATATGCTCCAGTGGTTGGTCTATTCCAAAGGCAACACGAAAACGGAGAACTAATGACAGTGGTGGGTGATGGACTACAGAGAAGAGATTTTACCTATGTTGACGATGTTGTTGAAGCAAATGTTCTTGCTGCAACAACAAACAATGATATGGTGTTTGGTGAGACATTCAATATAGGTACAGGAAAAAACTATAATATTTTTGATTTGGTTCATATGGTTGGAGGAGATGATGCAGAATATGTTCATATTCCACCTAGAGTGGCAGAAATCAGAATGTCTCTTGCTGATTGTAGAAAAGCACAAAAATTATTGAAATGGAAACCCAAAACAAAACTTAATGATTGGATTGAATTATGCAAGCAACAATTGGCGTAGTTGGTAACGGATTTGTGGGTAATGCAGTTGCCAAAGGATTTAGTGGTAAGGTAAATGAAATTAGAGTTTATGATATAGACGAAAGTAAATCGACTCATGGTTATTTGGAGACTATGACTTCTGATTATGTTTTTGTATGTTTACCAACTCCTATGGTTGATGTGGAAGGAGGTAAATGTAACCTTTCAATTATTGAAGAGTTTTTCAAAGAACTTCCAACCACAATTGATGGAATTATTATTATCAAATCTACTGTTCCGGTAGGTACAACAGAAAGATTATCTAAAAAATATCCATATTTGAAAATTATACACAATCCAGAATTTCTTACTGCTAATAACGCGGAAGAAGATTTTATAAATTCTGATAGACATGTTATAGGGGGCAAAAAAGGCATCAGAGAATGGGTTGTTGGAATGTATAATTTCTGTTTTCCTGATGTTCCTATTTTATCAATGAGTTCCAACGAATCGGAATTGGTAAAATATTTTGCAAATTGCTTTCTTGCAACGAAGGTTATGGTATTCAATGAAATGAAATTTTTGTGTAACAATTTAGATATGGATTTCGACACAATTATGAGCGGAGTCGTGATGGACAATAGGATAGGAAATAGTCACACACAAGTTCCTGGTCCTGATGGAAAATATGGTTTTGGTGGAACATGTTTTCCAAAAGACATAAATTCACTTATACATACTATGGAAGAAAATGGAATAGACCCTTTAATTCTCAAATCGGTTTGGGAACAAAATAAAAAATATAGAACTAGTTGGGATTGGGCAGAAAATACATCTGCTGTAATGAGTGAAAGTTAATTATGAATAAAATAAAAAAAGTAGATAAACCGGTATCAGTAACACTTTGTATGATTGTGAAGAATGAAACTCACATCGTCAAGGAGTGTCTAGAATCAATGTTACCATATATTGATAGGTATGATATTACAGATACAGGTTCGACAGATGGAACCCCTGAACTTATAAAAGAGTTTATGGACGAACATGGTGTTGAAGGTGAAGTATATCTTTCTGATTGGAAGGGTTTCGGAAAAAGCAGAACAGAATCTCTAAGAAACTGTGATGGTAAAGCAGATTATGCGTGGGTTATTGATGCGGATGATAAGATTACAGGAAAATTTGAATATCCGAAAGAAATGACCTCTCATGCATATAGTCTTAGGTTGGGCAGACCAGATTTTTCTTGGTATAGAAATCAAATATTCAAGACAGGTGTTGGATGGGAATATGTTGGAGTTTTGCACGAATATGCTCAGTGTCCATCGATTGGCGAACAAGGTTTAATGATAGAAAAGTGGGGGGTATCTGACTATTTTATTGAAGCACGAACATTGGGTGCAAGAAATGTTGGAATTGACCCAAAAGAAAAATATACAAAAGATGCAGAGATATTGTATAGTGTATTGAACGATAAAGATAATGAAAATTATGCACCAACTGATGTAAGATATCAGTTTTATCTCGCACAGAGTTATTTTGATTCTCAACAATGGGAAAAATCATATGAAGCATATGAAAAAAGAATTGAAATGGGTGGTTGGGATGAAGAAATTTTCTTTTCTAAATTTAGACTGGCAATACTTTCTACGGTTTTAGGTAAATCATTGTTAGAAGTAAAAGAAGAATATTTAGAAGCATGGAATTATAGACCACACAGAGCAGAGCCTCTTTATGAAATTTCAAAAATGTATAGAACAATGGAAAAGCCAAGACTTGCTTATATTTACGCTAAAATAGGAATGACCATTCCATATCCCCAAAATGACATTTTATTCATTGCAAAGGATGTATATGATTGGAAAATGATGGACGAATATGCTTCAACAGCATTTTATTCGGGAGATTTGTTGTTGGGTATTAGCATTGCAAAGAAAATTCTTGAAGAAAATAAGTTTCCAGATGACCAAAAAAAGAGAGTGACCGATAATTATCTTGCTTATCAGAAACAATTGGTTCAACTGGAAGAAAGAGAAAGACAAATGAGAATGCATCAAGAGGCTGCTGCTTTGGAAAAGAAAGAAAAAGAAAGAAAAAAGAAAAAAGAAGAGAAAGAAGTGAAGAAAAATACTCCAAAAAAGGGAACAAAAACCCCCAGCAGAAAAAAGAAGAGAAAGAAATAATTATATATAATAGAGTAAGAATTACTTTAAAATAACAATATAATAAAGGAAAGTAAACATGACAACATACGTTTGGGCAGGGAGTACAGCACACAAAGGGGGTTACGGTCACGCTAGTTGGACAGGTGGCACTAACAACAAAAACTATCTATCTGGTGTGACTCATGGATTTTATTGGAATGACCCAAGAAACTGGTTAGAAGAATTTCAAGGTGCCTGCGGTGGTGTGTCTGGTGGTTGGACAGGAGATGCTGTTTATTACGGTCGTGCCCAAGATGTTCCTGGTGCAGGAGATGTTGTAATTCTTAAAGAAGTTCTAGGTGGTGACTTTGTGAATCAAGGACCGGGTGTAGGTGTCACTGGAACATTTCCAAAAGCACCATTATTATTCGGTGGTTATGCTCCTAGCACCAATACAGATGCTGACTTCATCAATAATTATGTTGGCGGTGGTGGTTGGGTTGGAGTAACAGCCGCTGGTAAAACTTCTGGTAAACTTTCATTGTTTAGAGTTGAAAATTCTTATTTAAATTCCGAATATAACACAAGTGAATGCAGTGATGGTTTCATAGGTAGATTTCCAGTTGGTGTTAAAGGCAATGATATTAGAAGTATCGAACAAAAAACGAAAAACAAAACTAGCACAGCACCAAGAAACACATGGTCGCCGACTATCTGCGGTGGAACATTTAGTGGTGTACAAATTAAAGCAGAAACATTTATCCATGAAGGAGTGCCAGATAATGATTTTTGTTGGAATGATTCGGGGGATGGTTCTACAGGCGGAAATGATAATTTCTCAATTAATTTAATACATTCTATAATCGACACCACACACATAAATGGATTTAATTCATTTGTTGCTTCGGGTGTGACCTTTGACCAATTGTTTATAGAAAGGATAAATCTTCCTAAAAGCAAATGGGACAGAAGGGGAGGCGGGCTCTGGTTGCAAGGAATTCCAGAAAACTCAATAATGACAGGCAGACCACATGTTGGGTGTCGTGTTATAGACCATGCTGGTGGTAGCGGTTATCTACGAATTGGTGGATTAACTGGAGGTTTTACTATAATTAGGTGCGATGAAACAGTACCAAAAATTGATGTAATTACCAACTTCCGAAGACGCCCATTCTGGATAGATGCTCCCACGATAACCACACTGAACTTATATCCAGAAGGAAGTAATGGAGTTTCTGTAAATCCAACTGGAGAATACTATGGTGAACATCAACCTGTAGTTTTGCTGGGTTTGGACTGGTCTATCGGTCAATTGGCACAATATACCACTATTACGAATTGTAATTTAGAAGATACTAATCCTGTCTATGGTGGAAGTGTTGCAACTAGTGATGTTTGGTATATTGAGGATAAAGATATAACTGCAAGAGGTACTGAAAACAGACTAGGAATTAATAAAGGTGTTACATTTGACAATCTCAACATTAAGGGTGGAAGAGTTTATATTGGTCATCGTGAAGACCGACAAGATTGTGGTTCTTGGTATCCTCCTATAAATTACAATGGAGGAGCAGTATGGGATATAGGACAGGTTAGAGTCACCGATGGAGAATTGCATGAATATGTTTATGTAAACTGTAATCATCCTAACAGACCAGAATGGAATAACTTTGAAATTGGTGGATGTGTGAATCCTTGTACAAAAGCAGGATTTAAAATAATTTCTAACGGTAATGTTGTAAAATGGCATCCTGGCATGTATATAGTAGCGGATACAACAATTAAAGGTTCTACTGGGGAAATAAGTTTATCTAGATGGTCTCAAGGATAATTTTTAATGTCTGCACGACATAATATAGAAGCAGAAAACGGTTCAACCTTTATTTTCTATGTAAAATATTTAGATGATGATAATAATGTTGTTGATTTGAGTGGATATACCGCAGAGATGCAAGTTAAAAGATATGCAGGTGCTGATACAAAACTTTTACATTTTGCTTCTACTAGTAGTGGAACAACTGGTGGATTATCAAGAGGTGTAACTGCCGGTCTTTCTGGTGGAAGTGGTGGTATTTGGTTAAATGCAACTTATACAGGTGGAACTGAACAGGGTATGTCTGGTTCTACTGGTGGAATTTATGTTGTTGCAGACCCCTCCACTATGGATAATGTACCAGTAGGCGACCACCAATATGACTTGGAAATTATACAAGGAAATACCATTATAAGATTGATAGAAGGTAGATTTGTTTGTAAATCGAACATAACGGATTAAATATGAAAATAGAAATAAGAAAAGAATCTTTTAAAATAAAAAATCCATTAATTAGATTTGAAAATCAAAAAAAAGTCTATCTTGTTACAGTAAAGAAAGTTATAAAAGAAGATAGAGTTTTTGTGAGGTAGAGTATGACAACCCACATACAATTTAATAGGTCATGTGTAGCAGGGGCAACACCGGATGTTTCATCTTTATTGGAAGGTGAATCTGCTGTAAATTTGACCGATGTTAAGTTATGGGTAAAGGGTTGTAGCGGAGAACTTATTACTTTTATAGATGGTATATCGGCTGAAAGAGTTGCAGGGTCAAACGGAGAGATACAATATAGAGATATAAACGGATTCAGTGCTAGTAGTAATTTGATATTTGATGGTATGGGAATATCTGCTGCTGGCGGCGCAACATTTGGTGGTGCAGTAAATATACGCAATGCAGGAGATGCCGTCCTAACACTATATGCTGACTCTGATAATTCAGGAGGCGAAAACGACAACCCATATATTGATTTCAGACAAGATGGTGGTGGTAACTCCTTTCAAATGGGTATGGTGGGGGATGCAGGACAAATATATTATGGTTCTCGACAGGATGTTCCATACATAAATT
>Ga0098061_1001887_pt1 | contig 10108 bp, 2 predicted proteins | sample 22_taG_FD_92579 | JGI IMG/M metagenome (GOLD analysis project Ga0098061, IMG submission 92579) | Marine viral communities from the Subarctic Pacific Ocean - 22_ETSP_OMZ_AT15343 metaG | ecosystem: Environmental > Aquatic > Marine > Oceanic | place: Subarctic Pacific Ocean | collected 2015-01-20 | reverse complement strand
TATCAACAAGCTCCGTTTGAAGAAATTACAGAAGAACAATTTAATGAAATGTATGAAAAGCTTACTGATATTGATCTTACTAAGGTCAAAGAAGTAGATGATAATACAGATCTTAAAGGAGAATTAGCCTGTGCAGGCGGTTCTTGTGAAGTAAATATTTAGTATATTTGTGTTATGGATTACAGTCGTAAAAGGAAAGAAGACGAGTCTTATGAAGAGTACAGAGAACGTCAAAGATTCATAAAGAGTCGAGTGAAAAATCGTGGAATAAATGTATGGCCTGGAGATAAAGGCCCTTATATTAAAAGTAAGCACGGTAGCTTAAAAGAAACCAGTAATGAAATCAGGTCTTTAATTCAGTCCCAGTTAGACGAATATGATGATTGGAAGGCTATGAATAAACAAGATGTAGAAGATTTCATGTCTAATACTGAAGAAATTGAAGCAGAAGACGTAACCGATAACACAGATAGTGATATTGAAGAAAATGAGACCGATAGGTCTTAGAATTGCATAGTTTTCTTGTGATTGGTTTTACTATGTAATTTAGAACGAGATCCCCTTAATTGGTGGGTCTCGTTCTTTTTTTTACCCGCCTTAATCTCTATAATAGTAGTTTATAATGTCACTCATCAATTTGTGACGAGTTGCATGTTTGTAAAAAGGAACTAAATCATAAAAGTTTTTCATGACTTTGTAGTCTCCTTTTCTACTACCTGTTTTATACTGCTCCATTTCTAATCCCCAAACATCCGATCCCATTTGGCCCATTAGGTTTATCATTCTTTCTATAAAAGAAACAGTAACTGCGGGATTTTGCAAAATTCGTAAAGCTTCTTTGGGGTTTATATACATTACTAACTCACTATATAAACGATAAGAAAGAAAACTGTATGTATAATAGTTACTATCTTCATCATCCTCTTCTGCTGCAGTTTTAAAAGCACCTGCTATAAGTGGAAGAGTCATAATTAAAGCCATTTCAGTAACTGTTTTCTTTATAGAAGCTTTTTGGTTCCTAGATAGTTCACTCCAATTTTCACTAGCTACTTGCCATTTAAGTCTATCAAAATCACTAATTGATTTAAAAATAAACTTTAAAGTTCCACTATATGTACCTAAATCTCTAATTGTGCCCGTCATAGGATCATACATACGTGTTCTATCTGCGCCAAGCCCTTCTATATATGTCTCCTCCTGTAATTTACCTTGTGAGTATAAACCTAATCCAGGAAAATAATTTACTAAAACTGAGCCTATTCCTCCAAATCTTCTCCAATATCCAGGGAAAAAGAATTTTTTAAGATGATAAAATGCCGCTCCTATCATCATTCTTTGAGCAGGAGCACTATTTCTAATAGAATAAGCCCCTTGAAGCTCTTCATTAAGCTTTTGAATTACAAGAGTTATTTTACCATTTACAATGTCTTGTTGGCCCTTTGTTTTTTCTAATTCTTCGCTCACATAAGCGTTCAATGCTTTATCATATTCTTGCTGAGATTGACCTTTTAATTTAGGGGACTTTTTTTTATACTCTTCTGAAAACTTTTTAGTCTGCTGTTCAATCATTTCTTTTGATTGACTAGCATAGTTTTCTGTTATATATAATTCTCCTACTCTTCTTTCTACAGTATGAACTCTACTATCTAAGGTTAGTTTTCCATCTCCTTTTTTATAGGCATCATAAAGGCTCATTCCTTTTTCTCTGTCTTCTGTCTTTTCTCCTTTTTTAGTTATATAAAACCCATCTATATCTTTTACACGAATAGATTTTAAATAAGCTAATAAAGTCACACTTTGAACTTCATGTTCAATACTATTGTTTAGAAAATGCAAACTAGTGTTTTTCATAAAGTTTGCCATTTTAGAATTATGGGCATAACTATATTTACCGTGATGAAAATTATTTAAAGGATCGAATATTTCATTAAGTAAGTTCACAGTAGAAAATCTATCTTTTGTTTCTCCAAGATCCCTCAATTGATTATTTACATCCATTAAGTAACTCTTGTAACCACTTCCTAATTGTTTTGCGTTATAAAACTCACCCCCTACTGCTTCTATTGCGTTCATAGTATTACCAAGATTAGCATTGGCTAAAGCAGAATGATAATTACCTGCCAATAAAGTAGTAGAAATGTAAGATTGCATAAGACCAAACAATTTTATCATTTTTATTTTTTTACCCTTAACTGTAAACTCCCATCCAGGGTCTAGCATAGTAATTCCATACATTCTTGTTTCTATGAGATCTCTAGCAGCATCATATGCATTACTACTATCTTTTTTAAGAAGTCTTCCTACAACTCCTTTTCCAAATAATTGTGCTCCACCCTCAGTTTGAAAAGTTTCATGTTTTCCAGGCTTCATAAAATGTAACATCATTTCAATGTAAGGAAGCATAGAGCTCATATGTGTATATGCTTTTGACACATACATATTTTTTAATAATGATCCGTGTAAGTCTCTTGTAAGGTCTTGTGTTTCTATTTTACCTCTATAGTAAATAGGAATAAATTGTCTTTGTTTATGTTCTTTATCTACAGCGACTATTCTTTTTTCAGTTGCTTCAAAGTTTTCTTCTCCCCTTTCTGAAACCTCACCTGGAACATAATCAGTTGTTTCTTGCATCCAAGGTTTAATTATCTCTTTATAGAAGCTACCTGTTCCAGTACCAAAAAATTTCCAAAGTTCTATATCATAAAATCTTTCTGCTAAACTTTTACGCATACTAGGCATTTTAAATCCTAATCTAAACGAAGCAGGAACTAGCCTATCGCTTTCTGCAGATATTTTCATATATTTTTCATAGTATACTCTACGAGGATTATCTTCAGGCAACGCCATAAGCTCTTCGTATTTTTTACTTTTAAATTCCTCAAATCGTTCTTTGCTATATGCTTCTGAATTAGGAATTTCAAATAAACTATTTTGCTGCCTATGTTCTTGGCGCATTCGATCTTTAAATGCTGTTAACGCTCCCCATTCTCCTGACTTTACTGCGTTATTTAATAGCATATTATATTCTATAGAATGATCTGTACTATTGCCTGGAACTGTAAAATTAAGTTTTATGTGGCCAGGTACATATACATCATCATTTGCAATTCCATGTTTCCAAACTTCAAATTTTTGTTCTTTTTCATTATAAGTAAGACTTTTATCTGAAAAAATACTCTTTCTAGCTTCTGCTATTTCATTTTGCCAAGTCCCTGTGTATCTATGGACAAAATATCCTGACATTTCGTTTTTGTCATCAGTATCTATCATCCAATCATAAAAATCTTGAAGGTCACTGTTTACATTACCTTTTTCTTTTTCATAAGCCAATAAAGCTCTAAAATCATCATCAAGATCAGAAACCTCTCTTTGCCATTCTCTTCTAATGTTATCTTCCATAACACTAATTTCTTTTTGAATAGCTCTTAACAAAGGAGACGGTGCATTCATAGCGGATAAAAGCCATCTATGAAGCATATTTATATCTTTATTTGAAGAATGTAATAAATTCCTAAAAATTGAATCAGACCGACCCTCAATAAAAGTTTTTGTTTTTTCTAGCTTTTCATTTACATAAGCAGCTATTGCCGCATCATATTCTTGTTGAGACTGGTCTTTTGATTTAGGAAATTTCTTTTTATATTCTTTTGAAAATGTTTCAGTATGCCATTGAATCATTTCCTCTTTTTTCATATTAAATTTAGCAACAACGAAATCTTCTGCCATTTTTTCATATGTAGCTTCAATCGCTTTTCGTTCACTTTGTATTGCTTCTAAAGCTTCTACTAAATCATTACGCTCTGTTTCAGTAAGACCTCCTGTTATAAGTGTAATATCTTTTGCCCTGTCTTCTTCTATTTTTTTTCTTGCAGCTTCTGTTTTTACTTGAGCTTTTCTTTCATTAGTTTGTTTTATTTCAAGCTTAATGTCTTCAAGTAAATTAGATGCCTCATTGTATCCATTTAAATACTCATAAATTTTTTGAACTTTTTTAGTTACAGCACTATCTGTAGGATCTAATATTTCTGCATCTAACTCAAGTTCAATTGATTGAAGATCTTTTCTAATTTCAGATGTAATATTAATAGCATTTAAAGCATACTGAAGTAATCCTCTAGCGGCTTCTTTTTGAGATTCTAATTTTAAAGCATCTGATAAATCATCCTTATGTTTTCTTAGTTTACCTCTATTTTTTGTTTGAGTTCTATCTCTTTTTAATCTATCTATAAGTACTTCTAAATGAGAAGCAATTTTAAGGAGAGCTGCTTCTGATGCAGACCCCACAAGCTTAAATCTACCTGTGTTAAAATCATATCGTTCTTTTAGTAATGTATCATACCAGAGCATTACCATATCATAGTGGGGTTCTCCATATACGACTTCCTGTGTTCCAGGATCAGTAAAAGTATATAACGGATTTTCAACTGCTTCAGAATTCCTTTTAACAAACCCTTCAGGATTTGTTTTCCATCTACCAAATATGGCTTCAAAATCTAAAGTATTTGAATGAATTAGATCCCATATATTATTTGCATATCCAGGTTTATTTATAAATTTCTTTTCTAACGCTTTATAAAGATCGCTTTCTCTAGTTACTCCGTCTGGAGTTTCATATGTAACTGAACAACTCATCTACAAGTTCTTTGTGGGTTTGTGCTATTATCAGAATCAAATAAGTCTATTTGACCACCATTGAATGCTCCTGGAACTACAATTACTCTTCTTTTAAAAGAGTTATCTGTAATTATTTTTACAACTTTATCGCCATTAAAATATTTATCATTAACTCCTTTTACAAATTTTATAGCATTGTTTTCATTTACAGCCATTGTTCCTGTATCTTTTTTAATATAAAACTTTTCTTTATAAGATCTTATTGGATTTCCTGTACCAGTACCGTACTTTCTAATAATATTTTCAGCTTTTACTTTTATTCTGCTTAAGTCTAAACTCGCATAAAAAGCTTCTACACTAGTTGTTTCTAATCCGCTTTCAATTGGGATACCTGCAAATCTATTTAGCTCTGATGTTCCTTTATAAATTTGAGAATCAAATGCTTTATCCCATGTGCCGTAAGACAAGTTTGCAACTTCATTGTCTGGTTTAAAATTAAACGATACAGCAACAGCATTATCTTTTTCAAATTTACTTAATTTATTCATACGTTCAGCATTAGTTCCTTTCTTCTCTAAGAATGACTCTTTAACTGAATTAATATCTGAAATTACCCCATCTACCCTATAAGAATTATTATCAATTTCAACTATTTGAGAAAGCGTAAAATTAGGTAAAGCAGCTTTTAAATCTTTATTTACCCATTCAAGAGTCCTTATTTCGATTTCAGCTTTTTCTATAGCACCTGCTTTTTGTATTGAATGGTCAACTGCATTAAATATAGATTCTAAAGCGCTATTAGAAATTTCAAAATCATATTTTGACTTTAAAAAATTACGTATAGCATCTAGAAAACTTTTAAATATATTTGAAGAATACGGTGATAATGTATCTTCTATGTATGCTAATTCTTGTCTAAAACTACCATTTCCAAAAGCTTCAGAAACAAACTCATCTAGGTTAGTAAAAGCATAACTATAACGCTCTACAAGGGAAGAATCTTGTTTTACTAAATCATAAAGTCTTTGTATTTCTTCTGCAAATTCTTCGTCAAATTCAAATCTTGAAGTTCTATTAATCTTAGTGTGAACAAGTGTATGAAGCGCCTCATGAATAATTGTATGTAAATCGAAGTTGCCTTTATTAAAAATAAGAATATCACCATTGCTGGAAACTGTAGCGCCATATTTTCTACCCTTAAGGGTAGGGTGATCTAGTTTAAAATGCCATCCATCTTGATAGTAAATAGACTTACCTTTTAAATAAGGTTTTAAAATTTCAATTAAAATTTTATCCCCTTTAGATTGACTATCTATTGAGTTAATTGCCTCGTCTAGAGTTAATCTTACAGTGTTTTTATCTTCTATAAAGGTTTTTATTAGCTCTGCTGACTTTTCAGTCCATAGATTCGGCTTTTTAAAAAGTTGTGGAACAGTAAAATCTAAATTTGAAGCGGAAGTAGTCCCAGATTTAAACATACTACCATTAGCGCCTACTTTAAATTGATTTGTAAGCTTTCCTCCTAATCTAGTTACAACATTTCTTATTACACGAAGTGTTTCTTCAGATTCTTGAGATTCTATATTTTTCTCTTTATTGAATACTCTCTTTTCTTTTCTTTCAATGTATTTATTTGCCCATTCTTTATTTTCAAAAAGTACTTGTCTAGCGATTTTATTTGCAATACCATTTACACTTCTAGATTCTCCAGACCCAAAAAACTCTTTGATTTTTTCAAGAAGTTCATAAGCAAGTTTTAAGAATTTTCCTTTAGGCTTTGACCTATTAGTATTTTGCATTACAATAGCCTCTGATAGTATTTTACCTGCAGCTTCATTTTTTATTTTAGAAACATTAGGAGACCCATCTGGATTTTGATATGCTTTTTGTTTTCTATACAGATTAAATATGCTATTGTATTTTCCCCATCCTTCAATATTATCAAGAAGAGGTTTTACAATTTCATTATTACTTCCCAGTAATTCTATTAACATATGGCTAAACTCTTCAGGGAAGGTATAAGCATTTAAATCATCATTTGAAAAAGCTATTACTCGATTTACAACATCTGTAATTGCAATGGCGTCCATTCCATACCTTTCTTTTATAGCTTGTAAGCTAGTAGCATTCAATGTAACGTCATATTCCTCAAGCCAGTTCATTAGATATCTATCTAGCATTTTATCAGCTTTGGTCGCCATTTTCTCCCCCTCCTTAATATTTTCTGCATTTTGCTCTAAATATTCCTGAAGTCTTACTGCTGCTATAAATGCGATAGATTCATTTCTAAATCTTTCTCTATTTGCTGCTATATAAAGATTAAACTCATCTACCTCTTCTTGAGACCATCCTTTATTATTTATTAAGTCTGTTTCTACTTGAGAAGATAGTGTAAAGCCAGAATGAATTCCTGTAATATTTTGGGCATCTTCCGCTAACTTTGATTGGCGCTCTGCTTGGCCCATAAATGTATCTTCAAGTTGCGCAAAATTCCCAAATAAATCATCAGCATTATTAACATCTTGTTCGTCTTCTGTCTTTGGATTATATTCGTCACGATTAATAAAAATAGTATTAGAGTCTACTATTGTGCCCTGAGAGCCTGGTTTTAATTTAGCAATTACTTCTTTTCCGCCTATTTTTCCTTTTACTTCATTTTTAACTGCTAGTATAGTATTCTCAGGCAAGAGATCAATTTTTTTACTGCTTTCGTCTCCTGCTTGATAATCTATTGCCATATGTACAATTTCTAATGATGGAGACAAAATACCATGAGTATTGTTCATCATTATTCTATAAACAGATAATTGATCTGTGTGCTTTTCTCTATTAGATTTTCCATATTTTTTGCTATCATATTTAGCTATATTTCCATACATAGCGGTTAATTGATTACCCCGCATGGTTTTCAAATCATAAATACGGAATACCCCATTTTTATCATGTGTAAGTAAATCTACAGTACCTGCTATTCCGAGTTCATCATCATATAGAATTATATCATTAGCTTCTACCGTTTCTCCTGTTTTTTCAAATCGTTTTTTAAGTTGCTCTAATTGTGATAAAAAGAGTCTTAAAGCTGCAATATCACCGCCTGTTGCGTCATAAGCACTATATATTATATTTCCATTTTCATCTTTCTGTAAAGTATTATCAAAGAAATCTCGTACAAATACATCTATTTTCGTTCCAATAACAAAAGAGGACTCTACAAGAGTACGTTGCTCTATTACTTTATCCCATTCTTCTTTAGTATAAGGTTTTTTTGTTTTTGGATTTATTCCTGTTGGTTTTAATTTTGATATTCTTTTATTATAATCTTTAACAGATTCGCCTTCCTTTCTTTTTTCTTTTACTATATCTGTTATACTTTTTCCTACTGCAATAAAATTAGATGTTCTTTCATACTCTTTATGTGTCTTTGTATTATAGTATGTTTCATACTCATCTCCAGAACCTATATCTACAAAATCACCTTCTTTAGTTCTACCTTTAATAAAGTTTTTATTGGCTTTAATTTCTTCTAATTTTGCCTTTGTTATAGCAGCAGTAATTGGATTAGCTGTTGACTGTCCTCCTAATTCTTCTCTAACTTCCATTAAAAGTCTTGGAAACTCTTTACCCCATTTACTTTTATCTTGTTTATGAGTTAATGTAGCATTACCTGTAGCTAATAGTTCTTGAAGTGCTTCTGGATTTTGTTCAAAAGAAGCTATTATCAAATCTTTCATTATTGAAGGAGAGATTCTATCCCACGCAACAGTATTTAACTGTTTAATTTGCCTACCTAATTTTTTAGCTTCTGCTCCAGTTTTTGCTTTTAATATTTTTTGACCAACTTCATCATTAAGATAATTTGCAGCCCCACTATTTGGAGCAGACGTCATTAATTTTTGATGTTGAAAAGCTTGCTCTACATTTTTATACTCCCTCCCTTTATAAGAAAAAGGTCTTTCAGCAAAATTACTTAGCTCTGAATTCTCTCCTGTTCCTGCATATATATTTATTTCTTTACTACTTTGTTTTGTTGACTGTCCTTCTAATACTTTTTCTAATTGATTTTTCCAATTAGTATCAGCCATATTAATAGTTGGAATACCTTTACGCCTAGCCATTTCTACTGCTTGTCCTGTTCCACCTTTAGGTCTTAATGGATTATCTGTTTCTTCAGCGTAGAATAATACAAAATCAACAGGAGCATCTAAATTTTTTCCAAATACTTGATTTGTATTTCTAGCCATAAGTTTTTTAACATAAGTACTTTTTAAGGCCCCCCATCTAGGATGAATTTCTTCAGCAATTTTTAATTCAGTAGTTAAAGGATTATTTCCTACTTTGAAAATCTCTTTCTTATTAGTGCCCTTTTCAAAGGCAGTATCTGCTCCTTTAGCACCACCACTACGTAATGTATATCCCTTTTCTGAAAGCATTTTTGCTGCTTCTGTCATAGCTTCTAATTCAGCTTGAGGAGTAGCTCTTGAACCTATCCCTGCGTATGTCATAGTAGGTGTGGAAGATTTTGAAGGCAGCTTGTTAAATTCTATAGCACCTTCTTTTGGAACCTTAACCTCACCACTTTGTTGTGCAGGTTGTTCCTTTTTTAAGTCTCTATTTATAGCATCTAAAATTTCCTTATCTGATAAAATTGGCGTATCCTCTCCAAGAACAGTATAACCATCTATTCTTCTTTTTGGAGCAGCAACATCTGTACGCACTCTTTGACTATCAATTCTTGCATCTTTTACAACTATTTCTCTTCGGGTTTGCTGTTCGCTTTTAGAAAAATCTTCAAAAACATCTTTGTTTATAACTACAACTTCAACATGACCAAAAGCTTCAGTTCTTGAGATAACAAGGTCGTATCCTTTTGCTTTGTATTCGTTATAATCTTCTTGTGATATGTATGCTAAATTTTCTTGTGAATTAAATACTTTAGCGTCTGACTTTATTTTAGGAACGCTGTATATGGTAGGAAAATAATTTCCCTCTTTATTCTCCTTAACTTTATTTAAAACTTCTTTTTCTCTGACCGAATTATCCTGCTTATACTCAGGTGAGTATAAAGTCATAGAATATGATTCCGCTGAATTCCATGAGGGTGATAAGTATAATGCTGGTTCAGTGTTGGATGTTTTTGTTAAATCTTTAGGGTCTGTTTTAATCTGATTTACAGTTAAATCATTAACTGCACTACCATGAAACAATCCCTTTGGAAATAACTTATTTACAAAATCACCTGTTAGTGTTTCTCCTTTTTTCTCACGCAAAAGATTATTTACAGCATCTTGATTATATGCTCCAATGTTGAATTTAGTTCCTTGACTTGCAACAACTGTTGGTTCAAATATTATTTCAACCTCACCACTTTGTTGTGTTGGTGCAGGCGTAATGCTTTCTTTTGTCTCTGCAGGCATTCCTCCATGCATTATTTCTTCAACGACTTCTGCTAATGCATTTGCATGTGTGCCCTGGCCTCTTGCTGCAAGTTTTCCTG
>Ga0098061_1001886_pt1 | contig 10112 bp, 12 predicted proteins | sample 22_taG_FD_92579 | JGI IMG/M metagenome (GOLD analysis project Ga0098061, IMG submission 92579) | Marine viral communities from the Subarctic Pacific Ocean - 22_ETSP_OMZ_AT15343 metaG | ecosystem: Environmental > Aquatic > Marine > Oceanic | place: Subarctic Pacific Ocean | collected 2015-01-20 | reverse complement strand
TTCTAATAAATCTTTCCATTTACATAAAACTGAACCTGTTGAATATAAAACATTTCCATATCTAACAATTCTAAATGTTGTATCAGGATAATTACCTTCAAATTGTTCAAATAATTTTTCCATAACATATTTGGTAGCACCATATACACCAGACACTTGAGCAGCTTTATCTGTACTTATTCCAATAATAAATTCCACATTATTATTAACTGCCTCTTCCAAAACATTCATAGAACCAATAACATTTGATTTAGTACATTCTCTTGATTGTGTTTCAGCCAACCCAACATGTTTAAATGCAGCTAAATGAAATACACCATCAACACCTTTCATAGCTTGTTGAACATCAAATCTATCAGCTATATCACCTGTCAATATCTTAACATCTGGATATATTTGTTTTAGTTCAACCAACTTTCCTTCATCTCTTGATAAAGTTACTACCTTACCACCTTGTGATAAAATTCTATTTACTAAATCAAATCCTAAAAATCCACTACCACCTGTTACTAGATATAATTTATCTTTTTCTATATTAATCATTTTTAATACTCCATTCTATTTTTGTAGGAACATTAGTTCCGTGTATAGGTTTTACAAAAGTTTCACTATCGTGATCTGGTAACCCACCCCATTTTGATATCCATTTTCTCTGATTATCTTGTTCAGCCTTTATCTGTCTTTCAGACTTTTTAGTAAAATCATCATCAGTAAAATGACTACCTCTAGCACTAAAATGCCACAACACAGACTTACTAGTCATTTTAAATTCATAACCCTCTAACTGCATTCTTACAAATAAATCCATATCTTCCCAACTAGCAGGAGCAAATAGTGGATCATTACCCCCTATCCATTTAAAATCTTCAACTCTACAAAAGAAACCAGCACCACCACCTTTACGAACAACAATATCATTTGAATCTGAAAACTCATTAGCCCACTCATCAAAGTAATCAGAATCAAAGTTATAATGATATTCACCAAACACATCAACAGGATGAAATACAGTACCCGGTCTATAATCTGGATCATTTGGAAATATCTTTGGTTGTATTCTGAATGATGAGGTAATTAATCTAACATCGCCACCTATATCATCATATAACTTTAACAACTCTAAATCCTGATTTGGTGCTAACCACATATCTGAATGAATTATATTTACAAATTCTGTTTTAACTTTATCAACACAGAAATTCATTCCACCACCAATACCTTTTGGTTTATCGTTGTGGTCTATGTAGATTTCTAAATCATATTTCTTCCGATTATCCTCCAACCACTCATCTGTTCCATCTGAACAATTTTCAGCATGCACTATTAATGGCATATCTTTATAATATGCATTCTGTCTAACAGATATAACTGCTAGTTTCAAATAATCTACATTATTATGTGTTGATATTGTTGTTGTTATTTTTTGTTTATTTTTAAAACCCATATCTTCCTGATAATCCTCTATTTCCATATCAAATGACATTATTTTATATCCCTCCACACATCATTCCATGTGTAAAATTTAAAATTTGGGTTAAATAAATTTTGATTATTTATTTTACAAAATTCATTTGCTTTATTATACCAACTATTTAATTTTCTTTGATTATCTATATAATCTTCAACACCTTCACCTAAAATATATTTTCTTTTTTCAGAGTGTTTTCTATTGTGGACAATCAATATATTTCTAAAATGGTATTGAGGTATATTACCTAATACTTTTTGTGTCATCAACATAAAAGATGTATCCTCATTTATAAAAAATGAACATTTAGGTATATTAACTCCAGCCTTTACTACTTCCGAACTTATTACTAAACCACAACCATTAAATTTATGTGGATTTATAGTAACTATATCTAAATCATCTACTTTGTTATTAAATTTATTCATTTCATTCAAGTTCATAGTATAAGGAATACTCCACCAATTTTCTGTATCGTTTTCAATGAATGGTTTATCTGTAAAATCTACATGCTCTATTGGTTTCCAACTGTCATCCCACATTTTATTAATAGCAAAAGTTGATAAATATTTAGGTGTTGTATCTTTAACTTGTTGATGTAACATATCAAGTATTTCAAATGTTTGTTTTGGTATTAAAGCATCCGTTTCTCCCCACATTAACACATCAACAACTTCACAATACTCATCATTGAACCATCTACGATAATCAGCTATGGTTATAAAGTCTTCATTTATTCTAAAACTAACACCATTATTACACACTTTATCTAAATCATCCATCATATCTGTAAATTTATTTACTATCTGTTCTATTTCGATAGTATCATCAATCTTTTCTAATTGTTGATTTATATTAAATGTAAAATCAACCATCACTTCATCATTATCTGTTAAAGCTTGTTTTAAACTTTCAATATATTCACCAACTATTTCAATCTCATACCATTGTACAATACAACCTATTGCAATTTTAGTTTTCATAGTTTTCTTTTATTTTATCCCAAGTATCTTTCATTAATGGTGTTCTCCAACTTTTATCAAATCCATTAAAATGCCATACATAACCACAATCTACAAACATCAAATCTTGTAATATTTCTTTTCTGTTAAAGTGAGTTAAGTTAAATTTCTTTGATAAGTAATTTATCTCAACATCTTTTTTAACCATATAGTTAACAGGAGTTTGATCTGTTCCTTTTCTTAAATTACTCTGTAAATGTGATAATTCAATATTATTATCATCCCAAAACTTTACTATTTTTTTACATAAATCTTTATGTTTCTTATTTAATATAATAAATCCACAATTAAAATAACCTTCCCAATCTATTTCAACATCTTTAAATAAATGTTTATAACCATCAATACTTTGTTTAACCCAACCAATATTATCATTATCTACACAAGCTGAAAATTTATTATCTGTTAATTTGAAAAAGTTTGGAGTATCCCATTTAATCATCGTATCTACATCTACCATAGCCACTTGATTATATTGAATATTATTTGATTCCAATATCTCCAATGAATACCATCTCTGCCATGTAGGTTTCATATGTTCCACTTCAATTAATGGTTCACTCAAATGAAATAACTCAATATTATTCTTTCTACACCACCATTTCCAAGTATTAAAACAATATTGTTGATATGAAGTATCTACTTCACCAGGCATTGAAGTTATAACTACTACATTTTTACTCATAACTATATCCAGCCGATAATTCTCTATATTTATTAAATCTATCCATCAACCCTTTATCCATAAAATATTTAAACATTCCACCTTCAGCTCTCTGACAATACTCTGTAAGATTTAAATCACTCTTTCCTTCTTTATATGTATGAGCTGAATAATGTATCACTGGACATCTATCAACTACACCAACTTTCCAACCACTGTCTTCACATATAACACCAGATAAAACATCTTGCCCCCAACCATATATTAATTCATCAGGAAATTGTTTAACCTTCTCAATGAAATCTCTATGAAGTAGTGGTGCTTGATAATCAACCCATTTAACATCTCTAACTTTTGTTGAATTCCAACAATGCATATATTTCCATTTACATTGATTTTCATTCTGTAATACACAAGGGGATATGATTTTATAATCTCCAACTAATTCTTTTCTTAATGAACGAACAAAATTATCACCTTGTATAACCAAATCATTATTTAATGATAACAAACTATCGTAGTCATCACTACTCAAAAAGTAATCAAGAGCAATATTTAATGCCCCACCAAAGTAAGTATTTTGTCCTGTTTCGTGAGTTGTATATTTACTTTTACCATCCTCATTAGAACCATTATCGATTAAAATCATATCATAATCATCTCTACGATGTGGATACAATGCTTCCCACAGATTGTTTGTCATATCTGGTAAATTGTGATTATATATAACTACTAATGTTTTATTTTTCATTTCTTTTTCCATTTATTTCCATCTAAATGTTCAACTGTTTGAGGGTGGCCATCACCACCATATAAATAAATACCCCAATCACTATTGTTCTCTAAAGTATCATTTGTTGCAGCATTAAGTAAAGTATGTTCTGTACTAAGATGTTTTGGATTTACCTGTTCATCTTTTAGAATAATATCAAACGCTATCTCATTCCAAAAAGATGTTCTACATAAATGTGGATTATTACTCCAACCAGTAGTTTGAACAAATTGTTTATCCCCTAATGTTTTTGGATTATAATAATACGAATCAGCATAAATTTTAACATTTGCCCTTTTATTAAATCGAATATAATTAACAGCAGGAGTTGAATCCATAATATCCAATACCTCATTCATATTTGAAAAATCAGCATTTTCAGTAAAAACCCAATCATGTTCCCAAAATAAAAAATAAGGTGTTCTTACCTGATTTTTACCATATATCATATTTTCACGCCATCCTCTATTTTGATATAAATCAATATTAGGTATTTGTTCTTTTAATTTCAAAATATTATCACGATATTCAATAACATCTTTTTCATTCCATTTATCAAAATCTATACCAATTATCCACCTCACATCAGAATCTATTTTAGTACAAAGTTTCTCCCAAACATGTTCAAGTAATTCAGTACTGGTATCTGGTCTATACCCTTTTATACCTAATCTATCTGATGGAGTGTGATGGGTTGCAGTTACTACAGTCAATCTATTTTTCATCAATATCTCCTAACAAATCATCAATTTTATTTTTATTTCTAGCTCTTCCCTCATTAGCTTTTCTTAATCTTTTTTCATTTATAATCATCTTTTCAATACTTGGTTCATCTTCATTAACCTGTTTTAATCTTTCTCTATCCGATTCACCAATATTAATATCATTAAAAATTAATTCTTCTAATTCTTCTAATATAGAATTCTCATCAAAAGTTCTTTTTTCACTTAAATGTTCATACTTACCAGATTCAAAAACTTCTTTAAATAATTCTGAAATTTTATCTTTAATCTTATTAATAACTACTATTTGATGTTCTAACTCTTTTGCCTTCCCATCTTTATCAAAAAAATACTTTTTAATATTTTCTGTTATTAATCTATCAAACAGCGCTGACAATGTATCTATATTCGTTATTCTCAAAATAATTATCCTTTTCTCTGTATCCACATTCTAGATTCACCAGGTATTACTTGATCCGGGTTACCATCAACAACTTTATGCATTAAAACTTTAAACCCATTATCTTCCCAAAACTTTATATGTTCTTCTTCATTTTCAAAAGAAACATAATGGGGATGGTGGTTATATAATTCATCTTTACTTTGAAATGGTATAATAACATAAACAATACCATTGTCTGATAATGAATCATGTATAACACCAATAGCCTTTTTAGGGTCATATAAATGTTCCAATACATGAGACATACTTATCATATCAAATTTAAAATCAAATGGATTACCATCATGAATATCACCTTTTTTTAAGAAATCTCTTAACATCTTTAAATTATTTGACCAGTTAGATTCAGCTTCAGATCCAATATCCATACCATAAGTATTTTTATAACCCCTATTATGAAATTCTACTACAATGTGAGCAGCTGCTCTACAACCAATATCCAATATATTAAAATTCGTATCTTTATATTCATTCAAATCTAATCCAACATCTTTTAACATATATAAATCATCAAATATTCTATTTTCATTATTACCTAAACCACTTCTAGCATTTTGATAATCATAATAATCATTATAACTACTGAGCTCTTTTACATACATAATTTATACCCCCTATCTATCATTAATTTTTAAAAAGTTAGAATGGTCTTTAACATGCTTTGGTTGATCAAATTCAACATAAGTAGCATATCTCATCAATTGATTACCATCCAAATGTGGTCTTATAGCCACATCATTTTTCGTATTATTTCTAATTTCACTTAAACCTTTATCCCAATTATTCCAATAACCACTATGTCTATTTAATTGATCAAATCTTAATTGTTTATATTTATCAGGTCTCCACCAAGCATAATGATATGTAATTAAATCTGTAGGAAATAACATGGGGTAGTTCTGACTTTCAAAATTTAAAACTACATCTTTATAAAATTCTAAATCACCATAACAAATACATATTTTTCTCTGTTTTGGATTTCCACCAACAGGTTGCCAATTATTCTTTTCAGTATAAAATTGTGTTTCTATAAAATCAATCCAAATAGATTTAAATCCTGTATTTGGTTTTAATTGTTTCATATATCCTTCAATCTCATTAACAGAAGATTCATGATGAAATACATCACCTTCAAATGGAAAAATAAAATCACCTTCTTTTACATCTACACCTAAATCTTTGAAATTACTATAAGCAGTCATCGCATTATGTGAAGCTGATGTTACATTATCTTCATAATTCATTTTATTTAAAATAAAATTAATATTTGGATATTTCTTTTTTCCATTATGTATAACTTCCTCTAACTCAGCAAAATCAAATCCTCTATGACCATCCAATGTATATTTAGATATGAAATCATTATTTATATTAGTTGAACTTTCGGGACCTTTTGGAAATAAACCCTCATTGTAAATTATATAATCTGGATTTATAGTTTCAACTATATTATCAATCTGAAATTTTATCAAATGAGTATCACAAAAAACTGGCATTATAACTATTTTTTTACTCATAATTATTTATTTCTCCAAAAATTATAAATACCTTTTTCAATTTCATAATTACCCCAATGAAATCTATGTCGTTGAGGTTGTTTTTGTGCCCATTCCCACATTTGTTTTAACCCATCATATAGAGATGTTTTATCTTCATAACCTAATAATTCTACTGACTTTTCCCAGGTTGGATGGGCATCTTTAACTTCGTGTCTTGGTTCTAAATGAACAGTATTACCACCACCAAGAACTTCTTTCAATATATTATTTGCTTCTTTGATACTATAAAATTTAGTTCCACCAAGATTTATAATTTCCTTTGAACAATTATCCTGCGTTCCCGCTTTCCACATAGGTTCAAGAGTATCATCAATAAAACTAAATGCTCTTGTTTGTTCTCCATCACCAAAGATTGTCATATCTTCACCATTCATATACTGATACATCCAAATACCTAATACATTTCTATATCTATCCCATAAATTTTGTTTGACACCATATACATTATGTGGTCTTATAATACACCAATCCAATCCATGTTGTTCACCAGCAATTTTAATATCCATTTCACAACCATATTTTGCAACACCATATGGATCAATTGGTTGTGGTAAATCATCTTCGTGAAATGGTGGTGTACCATGACCGTATACAGCCATAGTTGAAGTAAAAACTAATCTAGTTACATCATGTTTAATACATTCATTTATAATAGATGCAGTTGAAACTAAATTATTAACATAATTAAATTTTCTAATAAATGGACTCAATCCTTCAGCTGCATATGCTGCTAAATGATAAACTATATCTGGTTTATGTTTATCAAAAATATCATTTATATCTTCTTTAGATAAATCCATTTTATACAATTCAACTGATGAATGAACATTTTCTTCATAACCACCACTCATATCATCAATACCAATGACTTTATTATCAGTATTTTCCAATATCCAATCAGCCAATCTTGAACCTAATAAACCAGCCACACCAGTAATTAAAATTTTATTTGACATCTAAGCTTCTCCTGTATTATATAAGTTACGAAATATATTATAATAAAACAAACATAATTTTCCATAATCGTATTCTTTTAGAAATTTTTCTCTGATATTATGATTTATCCTTTCGTTTAAAGTATTAAAATTACTTAAAACATAATCAATAGTTTCATTTAAATTAGACCAATCATACATAACAGATAAATATGTATCATTACTTTCATATATATTTGGAATGGTATTTATCATTGACATTGATGGTTTTACAATCAATGTTCCAAACTGCATGCATTCAAAATCTCTAAAACATACCTCCCCCATACCAAATGGTGATATAGCTACTTTTGAATTATATAATGTTTGAATATATTCTTGATAAGGTAGCTTATCTTTTTTTGAATTAAACTTTGAATCTAATATATCCCAAGCACCTTTTCTATGATTTGTATAATGTAAATCATTTCTAACTCCATGATCTTCATTATATTTATGTTCTGCTTGGTAAATTGCACATACATCAATATTTTTATTGCTGTTTATAGGTTGGAAGTTTCTGTATTGTGATAACAAATATCCTAAATTATATCCACTCAATTTTATTCTATCCCATTTATCTTTTGGTATATCATAACCTAAATCTAAATCACCTCCATCATCAAAAAACCATTTATTAAATGCTGTTGGTTTTTTATAATCTTCTCTACTTAACAATTGATTTTTAAAAAGATATATAGCATTAGATTGTTCAAATACTTCATAAGCACCCATTAAAGATGTAGAATCAGAACCATCAAATAAAAAGTAATCACCACCATCTGTAACTTTTTCTAAATTCTCTAATCCCCATTCTATACTTTCATTTAAAGGTATTTGTTTATTAATAAATTCATTCATGCCAACAAACATATAATCATAATCATCATCAGTTGTTAATTCGATACTATAATCACTATATAACATATCCCTTATAAAAGTTAATGGTCTGAATGTTGGTTCATTTCTACCAACATTGTAATTTAACATTTTTACTTTAATCATATTGTATTATAAAACTCATTTTGTTTTTCTTGCCTACCTATATCTTTTGGATGGTAAAAACAAAACTCTTCTTCTTGTGGAAGATATGTATGTTCTTTATAACCCCCCAGTACTTCATGTACTGGTTTTGTCCATCTTATATTTGATCTATTTCTCCATATTCTACCTTGATAATCTGGAAAGTTTACCCAACCTTTTTCGTTTACTTGCCATCTCCACTTGTTGATATGTTCTTGTGTTAATCCTTCTACAGTATTAACTCGTGGCACCCAATACAAATCTATTGTTGGATTTGCTTCTAATATTGTTTTAATGTTTTTCATTAACCATTTGTTTGGCATTTCATCAGCATCAAGATTAAATATATAGTCACCTTTACACATACCAGTCAAGTGATTTTTTTGTCCTGCGTAATCTTTATGAAGATGTCGTTGTTCATATGTTATTTCATATATAGAACACATACTATCAAGTATCTCTTTTGTCTTTTCATTGTCTGAAAAGTCATCAAGAATTACTATCTCATCTTCTTCATCTTTATGTTTTACTAAAAATTGAATTAACTCTGATAACGAATCTGTTTCGTTGTGAGTTAATATACTATAACTTATTTTCATCTTAATAATCCTTCTATATCATACCTAATAACCATCGGTGATTTTATTTTATCATACTTATAAATTCTATAAACATCATCTTTTATAACTAATTTCTTTAAAACTTTTTGATATAACATATTCATTTGTTTTTTTGATTCAGCTAATGATAATGGATTTCCTTCTCTTATTTCCCTAAATACAGGTAATTTTACTCTTGTATATGGTTCTCTTAAGATGTTCCTATATGGTAATGTATCATCATATTTTCCATCATCTTGATCTTCTTCAGTAATTATATTCCTATTCTCGGAATAAACACCAGCCCCCTTAACCACTCTTTGTAACATGTATTTAATTTTGGATTCTTGTAAATAATTTAAATTTACTCCATGAATTTTATATTCAGAATAGTCATTCCAAAGAACCATAATAAGAGGATTATTGTCAGATAAATTTTTACCTTTATATCTAAAATGAATAAACATACCAGGATACAAAGTTTTAATTTTAGCTGGTTGCCTACCTAATATTCTTCTTCTATGATTAAATATAGATTTAGCCATCTAATTTTGTTAATTTTGGAAGATTAATATTTTTTTCTGGAACTGCATTATCTTTTGCTTTCTGATTCATATCAGCCATAGCATCAATAAAATTATCAAATATCTGTTGATTATCTGTATCATACTTTTTATCATGAAAACCACTACCATCTTCTTTTGGATATTTTTCTTGCTCTTCTTTTGGTATATCTACCATTTCAGCACAAGCCCATTTCATTTCATTATCTATTTTTATTGGATATATAGTTCCGAATGGAAGAGTTATCATTGATGGTATCCAAATTCTACCATTATCTTCTTT
>Ga0098061_1001878_pt1 | contig 10134 bp, 2 predicted proteins | sample 22_taG_FD_92579 | JGI IMG/M metagenome (GOLD analysis project Ga0098061, IMG submission 92579) | Marine viral communities from the Subarctic Pacific Ocean - 22_ETSP_OMZ_AT15343 metaG | ecosystem: Environmental > Aquatic > Marine > Oceanic | place: Subarctic Pacific Ocean | collected 2015-01-20 | reverse complement strand
TTGCTGCAAATTACAGGATCCTCCGGCGGCGCGTTAGATAATCGAGTCTTTTTGAATTCAAAAGCCCCCTCAACTGGCTATTTTGGTACGTACATGAAGTCGGCCCAAAAGTATTTGCCCTCCTCTAATTTGTTATCTCCGACTGTGGAGTTGATGGGGAAAACGGCCTTTACAGAAACCTTATCAAATCCAAACAGCATAAAAACACTTAATGCATCCGCTGTCAGAGAGGCCACAAGTGAAAAAAATATTTCTGTTAGGTTAACTTTTTACACTCCAGAGATCAAAGTTAATAATTTAATAGCTGAGCGCATTACAAGTGCCGAATTACAAGATATGGCACAGTTTTCAAAGGAGATTGGATTTAGCCTTTATCCGGAAATGCTGAGCGACTTCGCGTCGCTAAAGAGCGCGACAACCACCGAGGGCACCAATTATATGAATCGCTCTACATATCTTTTAATTGAGGTTGCAGACATTCCCGAATCTTCGATTTTTAAACAAGGGCAAGAAACTGAATTTTTAGATGCCGCCACTGCTTATTTAAAGAGCATTTTTACAAATGAGTTTAAATTTGGAGCAACCGCCCGCAAAATCGATGAGGACGAAGCTAAAAATCAGACCTTTGACAAAAATTGTAGATTTTTACAACTGGATATGATGGATTTTATGTCGGATCAACAAGACGCGACCGTCGTAGATGCTTTAGAGTTTGATGCGCTAGCTTTTAAGAAAAACTTCCCACAAGGAGGCACCAATATAGCATTTTCGCCGCTCTTACAAAAAATAAAAGGAAGCACTCAGTCTTCTACGACTTTTGATGAACAAGTCGTCGGCTTAAAAAATCCGCTTGACGACTGTGAAGACTCGGATGAGCTTTTAAAAGACCTTTATATCACAGCAAAGGGCACTGACGCCTTGAGGTACGCCAACAAAAGAATTAAAAAGCTCCATGCGCTTTATAAAAAGATTGTGGCCAAGCCAATTGACTATGATTTTGTATCCTATGATCTTCTGCCAGCCAAGGACGTTCCCGCATTGAAGTTGTTAAACACTTCTGCTCAATTTGTTTTATTGCTTGATCTTATAAAATATTTTGCAAAGTCGAAGCACCGGACAGCCTGGGGAACTAAAAAACCTACTACAAGCGCTTATCGATCTCGGTTTACTTATACCACCGCCGGCGAGGAAGAGATGTCGTTTCCTCCTGAGCTTGTTAAGCCACAAAAGAAAAAGCCTAAAGGAAAGCCAAAAAAATTCCCCATCCTTCCACGAACAACAAGCAGGAACTTGATGTTGGGAAAATCAGAAAAGCTGGCCTTGTTTTATGAAGAATTAAAAAAACTTATAGCTGGAAACGAATCCACGGCAAAAAACAGGTTTGTTCCAGAACAAATTGTTATTGTTCCGTTAAGGGGTTTTAGGCCCTACAGGCCTGAAAGGGGCAAGAAACCCGGTCATGACCGCAACAGTCGTCATTTTTATAACAGGGCTGTTGATTTTTCTGTTTTTATAATAAATAAAATAAATAATAAGCCTCCCGAGGCCAAGGACGTAAATAATTTACAAGAGATACCAAGTGAAGATGTTTTTCAAATTCCATCGGATATTGTTTATTTGTATGTTTTAAGGCTAATGCAGTTAAAAAACAATTTCAAGGGGGGCTTGGCCCTTTTTACGAGGGGTCAAAATAAGAAATTTTCATATAATCATTATGAATATATGCAAGATGCTTCTCCATTACAAGAGGTGGCAAAAACTAGAAGATGGTGCAATCCTCCAAAAAAAGCGGAAAAAAAGCTTTTAATCGGACAGCTTTTTTATAGCACTGACGCGTCCAAAGACGATATTGTAAAAAGCTGGGTATCAAACAATTATACCAGCGAAACTATTGGCGGCCTTCCTCAAAAGATAGAATTTTTAGTTGAATAGGTATTTATAATATGGTACAGATAACACCAAACCCTGCAGAACCACGAGACGTTGCTGAAAAGCCCAGTACTCTTGCCAAACAGGCTGTTGAGAATCGCACTCCACAAAATCTTGCACCCGCATGGCGCCCGAAAATCGTTTCTAGGGCACAAGTTGTGTCGCGATCGAATGCTCTTGATGGAACTGCAATGTTCTGCAGTGATGAAGACTATCCCAAACAGGCAGTGCATGAGACACGAGTGGGTCACGCGTTACGATCGGAGAAAACTCCAAAAGGAAAGGCTCTTTCTATTGGTCCCGGCGATCCTCTTACGGCCACTAGGCTGACTCTTAAACAGGGCACCAACACCACCAATCTTAAATCAATAAGGGGCAAATATAGATTTGTTCCATCTGCAGAATTAAAAAGTGATGTGGTAAAAATACATGGTAGAAGAATTGTGGAAATTGCAGCCGGCGGTGAAAAATATTCTGGAAATAGTACCAAAATTAATTCCAGCCGCGGCGCTGTTCATATTATTGCCGGCAATCGCAAAAAAGGGCTGCAGAAGATGGTCAAGGGCGATAATTTAGTTGCCGCACTAAAAGAAATAATGGAGCGTATTGCTCAAATGAATGAATCCATTAGGGCCATTAAGCAAGACATAATACTCTTTAAGGCGCACGCGACTTTGCATGTTCATCCCATTGTTCCTATCGTTGGTCCAGCCGTGCCTTCTCCAACTCTTGCTGTCGGTCTAGGGATCTCGGCGCCGCAAGATGTAATAGACACTGCTAATAATATCGGCATGACCTGTAATAATGAAATCTATAAGGTTAATTGGCTTGAGCCCACATCGCCAACATATATTTTAAGTCATTGGAATAAAGTGAATTAATATGGCGAGCTTTTATAAAGAAGCAAAAGATTATTTTTTTAATCAGGTTAAAGACGGAAAAAGCCCCTTCGTTTTCAAGGGCCAATCGGCCTCCAAGGCAGAGGGCATATTTTTTGCTGCCTGTCTACGTGGTGTTGTGAAGGCAAGTAATTTTGAATCAGATGTTGATATTGGTACTGGCCTATTTAATCAGCCAACTACCCTAGACGCGCTTCGCTGGGATAGATTGCCGAATTTTCATACAAATAAAAATATTTTTTACCGTACCATTTTAGATTGGAAACCTACTGGCGCCGAGGCGTTTGTAAATTTTAATGCCAATGGGTATGATAGCAATTTTAGTTCAAAGTCAGAATTTCTTCAAGCTGCTGAAGTATCGCGCTTTGTTAATGGTGCCAATGTTGCGTTTCCAAAGCTTTTATCTGACGCCGCTCTTAAGCTTGACGAATTATCAGAAGATTTTTTAAATGATTCGATGGGCAGTCCGCTATTGGACAAAATAACTTACGAGTGTGTAACTAAACAGTGTTTTTATAAGTGGCATAAACAAAACTTTATTGACAATACCGCTCTTGAGAGCGTCATTAAAGAAAAAGATTGGAAGGATAAGTCTGTTCTGGGGTGGACGGAGATTGATGTTTCCGCTGGGCCCAAATTTTTTATTGATCCGGATGGGGGCCCTTTTAATAGTGGGTTTCCAACTGTTTGCGTAATAATGGAGCGGGGGTATGATAGCAGCACTGATTCTATGTTACATATTAAGGCAGAGTCAGACTCTATTATCGCGTCTGGCAGCAATGTGATTAATGGCGCTTTTAACAGAGTTTTGCCGGCACCGAAGGACATTGGGGATTTTTTAGTTCACCCCGTTAAAGTTGAAAATTTGCCGCCCCCGGGCAAAGATAAATTTCTTATACGCCCTATTCAGCGCGGCGAAATAAGAAAGGCAAAAATCTGTATTGGTTTTGATTATGCGAATGTGGTCTTATTGGCAGCACGAACAAAAACTGAAATACACAAATTAGACGCAGTTAAGGTGGGAATAAATTATTTTATAAAACAGAAAGAGGGACCATCTATTTCTTTTCCTACAACAAAAACCAGTGCTTTAGAGGCGATTGCTCATGCTACCGGCGAAACTACTGAAAATTTGAAAAAGTTAGAAAAGGCATTTGAAAACGCCCCGGCCACATATATTAAAAAAGACAAGGTAAATATTTTGGCTGCGGAGTTGGATAGATATAAGTTTGAAAATGAATCAATTGCACAAAAAATTCTTAAGACGAAACAGTATGGACTCAATAGGACCGAGTACACAATTGCGGGCTTAAAGAGCTTATATCATGGCGTGGAATCTATGGGCACCGGCCAAGGCCTTTTTCTATCTACATACCAAAAACAGCGAGGAGTTGATCCACAATTTAAAAAATACGATAAGCTTCCGGCGATTAATGAAACCATTAAATTGATTTATGATAAGGAACGTAATTTATTAGCGGTCACCGCGAAGAAAAATCGTACTAAACAAAAATTAAAAGCAACTACAAAAAAAGAAAAAACAGAAAAGAATTCAATTCCATTTGATCTGCTTAAGTTTTATAAGACTTTTTATGCCCTGCAAGCTGGCGATGTTAATATGGCCACTTCCTTTTTGAATGGAATAAAAAAAGATGCCGACCTCAATCAGGGTATCGATGAGGACGTTGCCTTTGTCACCGATGTTTTTGTTGATAAGTTTCAACAAGATTATGAGACAATTATGGGCAACAACTTGTCCAAATATGTACAACGAATTTATTTTGACTCACAGTCAAACAAGGCTTTAGTAACAAAAGATCTTGAGAAAGATAATTTTTTTAAAGGCGATAGTCTTAATTCTACTTTTCCTTTTGTTTTGCCATATCGGTCCGTGGTAGACGGTCAATTGTTGAGCGCAACTGGGCTTAATAGGTTTTTGCTTCTTAAGAGCATTAATAATTATTTTCTTTTTTCGGGCCAATTAATGGAATACCTCACCGGTGATGATGCCGACGGCCTTCTTGCCGCCCTCACTGATCCGACGAAAAAAGTCTTTGCCACCACCATGCAACAGGTTTTGGATAATTACCATTATCCACCTTTGGATATAAAGCCCTCGGCTAAAAAGGAAGAGACTGAACCACCCTCAGAAAAGGTTGAAAAAAAGAAGGAGGCGACATCCCCGGGCGCCAAAAAAGTTGTAAGTGTGGATTCATATAATAATGCCTATAAGGCATACCTTAAAGAAGTTTTAATGGTGGATGCCCAAACTTCAGAGTACGCATGTTTTAATGATCTTGCTCAGCTTCTTTCTTCACAAAACAAAGATCAACTGTTGGTTAATTTGGTTGAATTTCTCTTTACTAAATTTCCATGGCGTCAGATATTAATGTCGATGATTCAGGCTAAAATAGCTAAATTAAAGGAAAGGGCAAAGCAGAACTCTGCCAACCTCGGCGACACAGAAAAAGCGCTAGCGTGTATTAAAGATATTGACGAGCTAAACGCGTCTTTTATAAGATTAAAAAATGCATTTTTAAATTTTGATAGTGTAATTGACGCCAATTTGCCGGAAATACCAACCTTCCCTCAAATTCCTTATGTCCCCGTTCTAGATTTTACGGAAGCCTTTAAAAGAGAACTAATTCAGGCGATTATTGCAGTTATTGTCAAGGGCCTAACTGCCATGATTGGTAGTTCATTGGACGGAATTCTTAAATCTTGCAATGACTATGGTGGGTTTATGCCAGCGATAGAGTCGGGAGATAAAAATGAATCGGGCACCGGCGCCCCACAACAGAACCCGGGCGATGTAAAGGTTGGAGCAAACGCCGATCAGCTTCCGGGGGCAGGGGACAATACTAAAATTAACATGGTTAATGTTAGCATTGTTCAATTATTACAAGCATCTAGGATAAACACTTTAGAAAATATATACAATCAAATTAAAACAACCTTTAATTTATATGCAACCCCGAATGAGTTTATTGAAGATCGCTATTTAACAGAATATCTTGATGCCGTTTCTGAAACTATTGATGCGACTGAATTACGATCTTTGTTTGTGGGGACGGCTATAGATGAAGTGCTTGGTCTTGTTTCCGATGTTGTAAAATATTCAGTTTATTATGAAGGCTCGTTGGGTCCTCCTAAAAAGAGGATTGTGTCATCTTTTGGATCAACTAGCTCAATTGTTTTATTGTTTCAGTTGTTGGGACAATATATTAATTTGAGCTTGATCGACCAACAGCTTTCTTCGGGCGTTGTGATCGTTCCTGATCCATGTGTTGATGACGCTGGTGATATTACAGATCTTCTTTTGGATGATTTAAAGAAACGGGGCTTTTCAGAAACAGACGCATCAGCGATTATAAGAGATGAAACTGATGATCTTAATGATGTTATTAATAATATGTGTGCAGCTTTAGAGCAGGCCGACACCGGGATATTGAAAAAGATTGGTGTTTCGTTGATTTCGGATCAGGGCAAAAAAGATTTAGCCGGTGGCGTCGCCTTTGCCACCACCCCTGTTCAGGGTATGCAGGCCACCATCAGGACGACCACTAAAAGCCTCCTTAATAGTAGTTTTGCAGATTTGATTAATTTTATAAATGGCGCTGACAATAAAACTGCTCAATACATTAGTGATGAGGCACGCCCCATAAAAGACATTCCAGACGGCAACGAAAAAACGAGGCCCAATCCAAGATTTGAATCAAATATGGTTCTTTCCCCTAGCCAGCGCCAGTTCATTGCTCGTACAGTGGTCAAGGCGGATGAAATGTTCGCGGATACGTCCGCTCTTCTTGATTTCAAATCAAAGGTGCTTCCCACTTATGAAGTTAAGATTGGAACAGGCGCAACAACCTACAGGGCCTCCTTTGAAAAAGATCAGGGAAAATCTTATGTTGTTATTAAAAAGATGTTGTTTGGAGTGACAGTTCAGACAATTAAAATTTCTAGAACAACATCTGCTGGTAAAGAAATAACACCGACTGGGCGTGGAACTTTAACCAACCCTAACACTATGGTGCTATTCCCAACATTTTATTTAACAAATGTTTTAAAATACGGCGCTACAAATAAAACTTCGGAAGCTGCATTATCGCTTAAGCCTTTGGCTGGCAACATGTCTGTATACCTTGCCAACGTGCCGGATGTCGACCCTAAAATATGGTCTACGCACATTAACAACACTGAGTTTGTCGGTGCTGATGAAATAGGCAAGGAGATTGGCGCTTATGCTGACTACATAGCAAAAGGAGACTTCAACATACACGAGGTAGAAGCCGCCTTTATTAAAAATATTTTAAGAGTCATGGAAGTACATGAGTCTAAATTTCTTTTTCCCGGCTCTACGGTAGGCATAGATGTCACAAATGAGAAAAATCAAAACGAGCTTATTGACGCGTTCATAGAAGATCCAAAAAAATTACAAAAAAAGTATACTGATATTTTTAGTGATTTGGTGGATGAGGCCGATAATGACGTTGCTGGCGCCTTGGATAATTTGCTGGCCTATAAAACAACCATTAAAACTCTAGAAGGCTCGATGGCAGATCAAGTTCAAGGGCGCTTCAAAATTGATGCTGTTTTCCAATGGCCCTTACAAAGGGACAAGGGGGCCTCTATTCTCAAGCCCGACCATGTTGGCTCTGGTTATAAAATCTACTTCTTTTCTAATGATAGCTATTATCGACATGATAAGCGTTTCGACGGCCCCGATGGCAAAAAGATTGGCTATGGTACTATGGAAAAGAACTATCCTAAGCCAATTGAGGGGACTTGGGGCGATAAGTTTAAAGAAGGCGCACCCGGATTTCCTGATGGTCTTAAGTTTGACGCAGCGTTTTATATACCAACAAGCGCAATGAGCGCCGCAAATAAGAAAAAATATCCTACACATGGAGTTATTTACTTTTTTAACAACGATCAGTACTGGCGCTGGAATCCGGCTCTTAGTACCGCCAATGCTGTTGGTAGTTGGTATCCATCTAAAATTAATGACGGAAGTGATAATGCCAATTGGCCCGAAATGCCCACTAATATTGACGCGTCCGTTGTGTGGAAGGAGCGCAAAGCACTTTATATTTTTAAGGGAGAGCAATATTGGCGATGGGACACGGAAAAAGGGGAGATGTTGTCTGGCTATCCTAAAAATATTTCTGCTAACTGGCCCGGGCTCTCTTCAACAGTTGATGCAGCCGTTGCATTTGATGAGCTTGACGCACTTTACTTCTTTAAAGACGACAAATATTGGAAATGGAGCAAGAATAGCAACACTACTTACACCAACTATCCCCTAGATACGGCGAAACTGTGGGGGTTTCCGGGCTCATCGACGCCTGCGGCCCTTCCTCTGATACCCGTGGTCAAAGATGTGCTGCCGTGCTGCCGATGGCGCGCCGAAAATAGGCCAACTTGGTTTGACACTTATAGCAAAGATGACAATTTCAGTTTGCCACCTCCACAAATAATGGACCCGTCAACAGAAGAATACGCTTTATATTCTAAATTGGTGCAAATTCTGGTTGCTTTGTATGGCTATACGTCCGGCGACGACGAGGACGACGTTATTCGTATAATTTCTCAAGAAATGAATGATGCTGAAAAGTGTTATCTTTGTGCTAGGGTTGCGGCATTTAAGGAGGGGACTTCTATTTTGGGTTATATACAAGATGATATAACTTATGGCATCGACGACGAAGAGTTCGCCCGCAGGGTCGACAAGGCGCTGAATTGTGGGAACTATGGAAGAAAGACTTGGTATCAGGCACCCGGCGAGGACGTATCTGATTTGCATTCTCCCGAAGCAGCGCCTATAGCAAAAGGGCCGTCCCGATGGAATAGAAAGTGCCCAGAATAAAGAGGATAAGGAATGTTAGGATATAGTTCGGTAAATCAAACTTTGCAGGCCATGGTGGTGAAAGAGAAGATCAGAAATTTTATGGTCCGCTATTCTTTGGCCAACACTCAAGTGTTTAACTATTTTGCTGGTATGATGCCTGATGATTTAGAAGAGGTGAGTCAATCGACAAACTTTTTTTTAAATGTCCTTTTTAAACAATTTTTTGAAGAATTAAAGCTTGGCGGCAGCTTTTCCTATGATGCTCCCCTCGATAGGTTTAAATCAGAAGGAGCCCCTTTAAATTATCGTTATGCAATCGCCGCCATTTTCATCAATGAGCCTATTTTTGATTTTCAAACCACCAATGTCACCACTGCCTATAAAAAGGGCGTCAGCGCTCTAGAGGAGGAGTTTAATAAGTCATTTCAAGAGTTCTCACAGGCCTATAAAGCCAAAATCGGGACAACCGTCTCTCCCAAGCTTCCCTTTTCGGCAGAATTAGCAAAGCTCGGCTATGCGGATAATGAGATTGGCGCGTTTCTACGCACTTTGGTTTCTGAAAGATATTTTAGAATGGTTTCAACAGGGTGGCCCTCCTCTTATCCGCTTTATGCTGGTGTTGGACCGCTATGGAATGTCGCTAGTGACGGCCTCCCTCGGCCGCTCCCGCCTTCTTATAGACGTTTTGATGCCAAGGGGCTCGGCCAGGGTGCCAAGCACTTGGGCGCCAAGCTGTGGAATACTATGGGAAGTATCCTCAATGAACACCAATCTTTTTATAGTCATTATTTGTACAACGGGCCGCTACAGGTTAATCAACAGGGCGAAAAATCCCGACATGTCGAAAACCCCCTTGTGGTAGAAAATGTTATTTTACCAAGAAGTAATTATCCCCTGTTTGGTTCTTTAAAGTCGCTTCATCTTAAGCCAGATGGCTCTTCTAAGGGCGACGAGCCCCTCACGTTTTATTTAGAGACGTTCTTTCGATTAAAGAAAAGCGGGCTGGATAAAATTAAACTCACGGCGGATGGGTGGGTTGCAATTGGCGACAACAAGGCTTTTTATGGTGCTAGTTTTGTCGCCGCTCCCTTCGGTGTGTCCGGCGGGGGTTGGAACTACCTCTGGCACGCCCATAATAAAGGGTGGAAACAGATCTATAAAACACTAGAAAAAAACAAGGCTGATCTTGTAAACTTTCCGAAAACGGCCGATCAAAAAAAGGCCACTGAGTATTTTAAGTCGGGCGCGCCATATTTGACTGTTGATGGGTTTTTAAACGATATTAAACTCGCCTCTCAATACTTGTCTTATGATGAAGCACACCAGCTTATTGGATTATCTAAGGGCGCCCACGCCAAGACGAGCGTGCCAAGCGATGGGGCGCTGCCCTTCGGTGCGACAATTGATAAAGATAAAGAAAAATCGTTTATAACTCTTGATGATTTTGATATGGGCGTT
>Ga0098061_1001876_pt1 | contig 10140 bp, 17 predicted proteins | sample 22_taG_FD_92579 | JGI IMG/M metagenome (GOLD analysis project Ga0098061, IMG submission 92579) | Marine viral communities from the Subarctic Pacific Ocean - 22_ETSP_OMZ_AT15343 metaG | ecosystem: Environmental > Aquatic > Marine > Oceanic | place: Subarctic Pacific Ocean | collected 2015-01-20 | reverse complement strand
TTCACAGACATGAAGGAAAAGCTCGACCCTCGATCATTTCGAGCAGCCCTCAAGATCCATAACTTGCAAAAGTCCACACCCGATCAAACTTCTTTATCACGAATTCTGGAAGTTTTAGAGACTGCTGAATAGTTATAATACTATGGGATAACTGAAGCCGCCAAACCACAGCAACTCTGCGTAGCCTTCTACAAGGGTGAGGGAGAGTGGCACAACCGCATCGTTCGCTACACTACCAACAGTAAATATTCGCACGCAGAACTGATCATGCCTGACCACACTTGCATAAGCATCACACCCTTTGGAACGGCTGGAGTACGCCGGCAGAAGCTGGACGAACCTGCGTCAGACTACGACATTATTTGTGTGCCTGCCTCTGACGAGCAACTGGAAACCATAGAAAAATTCTATGAGGACACCAAGGGAGATGGCTACGACTGGCCCGGAATGATCCTGTCGAAGTTCACGCCATTCTTTATCAAGCGAGTAGGGCGCTGGTATTGTTCTGAGTGGATCGCATATGCTCTACGGCTCGCAGGAGCAGTGGACAAGCTGTACCACCATGCGGACTTGACTCCCCAAAGACTTTATGAAATGCTGAAAAAATATGCCGACTAAAGTAAAAGAATACTCCATGTATAAGCCAGGCAGCCTGGTGAGATGCGTCCAAGCTATATATTCAAGTGGTCCTAGCATTAGGATCGCCGCCGGCACGGTGGGAACGATCTTGAAGGGACCCCACAAGGGCTACGAAGACCACTGCCAGGTTCACTTTGTGGCCGTTTCGGAACCTTGGTGGGTCGGGTACGACGAGATAGAACCATATTATTAATAAAGAAATATAAACAGCTAAGTGATTTTAGATTATACTTAGTAATACCAAAGGAGTTTTAAATGCAGAACATCAACTATCAACATATCTACGAAAATGAGGTAACTCACACCTTGATCGAGTCCCTGGAACTTCCGGGTCGATTTAGCGAGCTTCCGCACCAACATCGCTTAATAATTGAAGAACTTGTTGAAGCGGGCTATCGTCGAGCCGTCCAAGATGCATTGGATCCAGAAATCTTATCGGAAACTGTTGCTTTAGCAGCAGAGATGGGGGGGCAGCTTTATAACTTTGCGAATATGATTACCGCTCAGTTCGCTCCGGACGACGATACCTCCCATGAATGAAAAACCCGCTGGAGGTGGGCAACCTCATAAAGATTGGCTCGCACAACGACCGCACCTTGTGGGGAGCCCTGTCTCACCGAGGAGAGCATTATTTGCGGGAAGACCGAGTAATGGGGGGTCACCTACGCAGAGGATCTCTTCCAATTCTTGGTGAAGTGGGACTCATCGTGGCGAAAGAAAAAAACTATTTGGACCAAGCATTAAGTTATACCATCCGGATCAAGGAGCGTAACTTTGTGTGTAGGTCCCTTTATGCAGAAAAATACTTAACCCTTATAACAGGAAACACATTATGAAAAAAGGTCATTGGAATTGTACATCCACAGGACCTCAGAACAATGGGCTCTTAGAGAACTGCGATTTTTATTTCCGTTTCGACGAGTCCGTTGGGACTCCCCACTGTCCTGTATGTGCTAGCCCCATGGTGTGGAAGTCTGAAGGTAAGACGATAAGCGAACTGTTGCACGAAGGGCTGGGCAAAGAAAAAAAAGTTGAACTTTATAATAAAAAACCTTAAGAAAACTTGACGCTACCCATAATGGGTGGTATAACTATTAATAGAAAAGGAGGATCTACCAATGATTGGACAAGATCAAGCAGCAGATATTTACACGCAACTTAGAGCCCTGGGCAAGGAAGTAACTCGCCTTGAAGGGTTCACTAAGGAGACCGAGACGCGACTGGCGGAGATTGAACTCGCCCTAGCCACTCTACTTAACACGATGAAATAGTCCGAGATGTTATTGGTCGTGGCTAAGAAAGAACCTCGAAAAGATCGCCGCCGGGCTAAGAAACATAACCACAAGCTTACGCCCAGGCATGTCGAACTTATTAGGTCACAAAAAGGCAAAAAATCAGTGCGAGAGATAGCCAAGTGGTTTGCCAGGGAAACTCATTACATCTATAAGGTGTCGCCAACAATGGTACATTACATCCTGACGGAAAAGTATCACAAAACCGACGGCGATAAGGTATCGATTTACGATCTGATTGAACAAGAGGCTTCCGAGGAAGAGCTTGAGAAGTTAGATCCAAAAAGAGTGGATTACGACTAGGTCATCAACATGGGAAACATACCTTTTAAAAAAGAATACCTTATGGAGATCACCAATGCGCTCGCAGCGTTGCAAACCGACGTCACCCGCACTCAGTCTTTGGTGCAAACGGTGTCCGAAGGGCTTCTAGCGGTAGACCAAGGTTGTACAGCTTTGTATGAGTTCGCCATGAATGAAAAAACCCGTAGCGACGCATTGCGCGAAAGAGTAGAGAAACTAGAGAATGAAAAAAATAATCCACGTTAACCAGCACGCCATCAAGCGCAACACAAAGCACGGGACTGACGAGCCGGTTTTGACGGTGAAAACATATAAAGAAAATAATTATGCCCATGAGGCTATACTAAAGACAAAAGATGGGGTAGAGTTTGCTAAGGTGATATACAGACCACACAAACCGCTGAGTTGCGGGGCGAGAGTCTGGATTGAACTAGACACAGATAATACCGATGTTGATTTAATTGTTAGAGAAGGAGAAACCAATGACTAACAACGTATTAAACAAGTGGACCGAGCTTAAAACGCTCGTGGAAACGATCGAAGATGACGTTCAAAAGAACGCCACTGGTAATAAGGCTGCCGGGGGTCGGGCTCGGAAAGGGCTGCGAACCCTAAAAACTACCGCTACTGAACTAGTACGCTTGACTCTTGGAAAGGAGTAGAAAAATGGAAACCACCACCACCGCAACTAAAGGCACCACAGTGAAGGTGCATTACCGGGGCACGCTCGACGACGGTACTGAATTTGATAGTTCGTACACCCGAGGCGAGCCGATCGGATTTACCTTGGGCTCCGGAGAGATGATTGACGGCTTCGATGCCGCTGTTGCCGGCATGGCTGTCGGCGAGAAGAAGACGATCCGCCTTGAGCCCTCCGAGGCTTATGGAGACGTTAACCCCAATGCTTTCACCACTTTGAGCCGAGAAGCGTTTCCGGAGGATTTTCCCCTCCAAGAAGGAAACAAGGTTCCTCTCACTGGTCCAGGCAATGAGCAGTTCGTTGGCACCATCACAACCATTGACGAGGGCAGTATCAATATTGATCTGAACCATCCCATGGCTGGAAAAGATCTTAATTTTGAGCTTGAATTGGTAGATATCGAAGGCGAGGAGTAAAATGGACTCCACTCAGAGTTTTGTAAAAATTTACAACATATCTCCGCAAACCGCAGAAGATTTTGAATTTGACTACACCATCGATGGTCCCGACATTCTAAGTGAGTTGGTACCCAGTCAAGATGACTGGGGAGAACTTACCTGGGGAATTGATTTTGAGGAATACGAATATAATCCTCATGGACAGACGATGCACCTCGTGTTGAATACTAAATGGGAGAGCCCCATCGAATGGTTGCGCAATGCTAGCGTGGCTAGCCACTATTTTAATAATAAGTTGATCACCATGGCGACTATCCAAAAGGACGAGACCCGCGCCACTGGCGTTGCCGTGATGGACGGAGAAATCCTACAGAACAAGATTATTTGGGAAATGGAACCGGAAGAGGTGTCCAAACACTACGACGATGACGAGAGCGACTATGATCTGGATGAGCTAGATCATAAAATCTGGGATTCCATCGGGCAGTTTCGGAGCGTCTGTGAAAAGTTCTACCTAGGAGATCCCAATGAGGCTTAAGCTTTATGGAATGGAGGTGTACGAGGTGGCGAAGAAGTATCCCCCTTTTGTGCTTGACAGTAAAGAATTCCCCGAATTACAACTAGAGATGGAGGCGGTGGCTGAAGCTAACTTCGTGGGAGACGATGCCAGAACGAAATACGCTCTGGAAGATTTATATGCTAAAATGCACGCCACCGAGGCAAAAGGAAGCGTGGGAGATACCCACATCATGTCGATGGTGGGTCCCTTCAACGGCACAGAAGAACGAATATTTGGCGGCGAAGAAACAATGTTTAAACTAATAGCAGTAGACGATGCGACTTCGGATAGCTAAAATATTATTTTTCCTAGCCCGGAAATTCCAAGGACGAGGTCGCCCAATCGGGCAATGGTTCCAAAATAAAGGCATCCTCATTCTCGCTAGGGTGAAACCTCACCGTGACTAGTATGCTTTTAGCGGGGCTCATCGCAGCCCCTAGTCACTATGCTAAGAAGCCTTTGACTCATCGTCAGGTTCGGGCCAAAGCACACCAAATCGTACAACATTTAAAGAGGCAAGATCCTCGTGTTTTGCGCTCAGTCATGTATTATATGAAGTGGGTTCCCAAGTTTGAATACAAGCGGGAAAACTGTAAGAAAAATAATAAAGATGCGCTCAAACAGATTAACGATTGGGAACTAGATATGCTATTAGACATGTCGGGAATCCCGAGGAAGAAACGATGAAACAAATCACTACAACCGACGTCATTACCTTTATAGGAATCGTCGCGCTATTGATGTTGTTGCTTGGAGCTATGGGTTGCAACCACAGGATGTACCTACAGGGCCACCGCATAGCCAACGCTGGCGATGCCCGTGAGTGCTGTAAGCGACTCAGCCTCCATCATGAGCAGATGAGCCAGTTCAACCGATACTGCAAGGTTGCGCTCTTCCTGAGTAACAGTAGAGTTGCTTCCATCGGCAAGGGCGTAAAGGAAAATGCAGCAACTGCCGTGAAGGTGTGCAAGTTCGTCTTTGACGTAGAGACTGACGAGGAACTGGTAGCTGCCGGCGATGAGCAGGAATACCACAGAGTCCAAAGCTATATTGTTCTCCCCGAGGACGAGATGGGATGGAGAAAGACTCTCGATTGTGATCCCAGCGAACATACCTGCGAAGAATTCTAAAATAAAACTTGACTTCTAGTCGGGTCATGTTATTATGCGATTGGTCATAAACAAAAAAGGAGACCATCATGGGTTACAATACTACTGGTTTATCTCACAGCAACGGACTTAAGGGGGAAAAGGTTGTAGCAGAAATGCTCGGCACGAACACCTTGCTTCGATCTTATCTTGGGGGCGTCTCTTCGGTTGTAAAGCGGGGCGGTACGCAATACAAGGAAGACATTGCGTTTACGAGGGATCCAAGCTCTGATTTTTTGGGTATTTCTGTGAAGAATCGTGGGGGAAAGACCGGCACCTTCGACTGGGTCAATCTGACCAAGGTGTTCAGCGATATGCCTTCTTTGTCCACCGCTCTGCGCCCTGCGATAGAATATTTTAATTCAGTAAAGGGAGTATATCAGGACTCTCCACTCACGAAATCCGCCAACAGGGAAGAGGTTAAGTCCCTCGTTAAGCCCTATCGGGCTGAATATAACAGGATCGTCAACGGGTGTTTGGATGACATCACCCCAGCAATGCTCAAGACCATCTTATCTCAGACGTTTGAGAAGTATACTCAAGAAGATGAATTTTATGTAGCTGTTCATTACCCGAAAAAGAAATCAGTGTGGTTTGAATTTAATAAGGATCTTCCCCTTGTTGGGCTGCTGAACGATCCAAACGTCTCCTTTTTCTTGAAGAAGAATCGTCATGCATCCCAGCGCATTTGGTGTAAGATGCCCGACGGCAGCACTCACGATACCTATTTGCGGCTGCGAGTTGCCCTTAACAACGGAATGAGTGTTCACCTCGCTGGCTCTAAGTGGTCTGATGGAACCAACAACGGTTCTTGCATCACGGTTAAGATTCAACAGGACCAACCAGAGAAGTTTCTCGAAAATATTAAAAACCGCCGGGAGTTCGTGGTATAATAAACCACAACAGGAGATATGATGACTGTTCGGATTGATCAGGGCGATGCTCGGGAACTTATTAAAACTGTGGATGATAGCACTGTCGCCACAATCTACTTTGACCCTCCCTTCAATACAGGGAAAGAGTTTAAGCTGGACGCCCAAGACGAGACAGGGTTTAGTGACGTGTTCTCAAGTGATGATGAATATATTCGCTTAATCGAACCTGTACTCAATGAAGCAGTCCGAGTTCTGAAGAAGGATGGGAGCCTGTTTTTTCACATTTCCGCAGAAGAAATGCTTATCCCTCACATCTTGTGCAAGAAATACTTCTCCAACGTCCAACCCATCTTCTGGCAGCGGGCAAGATCTAAAAACAATGTAAAGAATAAGCTAGGAGCAGTCACAGACGTTATCTTCTGGTGCTCCAACGTAAGCAAACCCAAGTACAACCTTGTGTATCAACCTCTTGATGAATATTATGCCGAAAACTCATACAAAAACTCTGACTGGAGGGGGAACTATGCCTTGGGTCACTTAGTTTATACCAAAACCCAAAGGACAAAGCGTGAGGATCGTTATTATACTATGGAAGTGGGCGAGAAGTCTTTTCAGGCTGATCATGGCTGGCGCGTAAGCAAGGAGGACCTAGAGAAACTCTTCGCAGAAGATCGTGTGCATGTGCCGGCATCTCGGGGAAACCTATACAGGAAAATATATAAGCACGAGTCCAAAGGAAAGCCCGCAACTAATCTGTGGGATGATGTACACTCCATAGCCATGGGAAGTGAAGATAGAAAGTATCCCACGCAAAAGCCCGTAAAACTTCTAGAGCGCATCATAAAGATGAGTAGTGATCCCGGCGATACGATTCTCGATCCGATGGCTGGGTCTGGAACAACCGGGGTAGCAGCTATCCATCTCGGTCGTGATGCAATCTTAATGGAAGAAAACCCTGAAGCCGTGGAGATCATGGCAAACAAATTTAAAACATAGGAGAAATATAATATGTTTAAACCAAGAATTAGTTATACAACAGACAGTGTTACAATCAGGCAACTGGTCCGAGATAGAGATAAGTCTGGAGAACTCCCTTTTGTGGGGGATTTCTTTATTGATAGAAGAATCCAGCGAGAGAAGTGTTGGGATGACGAAGACCGCAATAGCTTTATTGAAAGTACCCTCTCGGGGTTTCATCAGGGAAGCATCGTTCTGGTCGATATACCGACTGTCCTTGGTGATCGCCGGTTGAGCGTAAAGGACAGAGAATACTATACGGCATTAACCGAAGAGTTTCCAGGTCAATCTTATTCTACAGTAGACGGACAGAACAGGATGCTAGATGCATTAGTATCGTTTCTAGCAGACGAATATGCTTTTACGCCATCTGGGTCGTTCGGGATGCAGTATCCAGATATTTTTGGTGCGAATGGGGAGAATAGTGTTACTTTTTCTCAATTGAGTCAGGCAATGCAAACTCACATTGAAAACACAATGATTCCAATACAGGTATACGAAAGAATCGCCCTCAGCAAATACCGATCTCTTTTTAATGCAGTTAACTCGGGCAAACCGCCCAGGAACGCCGAAATCCGTAATGGGTTTGGAACAGATATTTGCAACAATATCCGGACTAAGGCGTGGACTGCAACAGCCGCAGAAATTAACGTAGCATCCGATTGGTACAGCCGCTACAAGATGCACGAGTTCTTTGCAGCTTACTCTCGTCTTTTTTATTCGATAACTCTGGAAAAAACACTTATTAAAAGCCGGGCCACCGACAATAAGTTGCTCGTATCATTCTATAGGAGCAAAAAGGGTAACGACCCGAATTTTATTAAGAAGTGGGATGATTTTTATGCCAACTACTTCATGAAGCTGTGGGAGACTCATAAGAAGGATGGGGAATACATTAACATCTCCAATACAGATATCATGGAGATGTTCCTGACTGCTGCATCCATCTACAAGAATAAACTACAGATTAAGGATGCAGATTATATTCTCGAAGACGTGTTTGTTCAAATGGATGACCGCCTAAGGACCATCAAGATGAACCCCAAGGACTTCGAAGCCTGGGCAATTGCTGACCGGAAGGGAGACAAGGCAAAACTTAAAACCCTACCAGTCCCAGTGGAGACAGACTACAAAGCTGCTACAGATGATGTCTGGCGACCAAATGCGGTCAAGTTTAGATGGGAAACAATAAATGCATACATCTTAGAAAAGATTGAAGACGACCCAATTGAGTGGAAGAATGATGATGGTGATGTAGTTGTAAAACACCAGCGCCAGAGGCTAACCCACAAACAACAAGAGGATCTCATTCACTTGGGTCAACTCAAGGTTGACGAGGAAGTTACACCAGTAATGATAAAGAAGCGTGAGACTGACGTCGATCACATTTATCCTCTAGATCATGGTGGCAGCAATGATGTCGAAGGCTTGAGGGTGCTCGCTAGGAAAACTCATGCCGGCAAGGGGACAATGGCTCCTGAGAAGTTTGAGCGCCAGCGTGCAGAAGAGGAATCACAAGCTCAGTTCGCCTTCGAAGATGGAGAACCATGATCCGAATAAATTATATTAACCCCGAATAAAAGGCACACAATAATAAAATGAAAACATTTATAGTAGTAACAGCAGTAATAGTAATAGGCTTCATGTTTGGAAGAGCAATGATGCATACAACAGACTTCTTTATCCAAGCCATTAAGAAGAACCAGAGAGATAGAGACAATGATTAAGAGAATAAGTAGAGTAGAGAAAGACAGAGCATTAATGCTTCTTCAGGTGGCAACAGTGTCCGCCGTGGGTGCAGTTGTTGGCTGCATTGCTGGCTATTACCTGCTTTTCTAAGCCTGTTCAGCAATTTGTTCAACAAAATAGGGTTTAAGGCTGCAAACTTTGCACAGTTTATAAGTTATTGTTTTGTCGAATAACCTCTATAGATAGGCAGCTATTCCCCAGCGTTATCAATGGTTTCAGCTATTGTGAGCCATTGTCTGCTTTTGTCGGCGATTGTCTCAATGTGTCTAGTACATGATTAATGCGTGGCAGTCAAGGGTAAATAAAACTTAAGAAAAGCGCATTAAAAACTTGACGTATACCCTATCCATGCTATTATACAGTTGAGAGAGGGAGACACCAATGTCGGTTGACTTCAAAACATTCGTCGGTTTAGCGCCAGCAGTCAGTGCTGCACGCTTACCAGTTCTTCTCCGAGGTCGTCACGGCATCGGGAAATCCCAAGTGGTCTATCAGTTGGCGGCTGCTGCCGGCTTGCCGGTCGTTGAACGCCGTGCTAGCCAGATGACGGAAGGCGACCTTGTCGGCTTGCCCAGCATCGAAGGCAATCGCACCAGCTTCAACCCCCCTGATTGGTTCAAGGTGGCTTGTGAAGAGCCTGTCTGCTTGTTCCTTGATGAGGTTGACCGAGCTACCTTGGAAGTTCGCCAAGGAATCTTTGAGTTGACCGATAGCCGGAAACTCAACGGCCACAATCTCCATGAAGATACCATCATCTTCGCTGCCGTCAACGGCGGGGAACATGGTGAGAACTACCAAGTAAATGAGATGGACCCTGCGGAACTTGACCGCTGGTCTGTTTGGGACATTGAGCCCACGGTCGAAGACTGGTTGGCTTGGGGTAAGGAAAACGTTGACGGTCTCATTTGGGACTTCATCAACCAGAACCGCAGCCACCTCGAACACAACGAGGACATTGAGCCTAACAAGCGGTATCCCAGCCGTCGGTCTTGGGATCGGCTCGACAAGGTGTTAGCAAAAGCTGACGCTCTGGAAGCTGGTCCTGCCATGTTCAACCTGGCTCAAAGCTTCGTCGGCTTTGAAGCTGCTGTCGCTCTCAACGACTTCGCCAAGAACTACGAGCGGGTGGTCACTGTTGATCAACTCCTCAAAGGTGAGCGGGTCGAAGCTCTGGCTGCCTTCTCGCTCAACGAGCACTGCGCCATGATCGAAAAGGTCGAGGCTGAAGAGATCTGCAAGAGGGAACTCAGCGATGAAGAGGTCGGCAACTTGGCTAACTACTTCATCACCTTGCCCAGCGAAGCTGCTATGAAGCTTTGGGGCGTCATCAGCCAAGGAGGTGTCCAATCAAACGTTGTGAACTTCCATGGCTCTAATAACGGAGCGGTTGGTTCTCACCTCTCCAAGATCTTGGGAGCCTAGACCCTCTCTCATCCCTAGGGTCCTTTGAGATCGGCAAG
>Ga0098061_1001870_pt1 | contig 10158 bp, 12 predicted proteins | sample 22_taG_FD_92579 | JGI IMG/M metagenome (GOLD analysis project Ga0098061, IMG submission 92579) | Marine viral communities from the Subarctic Pacific Ocean - 22_ETSP_OMZ_AT15343 metaG | ecosystem: Environmental > Aquatic > Marine > Oceanic | place: Subarctic Pacific Ocean | collected 2015-01-20 | reverse complement strand
TCCAGTATTTTGTGAAATAGAGTCTTCATATATTGTTGCATCTGCAGATGGGTATATTGCGTATATCATTTTTATTTCCCTTTAAAAATTTGAAACAAGCCCTGTAATATTAAGATCTGGATTTTTACATTCAAAAATTGAAGGGTCTAAAGACGGATATATTACACCATTATAAGTTGCGGAATCTAAATTATATATATTTCCACTATATCCATCATCACTATTCCATAGGTTTTCAAATTCAACCTTTATTACACTTTGTACTCCTTCGATATTAGCTAATATTCTAACAAAATCAGCAATTACCATAGGTTGCCCTATTTGCCACTCCTTAATACTAGAAAACTTTTTTAAAGCATTAATGCACCTTAATAATACTGCCTTTGCTACATAATCTGGAAGAACTGAAATTTCAAATTTTATTTTATAATTAATTATAAATGCATCTTTAATATTGATTGAATCAGTTAAAAGTCTATTTTCGTCAATATACATCATAAGATTTTGCTTTAATGCATCATTAGCTATTGTTAAATTACCATCGAGATCTTGACTCAATACATATAGATTCATTGCCATTGGGTTTAAATGTCTTCTATTTTGATCAAACATATTTAATTGTTCATCTTGTATAATATAAGCCTTAGATACAGCCCCATATTGTGCTGGTAATGAATAACATCTTACTACATAATCCTCTTTAGAAACAGTTCTATCTTGTGCACCGAAATAAGCCAAAGAGTTATTTCTTATTTCATCTACGGTCTCTCCATTTGCACCACCAGATGCAGGTTGAACATTATTTGTTGCTAAGCTTTGTTTTACAACTGCAAGTACTGCTCCATCTAATCCTGTTTCGTCCATATCAAAAACAACATTAGTTGGTTGAGTAATTGTGTTGGCCTGTACATTTGATATTAGGCCTCCTCCAGTAGTATAAGTAACCGTAAGAGTAGTATTTTGAGGACATTGTCCATAAGCTTTTGTGTATAAGAAATTTGAAGGATCCCATGCTTGTGTAAGCTTACTTGTCCCCGTTACTAATGGTAATCCTACATTGTCAGGATTGGGAGTAAACTCTTCATCTGGATTATCACTAATTCCTGCCCCAAATCTTAATTCAGTTTTATTATCAGATCTTAGTCTTTTTATAAATCGTCTAGGTACCTTAAGTAGCTTAAGCAAATAGGGTACAGTAATTTGGTACTGATAAAGATCAGGATCATTTGCCTGAACATTCTTTTTTCTTAAAAAGACAGTATCTTGAGCTAAATAATCAACTTCATGCCAAGTGTTATTATCCGAATCAGTAACATTATCAATTGAAATTACATCAGCATCATCTAATAATAATTTCTGATATTTTTCTGGTTCATCAAAACTAAATGTCTCAGTCTTTTGAGTACCTGCCTGAGCATGAACAGTCTTTTTGATTAGGTAATATATTGGTGAACCATTTCCATCAACTGAGTATACAGTAACTGTAGTTGGATCAAAAGAGCTTGAAAAGCTAAAGTCTATTGGTGACAATGTTTTAAATGCCTCATTAGAATCTGTAGATGTAGCACCCATTGTCTCCTTCACAGAAAGGGCATAGCTATAATCTGGCCTTATTGATGTTCCTGTTCCGATTGCCGGTAAAAGTTGATACACATCTAAGTCTACAACAGATGCAACTGAAGCTTTTGGTTGATAACCTAATGTTTGTGCTATTTGAATAACATTAGATTTTTCTTCTGCAGTAGATAAAATTAGCTCTTTTAATTGGCTATCCAAATAGTATGAAAGAACATCTCCTACGTATGAAGCCATTTCCATAAACATCATACCAGGGTCTGACTCATTAAAGTCATTATATGTATTTGGAAAATATATCTTAGAAAAGTTTATTAAACTTTGTCTAAACTGTGCAAAGTCTTTATTAAGATATCTTACTTCCTTAGATACCTTTGCTGTACTATTTGTATTTATTAAATGTGACATTTCTTTTCCCTACAATTTATATTGAGCTTTCTGGAATTGCATACTTCAGAGTTATTTGTCCTTCATCCCACTCGTTTTCATTAATAATAAAGCTCATATTCATCTGGATTGTATGTTCATTTCTTGTAATCTCAAAGCGTCTTATTGAAATATACGGCAACCAATATTCTATAGCCTCCTCTACTTTATTTCTTAATTTTTCAATAAGCTCATCTGTGTTTTGTTCAAAAAGAACACTATGAATATCTGCTCCAAACTCCGGTTGCATATATCTCTCACCCTTATTAGTCTTTAGCAATGAAAGAAGATTTGTCCTTGCCTGATCCATTGTTGTGTAATTTAAGGCAAAGCCTCCTCCTAGTGGATTAGCTAATGGCAATGCAACTCCAATAGCTATATCAGTTTCAAGATCTAATGGGTTTAATATTTCTTCTTTTCTTTTCAAGCTTTAATTTTCCTATTTCTTCTTTTTGTCAAAGGCTTTAACCAATCCTGAATAATCTTTTGTAAGTGCATTTGTTACATAGTCTGGAACTTGTATGTGCTTTTTATCATCTGGAATCATTTCTGCAGCAGTTGGTTTGGCATTAGAAGATCCAAAGTCAACATCGGGATTCATTGCATCCTGAAACTTACTTCTTATTCCTCCTCGAGCATCACCAGAGGTATATGCAGTTGCATTCATTGTAGGAATTGGTTCTCCAGTTTGTGCAGTTTCATTCAAAATATCATTTAATAATGGATTTGAAGAGTAACTTTTCTTTTCAAATTTTTCTACACTTTCATGCAGATCTAATCCATGATTAATTATTTTTCTTGGATTTTCCTTTTTGCTTTTTGAGGCCTCTTTGAGCTCTTGTTTAATAGCTGCTCTCACCTCTTCTCTAATAACTTTTCTTAATATTTTTGTAAATTCAGAAACTTTCATAATATCCTTATCTTTTTATTAATAAATATTTCAGATAAAATTTTTATTTAATAATATCCTACCCAGGGTGTAATTATTGGTGGAGTTCCTGGGACTGTAAAAATTCCACCAACTGTTGCGGCATGTGCCATAAATATTTTTTCTAATGATCCAAAAAATGCTTTTGGGCCTTGAAAGCTTACATTCATCCCTAAAGACAAAGGGGGTACTCCTGGAAATATTACTGTGGCAATTCCTGGAGCAGCTGGCCAAACTCCTCCTATCCAGTATGCCAATAACCCAACATTAAGTGCGGTATTAAATAATTTTACATTTAAGTCAGAACCCTTTCCAGATAAATCATGTGAGTATTTTTTAGCTAAACCCGCGAAGTGATTTTTATCTTTTTTTATTGCTTCCAATTTTTTATCTAATGCATCAAGTGCATTTTTAGTATCACTAGACTGGTCTTTTACAGCAGAAAGAGCTGATAGATTAGTAGGAGAATTTAATATCTCCTGTTTATCTCCGTCTGAAATTTGTTTACATTTTAATATTTCTGCCAGAGCATATTGTACATCAGAAAGAAGTGGTTGTTGGCCCGGGGATTGATTTCCAGATTGTGGGTTTTGGACTGCCTCTTCTATAGCAACATCTACAGCAGCCTTGATATCATTAAGCTTTTTATTATCACTTTTAAGTTTAGACTTTTTTTGTAATATTGCTGTCTCATTTGTAGCTAAGGTTATTTCTTTTTTCTTCAACCATATTAATGCCAACTTTAAATTAAGCTTAAGATCTGGCTTTGGGAATGCTAAAAATTTTATAGGGTTTATTTTAAATATTGCTAGTGCCTTTTTTGGTATTTCAATTAGCTTTTGTTTAAATATAGTTAATGATGCCATAGTTAAAGTAAGAACTGCTTTTAAACTTTGCATCATAATCCTTCTCTCTTCTTCTCCTAGTGTAGAAAGTGAAGCTATAGCCTTTTGTAATTTAGCAATAAACTTAAGAGCTTTTGTTATTGGCACTGTTAAAGCCGTAACCATTGTTTTAATTATTTTTGGAATCATCAAAATCACTGCAAAAATACTTAATCCTTTTAACCAATTTAGTGTTAGCCTTTTTATTATTGGTTTAAGGTTTAAATTTTGGTTACTATCCATAGCATTATCAATTGCAGCTCCAATAGAGTCTTTTGCATTATTATTAAAGTCATCAATGAGATTAGAGTTTAAATCAAAAACCTTTTCAGCTGAACTTTTAATCTTGTCCTTTAATTTCTTTGATATATTATCATTGGCCAATTCAGTCTTTATTTCATCAAAGTCATTAGTGGATAAATAGGGTAGTGGGACTAAAAAAGATTTTTCACATTTATTATTTTTATCCCTTTTTACAGATGCAAAATAACCAGCATTTTCATCTCCCAATAGATCAACAGATAGAACTCCTGCAACATCCCCTGCAGGGCTAAGTGTTTCTACGAGATCTTTTATATTATCTGCATATACACCTTTTAATTTAGATAGCTCTTTATTAAATTCTTCAACCTTTTTAGCCAAATTATTTTTTACAGATATTGCCTCTTTGTTTGAGGAGCCTTTTATTTTCTTAAATATTTTTATTAATATTAATAAAAGCTCTAACATTCCAATTAAAATTGCAATTTCTAATAATGGCTTTTTCCCTGTTGGAAACGGAACTGGTGGTAGTCCTACCATTCCAAATCCAGACTTTATGGATAAATCATATTTTTCAGCCATCACCCTTGCAAATGTTTGTGGGCTTTTTACTCTACCCATTAGGCAAGCAATTATAAACTGAATTGTAAAAGAGTTTTTCCATATTATAGGCATTATTCAACCTTTACTTTTTTACATAGAAAGTTTCCGGGTGCTTCTGGTTGCAATTTTGCTAATAAATCACTAAATGTTTGTTGTGCCCCAGGGCCAAATAATCCTATACCAACTGGAGTTGCTAGATCCCCAGCCATCAAGCCTGTCAAAAATTCAGTCATAAAATTTGTTAATTGATCTCCTAATACGGCTGGTTCTAATGAACCCAATCCAAGATGGATTTGATCTCCACTATTAACTACAACTGGGCCATCCGAGTCCAAATGTATTGATCCTTTGCCGGAAAGACTTATTGACTTTTTAGCATTTAAAAAGATGGAATCTCCAACCTCTTTGTCTCTTCCTTCTCCTGCTTGAATTATTACTCTATCAGACTTTATTAATAATTGTGCTTTATCATCACCTCCATAGTTATTTGGCATTTTTGGAACATAAGTTTCTGGATTATCACCAGCCTTTTGAGCACAAAATTCAGAACCTTCTAATGCCATACCATAACTTTTAAAATTCCAGCTAGCTAAGTCTAAGTTAATTAATTGAGTAGAAGTTATCCAAATTGAAGATGGGTCTTTATTTATGTCTTCAACAAAAGATTTTTCTGGGTCAGCATCATCAGCCTCTCCATTTCTAATTATAATAAGTGGGTCTCCACTAGCTCCCCTTGTTGACCAAGTATTTGGATGAAATGCAGAAGGTTCACCCTCTGCAATTTTGCTTGTGAATCTAAATGATTGGCCCCACCTTCCTTCAAAAAGTCTATCACCTTCAAATGGTCGAGCTCTTTGTACTCCTGGCTTTGCCTCAAATGTTTTTCCAAATTCTAAGTCTTCGCTTACGGTTTCACCTGGATTTGAATTCCCAGTAAAGCTAGCATATTTTTTAGCATTACTATCTAAGTCAGCTAGTACCGATAAATCAACTCCTGTTCCCGGCAGCGGGTTATAATTTTCTAATCCCCATATACCAATAGGTCCAATATAATAAGGTCTTGTTGCTGCATAATTAATGCCCGAGGAGTTTTTTGGGCCCATTATTGCAATTACCATTTCATGTATTAAAGGTATCGACTGGCCATTTGGCCAAAGTGGTCTACACCATCCTAATTCTGATTGCTTTTTATTTTTATCAGATATAACTCTTCTTACCTGAACCATTCCAATATTTGTTGGATCATCATTTGCAAATTCGTGATTTTCATCTAAAATAACATCAACAACCTCTGCTACCTCCATTGTTTCTTGGCGAGCACCCCTTGCATAATCTTTCGGAGCATTTGAAAGTATATTACTATATAATGATGATAAATTTGGATTAGCCATTTTTTATTACCTCGTCTGCTTTATTTAAAGTTGATTCTAAGTTCTTATCAAACTCGTTATCTTCGAACTTATTTATCTCATCTAATAGTTGCTTCTTTTCTTCATCACTGAGTGAGAACTCACTTGAATCAGAATTTTTGTTTGCGGCAACTGCTCGTTGAACAACTGCAGCCATCTTGACTAATTGCTCATCATTTTTTACTCCAATTTCCATATACTCTTTTATTAGTGGCACAATTATAGTTGCGTCACCAATATTTTTTATGAGCGGTTTTAGCTCTCCAATAAGGATTTTGATTTGCTTTTCTTTTTCTGCAGAATTTTTGTAGATGTCTTTTAACAGGTCTGAAAAGCTTTTTCCTTTAAAAATTTCTAATTCATCAAACATATCTATACTCCTATATGTATAAATATCTAAATAGTCAAAAATTAATTAATGCGACCTGAACGTTCAAACTTAGAATAAAGATCAAAATATATTTGCTTAAGAATGTTGACTACCCTAGTTATATATTGAGTCTTTACATCAGTCATTTCTCTAATCATAAGGTATAAGGCCTTTTTATTAAAGTTTTCTATGTTATCTCTTTTTGCAAAAATAATTAAAATTGCATCTGCAACTCTTTTGTCTCTATCATTTGTAAATAACTTATCAAGATTTTTATAGCAATAGTCTACAAACATATTCATAAAATCATAGGTTTGTTCACGCATATCAGTTTTATAATACTCATCTGAAGATGCCGTTCCTCTCTCAAAGTCTTTCATTTGAGCCATTTTTTTTAAATTTTTATAGTTATTGTTATTATGAAATATAAGATAATTTTTTGCAATTTGGCCGAAGTAAGAAAAAGCCTTTCCTTTTCCTTTTTGAAATTTTGGCATTTTTTCTATCAAGTGAGCTATAACCTCATGTTTTACTTCTTCAACTGAGTCTTGAAAATAGTAAAATTTAAATGTGTGGATCATATTTTCTGCCAATTTATAAAATGCATATCTAATATGGTCATTATAAAGCTTGTTTCTATCTGATGTCTTTTCTGCATTAGTATCATTATATGCAATTATAGCTTGTTCAGTAGTGGGGGTAAAATACATCTTATTTTTTGGCTTTCTTCCCCTTTTCTTTTTCTTTAATGCTAACTCTGCTTCTTGTGCTAATCTATCTTGTTCCAACCAGCTATAGAAATCTTCTATTGCTGAGCCCGTAGTGTTAACTAAAATATTCATTTAATCTTCCCTGTATTTTTTTAATCTCTTTAAACATAAATCCAATTTCATCATCGGCCTCGAATGAGCCCTTTCTATCTATTTGCCTAAGTTGTGAAGCAGCAGTATCAATTTCTTTTTTAAAATTAAGGTACCATTCTGCATATTGTTCGTTTGATTCTTCAAGAACCTCAGATTGTTTTGTGAGGCCTTTTATTGCATATATTGCGCATACTAATAAAACCTTTAACACTATTATTGTTATAACTAAAAATGTTGTCATATTATTCCCTATTCGTTAAAAAGATCATCAAATAATTTTGTTGCATTAATATTTTTATTTGAAGATTTTATTTTGGTTGGCATTCTTTTTATTTTTTGAGTATGGTTTTTTATTTGTGCTGGAACATCTTCTTTCCACTTTTCATACTCAATTCTAGTTGCCATGTGATCAGCATGGTGGAGCAATATTGGTAAATTTGTTTTTAGTGTCTTTTCTGGTCCCCAAGTCTTAAAATACTTTGCATTGCTTTCATCATACATTCCATCATGTATCATAATTGCAATCATCTCATTTTGAGAATATTTAATATTAAAATGCTGTAAAAGCCATAATGATCTATCTGGAACTGCCATATTTATTATATGTTTATTTGGCATGTAAACTATACCCCTATTTTTAATTTGCCATTCATTTGTCTCCGGAACATAATAGTCATTGTCAATATCTCCCACTTTTCCTAAGTCGTGATTAAGAGCACTAAATACTAATTCTTCTTTACTATAATTGAATGTTGAGCCCATGGCTTCCCATAGGTCATACAAATTAAGAGCTCCTTCAATAACTCTAATTACATGGTCTACATAGCCACCCGGAAATGCATTATGGTAATGTACTAGTCCAGATGCCGGAGCCATCAGCATCCTATCCTCAAAGAATTCATACATCTTTAAAAGATTTTCTTTTCTCTCTCCAGTGAAATTACCTTCTATTATTTTAATTAATTTTTCCCAATTTTCTTTTATTTGTTCTGCTGTTAAATTCATAATTTTTATTTTTATATTATTTGATCAATTACACCTAATTCTAGGGCTTCCTGAGCGGTTATGTACATATCAACTCTTTGATTTTCTTTCCACCAGGAAGCTTCTTTTTTTGTTTTTTCTGCTAATAATTTATTTGTCATATTCTCAACTGTATCCACATGCTTTACATTTGCCTTTATGTCAGATTGTTTACCCATATTGAAAGAGCTAGCTTCATGAAACATTATTGTTGAATGTTTACTTGCGACTCTTTCTCCTGTTCCACATGCTAGCACAACTGCAGCTGCAGACATTGCACTTCCTCTGCATATTGTATTTACTTTTACCTCTAAGCTTTTTATATAATCAATTATTCCCATCATTTCATATAGGTCACCACCCTGAGAATTTATTATTAAATTGATAGGAGACTTATCCTTTTCATTTCTATTTTTGATAATGATTCGAACTCTTGTCATAATGTCATAAAGACTATAGTCACCAATTTCTCCAACTAAATAAATTATGCTATCATCGAGGTCTAAGGCATAGTCTATTTCTTTATATACATTTTTTAATTTGTCTTCATCAGGCTCTACTATGTGAGTTATTTTGTCCGATGAAGCTTCGTCATATAAACCTTTATTTATCTTCATTGATTAATTTGAATTTTGAGTCCAGCCCATTTTTTCAAAGTCTTGCAACTTTTTAAGCTTGATCTTTTTAGTTTTGTCACCCTTTGAAATATTAATTGTTTTACCTTCAATGCCTTTTTCCACATAAATTCTGTCATGAGGAACTATGCCATTCAAATAGTCAATTGATTGTTGTATGGCTACACATTCATGTATCATAGGATGAGCATAACTAGCAACATTATCCAACATATCTTTATGTTCTTCTTTTATCCCAAATTTTAATTTATTTTTAAAATTTTCAGCTTCTATTTCAATATAAGCAAATCTTTTTGTTTCGAAGAGTCTTTGGGGGAATGAAATGCAGCTTTCAATATATGGGATGCTATATTTTGTATCTACTATTTTAGGGTTAATTAAGATAATAGGCTTTACAACATTTATAAAGATTATATTCTTTTTTATTCCTATTTGAGGTCCTGCAATATTATAGCCTGCTGGGTTTTCTCTTAAGACTTGTATTAAGTCTCTTAGGGCTGGTGCTACCTCATCTTTTTTAATCTTCTTAGTTTTTGCCTTTAAAGATTCAATGTCATTTGTAATTAAATTCATAATTATTTCATTCCTCTTTGCTTTCTTTTTATTTCTCTTTCAATGGCAGTTTTATCTTTTTTCCATCTAGCCTTTTTAAGTTTTTGCTTAAGCTCATAGACTTCTTTTGCTAGTGTATGTCTTAGCTCTTCCTTTTCTCTTTTTGAAAGCTTAGGCTTTTTTATTATTATTGTTGGCTCTTTTGTACCTTTAAGATCAGGTTGCTCTTTCCCCTTATGAAATACATTGCCTTCGTTGTCAACATACTCCTTCATGAAGTGCCAACCTTGTGGCCTTTGTTTATATCTATTTTTTTCTTTAAGCATTGCTTTTGGAAGTGTATCTTCCCATGGTATACTTTCATTTACGCATGTTGAACAAATAACCCAATGAGCAGTATAACTAGTCCTTTGCATTTGGCCACATATTTTACATTCAAGATACCATCCGTAACTTTTTTCATTCCACCTTGTTCCCATCTTCCATTCACGAAAATATTCAGTAGGAACAGGGTTCTTTTCAGAATATTGGGATAAGTCTAAATCTTTTTTAGTTTTTTTCTTTGGCATTTGTTACCTTTAAATATAATAAAAATTCTTGAAGAAAAAAAATTTTTAATAACTTTTATT
>Ga0098061_1001868_pt1 | contig 10165 bp, 1 predicted proteins | sample 22_taG_FD_92579 | JGI IMG/M metagenome (GOLD analysis project Ga0098061, IMG submission 92579) | Marine viral communities from the Subarctic Pacific Ocean - 22_ETSP_OMZ_AT15343 metaG | ecosystem: Environmental > Aquatic > Marine > Oceanic | place: Subarctic Pacific Ocean | collected 2015-01-20 | reverse complement strand
CCAATAGAAGCTGGCTTTGTAAGATATTTTGAAATGATTGAGGAAGCATTTAAACAAGTAAATAAAAATATGGGAAGTTTGCAAATGCCTGACCCAACTTTAAGAAAGACAAAAACAGTAAAAAGAAGTCCTAACAGACCTGTGTATATGGATAATCCCATGGATAATCCAAACTTAAATTCGCCTTTTGCACCAGATACAGGAGGTAATATATATGGCTGAACAACCTTGGGATATTGAATATTGGGATTATTTTGACGACCCTGATACAGGAGGAAGAGACTCCAGATATAGAGTTCAGCAGGTTTTTGCACCTACTGAACAAGAAGCTTTAAATCGATTTCAAGCAGACTATCCTACCCAAGAAAATTGGGTTAGAGATAGAGTCCAAGCACAAGTAAATAAAGATTGGCTTGCAATGAATGCAAATACAGGCGATACGAGCAATACTGGTAATACTGGTAACTTCAACTATTACGGAAACCCTAATCCTTATAACGTCAATCCTTTTAGAAGCTTTCAGGCAACTCCAATTCCAAATACTGCAAGATATCAAGATATTGATACAACAAAAGATTTATTCACCCCAGCATTTGATCCAGCAAAAGCTCCTACTATGAATGTTAATCCAGCAGACTGGTTAGCATTTATTCAAAATCAAACGCCTGCACCTGGAATGACAAGAAACGTAACGGGACAAAATCAATTTAATTTTAATCCTCCACAGTTACCAAGATTTAATCCAATGCAACAGCAATTACCTTCAGAAGCTGGCCCTTGGCAAGGCCCTTCTGCTCCAGGAATGCCTGGTGGACCAGGATATCAAGGATTCACTCCGTATCAACAAAATGAAACAACCTCTGCTACATATGGTGGTGGTACAGGTTTTAACGCATTTGATCCTGCTTTAGATATCTATAAGACTGCAGGCGGCCCTGGCGAACCTGCTCCAGCAGGTGCAGGATATCCAGATGATAGAGGAATTGAACCATATGTACAAGAACTTGGTCCTGGAGGAATACCAATGCCTCCAGGTGGATATTCCTGGAATACTGTAAATCCAGTAACAGGAACTCCTTTCAGCGCAGAAGAAATGAGAGGAATAGAAGCAGGGCCTCCTCAGCCTGGATGGTATGTACAGGAAAAATACATGGAAGAAGTAGAAGCACCAGCATCAAGTGAATTAAGTAAGATACTTTTGACTTTATCTCAAGATGCATGGGCAAATAGTGGCGTGGACTCTAGGGTATTATTTAGCGGAACACCACAAGATATTATTGCTGCTGCAGAACAATTAAATAATCAAGGTTGGCTTCCAGAACAAGGACAAGAAATATTAAATAATATGACAAGTATGGCTGATTTTGATGAAGCTGGAGCAGAATTAAAAATGGGACCTTATGCTAAAACTGAAGAAACTGAAACTGAAACTGAAACAAGAGGAGGAGTAGGGTTAGTATCATCTGATGAATTTAATCTGGCATTAGATGCTATAAGAAAAGCTCAAGCTGGTGATGCAACTGCTGCTTTACCTGATAATGTTATAAATGCAGCACTTAGAGGCGGAGAGAATAATCCAGCAGTAACTCTTATGGAGCAATTTACTAACGCACAGGCAAGGCAAATGCCATATGGAAGGGTTGTAGAAGAAAGAAAAGAAGAATTAGAACAGTTTGAAAAAGTTGATCTTCCTACAATGGAAATACAAGCAGGTTTAGACAGGATTGGTTTACAAGAAGAAGGAGCAAATTATAGGGCTCAGATAGATTTTGCTGGTACTGCTATGCAAATAGATTCTCAAGAAAGAATGCAAAATGTTCAGGTAAGAAGTAATGAAGCAATCGCATTAGCATCTAATCAATCAAATGAATTTATAGCAGAAGTAAGTGCTAATGCATCTAGAGATGTAGCACAAATTAATGGATTATCTTCACAAACAGTGGCTCTAATAAATACTAGAGGTGCTGCTGAAGTAGCTGAAATTACAGGTATGAACCAACAAGAAGTAGAAAGAATTAAAGGTGAAATTCAATTACAAATTGCTGATGCATCAAATCTTTCTGCAAAACAAGTAGCAAATATACAATCTGATTCACAATATAAGGTTGCGGCTCTTGGATATAGTAGCTCAGCTAATGTTACTACATTAAACAACCTGAGTGCAGAAAAAATAGCAGGTTGGTCGGATTCAACTTCAGTACAAATTGCTGAAATACAAGCCGCAGCTCAAACAGAAATAGCTAAACAAAACAGACTTACAGAAACGGAAGTTGCTGAAATAATTTATGAACCTGACAATATCCAAAAGCAGTTTGAGGATTGGGAAGCAAGAGAAGAGATTAAACAGGACTACCTAAAAGAACTTTCTCAGGCAATAGATATTAGTGAAGAAGCCTTGGCAATTAGCCCTACTGGTATTGCTAAAAATATGGAGCAGTATATTGCTGAAATGAATAACAAGGCACAAAAGGACTTGCAAGATGCACAGTTAGAATTTGAAAAAACTAAATATCAAGCTGAACTTACAGCACAAGGTAGTATTGATTCTGCTCAATTACAAAGATTACAGACGCAGTTTATGGAGGGATATGAAACCCCCCAACAATACCAAGCTGCATTACTTGAAAGAGAACGTGGTGGTTTAGATGAAACCGAGTTCCAAAGTTTACAGAAAATTCTTGCTTCTGGTGGATTAACCGCAGAAGAAAGATTGACTGAAATACAATCTGAAACTAGATCAGCAGAAATGAACTCATTATTATCCTTGCTTTCTAACCCACAGGCACTTGGTGCATTTGTAACTATACTTACAGGAGAAATACCTTTTGAAGCAGTTCCTACAATGGGTGAATTAACTGAAATGACCCCAAGCAGAATTGAATATTTACAAGGAGCATTGTCTGCACTAGGCATTGATCCGCAGACATTTATAAGAATGGCACAGGATGTAACTCCACAAGCATTCCAAGAAACTGGACCATTTGGACAATTATCAGCAATGATAGCGTAGGTGATGAATGCCATATACACCATTTGGAGATAAATCACCTTGGGAAAGCTCATCAGCTCATTCTCAACGTGTCAGAGAAAAAGAAAAAGACGAAGAAAAGCTTAGGCGTTTAAAAATAATCTTAGAGCAATCTAAGAATCAAGCTAATTTCTTTGATACACCTGAAGTTCAATCACTTAGAAGTCAAATAAGGAATGAACAGCAATTTCAGAATAATAAATATAGAGGAGCACTAAGTGGAATTACTGGTGTATTTTCTGGAGATCAAACTGGTGCAGTATCTCCTATTCAAATGCAAGAAGAAGCTCAACTTCCTGAAGATGATGGATTAAATTTAAATCCATTTAGTCATTTAGGAAAAGGTATTATGAAAGGACTGGAAGGATGGCAAAAAGCTACAGAATGGACTGCTGGTCAAATTGCAACTCCTTTTAGTCAACAAGTTAGAAGAAATAGATCTTTAGGCCTAGGTGCTGGTGAAGCATGGAGAAGAGCTGAATTTGCAACTCACAGATTTGGAAAACCCAAAGAAGAAGAAGGTTTTGGATTTAATGTAGGTGTTAAAGGTGCAGTTGAATTATTAGTTGACCCTGTTGGTTGGGCAACTATGGCTTTGCCTATTGGAACTCTAATGAGACCTGTAGGAAAAGGTATTTCTACTATGGCAAGTGCGATGCCAGGAATTAAGCAGGTAAGAAAAGCTGGAAAAGAAATTCTAAAAGAAGGAAAAAAGATAGATATAATGGTAAAAGATACCAATCTTTGGTCTTTAAATAAAGCTGCAATATCCAATGCTATAGCTAATCCTGGCAAAGTGCCTGGATACGGCATAGGTAAAGCATTTGGAAGAAAAATTGAGGGTTTTGAAAAAACTGGTGAATTTCATAAAATAACACAAGCAAAACGACAGGCTTTTGTAAAAGCAGCCAATAAAGTACGAAATAAGCGTATTGAAGAATTAAAACTCCAAGGATTTTCTGGTCCTGAAATAAAAGCAGTATTAAAAGGAAAACCAACAAAATTTAATCTTGTAGAAGCTAAAAATGGAAATATAATTGATTTGGATTCTATATCAAATACACATACTCAAAATTTTGATGTCTTTAATCCTACAAATTATGACGGAATGCTTGAGCAACATGGATTTAATCAAGAGGGATTAATAAAAGATTTTGTACGTTATTCATATAGTGAAAAAGGCAGAAATGCTAAAAGTATATTTTCTCCTTTTTGGTTAGCAGTAAGAAATACTCATAAACTATGGAATCCAGGATATACACATGGTAGCACTGCTCATGGTAGAGCAGTATTATCACATGCATATGATATGTCTTTAAGTGATTCCCAAATAACTTCAAATCTTAATTACTTTGTAAATAATCCTGCAGAAAACATATTTAAAGATATGAAGCAATTTGAGACAAAAGTAACAAAAGGCCAACTTACAATGAATCAAAAACATAGTACTGTTACAGCAATTATTAGAAGAGAAAGAGTCATGGGCAGGGGATTGCCTGGCGTAAAAAGAAAACTTGGAAAGGAAGCATTACAAAGACAAGAAGTAGAACTAAGACTTTCTGCCCCAATGGAAAATGGAAGTTTACTTGGATATGATGTTAATGGTGCTCCTAGATTTATTCTGACACCTAAACAAGTTTATAATGAATATACTGATGATATTGTAGCTAAATCTGGCCTTGACAATTCAAAGGATATACAAGATTTAAGAGGTGGTCTTATAAATGGATCTGATCGTTGGCAACATAAAATGCAAGCAGATGATCCTACAGTAGCTATTCATAGTGAAAAAGCATTTAGGCATAATATGATGGAATTTGATGCTCATGAGATTGATTTAACTGCTATTACGCTTCCTGTTGCTATGGGAAGCACAGCTTTAGGTAAAAGAAGTGCAGGGCAACTTTTAAGGCAAGAATTTATGCCAGAAGCTAGAAAAGCATTACGTAAATTAACAGAAGTTGAAAATAAACTAAGTATTACAAAGCAAGGTGCTGACTACGATGATCTTCTTAGGCAGCGAAAAGATTTATTGAATCAAATTAATAGAACTTTAGGAGAAATGACTGACAAAGCATTTGACAAAAAGTTTTTAACTCAAGAAATAAACAACCAAGAGCTTTGGAATCAGCTAGATCCTATTGAAATAGAAAAATTACATGGACACTACTTCCGACCTTTTGGTGCAAATGTAGATAGTACAATTCCAGGGTTTGGAGATGCAAGAAAGGCAAATCCGAATACAGGACAAGTAATAAATCAAGAGGATATAATACCAATCGTAGAAATGTCAGAAACTAAAAAAGCTGTTCATGGAGCAGAATTAGGGGCTAGATATATCAGAAAGAAAAGTAAAGGAGATAAGACACGCCCACATATTCAGATAAATAGGCAAGCTTTAAGAAAAAAGTTTGACGAAAAAGCTTGGACAAGACCCACGCAATATAAAGATGGAAGTTCAATAACACCTTTAAGGGAAGATTTATTTCAAACTTATGACGAATGGGAAGAATTTGCATTAGCACATGAATTTGCACATCATAAATTAGGCACAAAACCTAAGTCTATGACTATGGGGGACTGGGAAAACAAAATAAATAATGAGGCATTATCTAATTTTCAGAATTGGGAATTAACGGGTGAAGTTCCTACTACAAAAATTATAAGTGGTTTTCAGAAAAATGTGGATCAAGCTGCAATAGAGGTTGCCGATGAACTTGGAATGAATATAGGAGGAAATGTTATTAAAGGGGCTGGTAGAGTTAGTGAAGGAGCAGATTCTCTACTCTTTAACCAATGGAAAAATAGAAAGGTTTGGAAAGAACTTGAAAGAGCACCCAATCTTGCTCAAGCGTATCGAGCTAGAACAATAGCCAATGTTAGAGAGGCAGATGCAACAGTTGCTTTTTATTCAGCAGCAGAACAAAAAACAAGCAAGGGTTATAATCTTGCGAGAAATGAAGCTCAAAGAGTAGCAAATGAAAGAGGGATTCCTGTTGAGGATATATTTATTGTAATAGATCCAACTACCTCTGTTCATCAAATTACTAAACATGCAAATGAACTCACACCTGAAGGAGTAATGTTTAAAGAATGGTTATCTAAAAATAATGTTCGTACTTTAAATGTTGCAGGGCCTAGACCTAAAAAAATAGGAGCAGATAAGTATTCAAACGAAATGGGTGAAGCAGCAAAACTATTTTTAAAGAAAACTTTTGCTAAACGTGGTATGGGTGCATCAAGAAAAACAGATATAAAACAAAAAGGTTTTTCAAACCTAGATCAATTAAAAGAAGCTGCAGGACATTCAAGTACGAGGTATCCTGGCCAACCATATCCTCCACAAGGAGGACGTCCTGGAGTGCCAATTCATGATGCTAAAACAGCGGGAAGCATGATTAATTTATTAGATAAGGGCTTAGAAAGAAATACATTGTTTACTGCAAAACAAAGCCAAAGAAAAATTGATGATTTTCAAAAATATTTGTTTGAAGGAGCAGAGGATTCTGATTCAATAGAGGCATACAATGCTTTGATGAGAAATTTACATAGAACTTTAAAAGATGAAAATATCACATCTGGATTATCACGTACTAGTTTTCCAAAAGCAGACTACGATTCTATAGCATGGAGAAATAGTGATGGTAAATTTAAACATCATCATTTTGGTAATTCTTATATGGCAAGAGCTGCAGAATATGCTGAAATGACATCTGATGAAATAGCAAAAAAGATAAAACCTGCAGATTTCAAAAATTGGAAAAATTTAAAAAAGATGGGAATTATAGCTCCTGAAGAAGTGGCAAAATTAGAACAGAAATATGATTTAGGAGCAGATGAAGTAGTAATGGAATTTGCTGACTTTTTGGATATAGGTGGTTATGTTGTTGACTGGAACGGCCCTATGCAAAAACCAGTTAGATTATATGATGAATTTTTTGATCTTACTGTAGAACAAAAAAATTGGTTATCTCAGTATTACAGAATGTTTGATGAAGGTGCAGCTATGCTGAGAAATGAAGGTATTCCAGTTTCAAATATTATGGACGACACTACAGGAAACTATGTTCATCATATGGTTAAAGAATTTGCTGAATTTGATGAACTTGTAATGGAACAAACAAAATCTAATTTAACTGGTTCATCATTAAGTCCTTCGGCTATCTTAAAGAAAAGAGTATTTGAAAATGTTTTAGAAGCAATAGAAGACAGAGGTTATGAATATTTGCAAAATCCTACAATAATGCTTGAAGCATTTTTAAGAGGAGCTCACAAAGAAGTTGCAAATGCAAACCTTGGAAGAAGATTAAAAACTGTTTCAGAAAAAGAATTGAAGGGAGCAGGTTTAGTTCTTGATGATTTGAAGAATATTAAACAACAAGCAAAAGATATAGCAAAAGAACTAAAAAAATTAGAAACAATGAAAGCTGTTCCAAATTTACTTGTTGCAGGTCAAGCTGATGAGTTCTTTGAGATATTAGATAATGTTGCTGCAGAAATGAAAGGCATAGACAACAAATTATATAAAAGCACTAGAGCAAGAGCCGAAGATGTCTTTAATACCACAGGTGGCGAACAGGGTAAACAGGAAGCAGTTCAGTTATTAAATGATTATTTCGAGAGCCAATTAGCAACAAAAGGTCGAGACTTAGATACAATTAAGTCTAAAATAGAGACATGGTTTAATACCAATACTGTGTCATCTAAAACTGAAACAATGAAAAATTGGAGAGGTATTTATGGAGAAGAAAAAGTTCAATATAGAGCAGTAAGAGATTTACGAAAACAGCAACCATTTATAAATGAGGTTAAAACACTAAGAGAACAAAATATATTCCTTAGTGATAAAACTGCTAAAGCAGTAGAAAAGCAACTAGGACTTGATAAAGAAACAGTAATGGATCATTTCTTTAATAAGGCCAGCACAGGTAACGATATGCTTAGGTTGATACAAACTGGTTTTGATGCAGGTACTACTTTCTTACATGGATTACCTACAATGATGAGAGGTATTGCATCTATTCCTGAAGCAGCAATAACAGGAGGAGTTAGAACAGACGCAGGAAAAATGTCAGGAAATCCATATTTAAGAGCTTGGGCAGATGGAACAAAAGCAATGTTCAAATATATAATATCAGGATCTAAGGCTCCAGAACTTCATGCAAAATTTATAGGAAGTAAAAGAGAGAATTTTAAATTAATGGCTCAATATGGAGTTTTAATAAGTAATGCTGGAAATGACTACTTTAATGCTGCTAAAAGAGGAACAATATTCAATAGGCTATTAACAGAAGGAAGAGTTAATCTTCGCCAAGATAAAGGAGCAATTCCTGGATTTAAAAATATCATAGATCCATTAGCACAAAAAGGAAAACCAGTATTAGAAGGATTTCAGTCTAGCTTTGAAGCATATGGAGATATTTTAAGAGAAGGATTATGGGATGCACATTATAATCAAATTATAAGATCAAATGTAGACCAATCTGTTAAAGAACAACAATTAAGGCAATTAGCAGACTATGTTAATGGCATGACTGGTGCTTTTTCTAGTCAAAGAGCAGGTATAACAGCAAAAAGATCAAACATAGAAAGATCTGTAATTTTCTTTTCTCCTTCATATACTAGAGCAACAGTAGGTTTGGTTGGAAGTGTATTAAACGGAAACCTTCAAGGCGCTGAAGCAAGAAAAGCAGTCAGATCTATGATGGGAGTAGGAGTTGGAATGCATTTAGCTCAAGCTAACTTAAACGCTATAGTACGAGGAGAAGATTGGGAAGATCATGTTCATTTAGATCCAACTAGAGGAGATTTTTTAACTACTAAAGTAGGAGATTCAAACATAGGTTTTGGTTCTGCATGGATGTCATTAGCAAGATTATTTGCAAAAGTAGCTTCTGATCCTGCATTTAGAGGAGATGTCCTTGATTCACCTTTATTATTAACTGGTTCAGGTAGAGGCAAAGATGGATTTGATGACCAGGGCATAAAAGATTATTTAGCTAATAACCAACTTGCATATTGGCTAAGATCAAGATCATCACCTTTAGGATCTACTATGTGGGATGTAGGAATGAGTGCTAATTTTGCAGGAGAAGATATAGCAGGTTTTCCAGATTGGTTTCAAGAAATGGGAAGCCAAGCTCTTCCTTTCTGGGGACAATCTCTTATTCAAGACGGAAGTGTTATTTCATCAGGAAGTGATTTTGTTGGTTTAAGATCTACTCCAATAAGCGAATGGGAAAAAAGAAGAGAATTGCAAAATGGACTTGCACAACAATACTTTGATACTTCCTGGAGAAACTTATCTAGTGTTCAGCAAAGATTTTTAAGAGAATCTCCTGATTTAGATACTGATAAAAATAGACAAAGATTATTAGAAGTAAATGATTTAGTGAAAGAAAAGAGAAGAGTCGTTGGAGGAAGTAGTTTAGATAGAGATATAGAACAAAGACAAGATGAAGTAGAAGATGCAAGAGATTTATATATGGCACAGGTTAGGCAAGCAGAAGTAAGACTAAGAGATGGAGACTTATCTCTTGAGCAGTATATGAAAATGGAACAAGGAGCTAGAGGTGATTACGGATCTTCATTGCAAACATTAGAATCAAAATACGAAAATGTAGAACATTATTTTGATTCATTAAAAGGAAAAATGGGGGAATTTGAAAGAATTGAAGACTTTGCTGCAGATAAATATGCAGAAATATATTTTAATGAAGACTGGGATTTTGGGTATATGTATGATTTTGCAGCAAGAGAAGAGGCTATAGATCAATGGAGGCAACAATGGGGCGAAGAGTTTGAAGACTATGCTGTAGAAAAACTATTTGGAACTAGATGGGATGCAACTAAATTTAACTATGAATTTTACAGAAATAGGCATGAATTATTCCCTCAGTATTACGAAGATACTAGAAAACAAGTATTTGATGTTAGATACAATGGGCAATTAAATGATATTTACCAACAATGGTATAAAGCTAAATGGGACGATTTAAAGCAAAGGCAAATAAGAAGAAATAACCCCGCATTTGATACAGCTCTTAATGAGTGGGATAAACTAAGAGAAGAACTTAGAAGAAGAAGGCAAGATTTAGATGCTTTTTTGTATAGATGGGGATATACAGAAACTTTATT
>Ga0098061_1001867_pt1 | contig 10168 bp, 8 predicted proteins | sample 22_taG_FD_92579 | JGI IMG/M metagenome (GOLD analysis project Ga0098061, IMG submission 92579) | Marine viral communities from the Subarctic Pacific Ocean - 22_ETSP_OMZ_AT15343 metaG | ecosystem: Environmental > Aquatic > Marine > Oceanic | place: Subarctic Pacific Ocean | collected 2015-01-20 | reverse complement strand
TGTTGCCCCAAGTACCAGCAGAACGTGCAGCCCACTCGCCATGCGAACCCTGTCCTGTTGAGAAACTTGCAAGATAGTGGTCATCATCACGAATGAGAATACCACTGTCTGCGCCGGCATTTAAAACTGCTGATTCGCAACGAACAACTTTAATATGGTCTGAATACTGCAAGAAATTTGCTGCAGCAAACCAAGTTTCAAATTGATTACTGGTTGTCAGAGGTTTACCAAAAACTGCAAGCAATCCCTCTTCTGAACTGATTGAAGTCACACTAGATACTGGACCCTTTTCAAATGCACCAGCAATTGCACCAATAGTAGTTTGTACGGCGGGAACAATATTTGTTAAATCAATCTCTTTAACATGTACGCCAGGTGAAACTAAAAATCCCATGTTCTTACTCCTCTTGTTATTGTAGTAATATTTATAAAAAACCAATTTGCAAACATGATTTTTATAAGTGTCGAATTGTATAAATAAAAATGTAGATCACGGGTATACAGCCCTATCTACTCTAACGCTTATGGCGAATGGGGTACTGTTGAAAAAATACTTAGATTCCAAAACTTAAAAATTATGTCCGATAAAGAAATATCAAAAGAACCAAAAAAAATTAAAAAATCAAATGGGGGAAATGCCCATTATGAAAAATATAAAGAAACGATCAAAAGAGTATCTAGACGTAATTATCGTAAAAGAATTACTTTATTAAATGAAATCTTAAACAATAAATCTTGTGTACATTGTGGCGAAAGCGAAACAATGTGCCTAAAATTCTATCCTCATGACTTAAAAATTCGTAGAATCACAAAAAATGTTGGCACTAATGATAAGAGCAGGCAAGAAGTTTTCCACCTAATAAACGAATCAAAAGTTCTTTGTTTAAATTGTTATATAAAAGCAAACAATGATTTAATCGAATTTATTTAGGTTTTCACCAAATTGAACTACATTATGAAACAATACATTTAAAAACAACAATAATTCTTAAATCATAACAGTGTCGAGAAATTGGTGCTGCGCCATGTGGATGAACTCCTCCATGAAAAGCAACCATTCGATTTCCTTTATATTTGGTTTGCCCCTCTATCTCCAAAGTATCCTTATTGTAAATAATTGTTCCACCACCCCACTCTGCTTTCCAATCAAGTCTTGGATAAAAAACAAAAGTATATCTTTGCTCTGGTGGGATAGGTGAATCCGAATCATCATAATGAAGATGGGTTTCTAAACCAAAAGTTTGGCCATTACAATAAATTCTCTCATATTCACTAATACCATATTTGGATTTAAAATCTAATGTGTTCTTTGCAAATTCAAAAATATTATCAGCCCATTCATATCCCCCAGCAACACATTCTTCTTTATTGTGTCCCAAAAGAGCATGCCAATGTAAATTTGGTTTTCCTGCTGCTGAAATATAATCATATTCCCATTTTAATTTTCTAACTTCATCATTAATTAATATCGCATTATGTTCTTCTAGTACATTATCATAAACATCAATTTTCATTTTCATTTCACCTTTCATCGCTGTTGTTAATTTCAATATTATTTTACCAATTTGAGCTATGGTCCCTTACTATAGGACTCCATCTTGTTCCATACTCATCTACAATTTCTCCAATATTTTCATCTTCTAATCCTGTAACAACAAATCCAAATGGAGCCATATCCTGTTCTAATGCATCTTGTTGTTCTTTCATCATAGTGCTTCTAATATCCATATCGGTTAATTCTTTAAAATAGGTCTGATCACTAGTCCATGCAAACATGAATAAACAAGCAACCAAATCATCAGTGCAACCATCATCTGCTTGAAATGAACTCCCTTTAACAATAAAGGTAGATAACTCACTAATAATATCTAAATCTTCTATGATAAGTTTATCATCCTCAATCATTTGTTTAAGGTTGGAACAGCCTATTTTCTTTACCGCCTTTGTTGTTCTTACTCCCAATTGTGCGCGGCCGCCAGAGAATCCTCCACCAAGAATTTGTCCGGCTCTTCCTCGCATAGAAGCCATGATAAGATTATCGTATTCCAAATCAAATTGCATAGTTGTAGCAACCTGTTCACCTATATCATTTACCTCAATCAATACAAACGCTTTGTTATATGCCTGAGCAACATCATGGATTTTACTGGGAAACAATAATGGTTTAATTTCATTATCTCTAAACTTCGCAACAATTCTGTATGGCATCTCTGATATATCAAATACTATAAAAGCAGAATAATCATTTTTCGTTCCGCGAGAAACATCAGCATTTAACATATAAGTTCGACCTTGTTGTGGTTTCTCATATAGGTCAAGGCCTGCATTAGATTGTCTTGGGTTTTTATAAGCCATTGTTCTCAGTTTCTGTGGAGAAATCAATGTATCAATAGAACCAAGAAACTCACATTCAAACTCTGTGTTAAATTGCGATTGAGAAGTATTTTTTATAGTTTCTATTTTCCACTCCTCATCACGGCCAGGAATTTCGCTCCAATGAACTTCAATTGGAACATAAGAGTTCCTTTTATTTTCTGCATCAGACCATAACTTGTAGAACATATTCATACCATGCGGCGTAGAAACAATCACCACTTTAGTTGTCTTACCAGAACTTATTGTAGGATAAACTGAACTGAAGAACTGTTCTGCAACATTAGCAGGAACATAAGCAAACTCATCAAGAAAAATAATGTTATAAGAACCACCACGAACTGCACTAGCAGAAGTGGAGCTCGCAAGAATCTTTGAACCATTTTCTAATTCTAAATTGCCCTTATTCCATGTCATAACACCCTGTTGTAACCATTTTGGAAGATTTTCATATGCAAGCTGTAATCTGCCCAACAAATCTCTTGCTACTGCGGCCTTGTTTGCAAGAATAGCTACGCTTACACTTGGGTTAAAAAGAATATAATGCAGCAAATACGCGATGATAGTAGTAGATTTTCCCGACTGACGCGGCAACTTACATATGGTGAAACGATTATTATGAAAGGTTCCTACCATTTCTTTTTGAAAATCGTAAAGATGAAATGGAATTAACCCCTCATCCAAAGAAACAATTTTAATATATGTTTGAATAAAGTATAGGGGGTCTTTCATACACTTTGTGTATTCTTCAACCTCTTCCTTTGTCCACTCTTGGGTGACATTTGCTTTCTTGAGATTGGGGTTGCCGAGATAATTTTCCATTTTTAATCCTATATTAAAAACCAAGTCTGCCTATACTAATCTTCTTTGTTTTTTAATATACTTTGAAGTTCTTTAGTAGAACCAACAAATAATGCATTTGTTACATTCTTGGGTGCATTATTTGGCACCTCTTTTAATTTATGCATTTTCTCTTGTAAATCACCCAACTTCTCTGTAACTTCCGCTACTTGTTTAATAAGATTTCCAGCAACCTCATATGTTCTTGGATGTTCTGATTCTTTAGCAAGCTCAAGAATTCCATCAATAGCTTTTGACCCCTTATCAACTAAACTATAAAACTGTTCTCGTTGATATTCATAATCTTTCTCAATATCATCTGTATCAGTTATAGGAAAACTAACTTCCTGTTTTGTTTCTTCGTATGAATTTATAGAATTGGGAACAATTTTTTCTATAACACCCAACTCTTTATCAATTCGTAATGAAGTATCTTTATTCATCATTTATTATCGTCTTCACCTGTTTCTGGGTTATAATTTAATGCATCTTGGAAGAATGATGTGGTTTCATTAAATCCAAAATCATCATCAGCATCAGCCGTTGATGGTTTAGGTGTAACCTTATATCTCTGTTCACGTTTTGGAGATTCATCAGGCAAGTCTGTGTACTGGTCAACCTGTGCCGTTTTAATAACCTTACTGGAAGTAACAGGTCCATAGAGATAAAATTTAGCAGTAAAAGATAAAGTATATACCAGAGCTCTACGAGAAGTAAACTCTCCATCATAAGTATCCTCATAACCAATACTATTTAATATTATAGGAACATCTTTTTTAATTCCCATATCTGACATATCATTAATGGTTAATGTATAGTCAGGTTGAAAGTAGGGAAGAATCTGTTCTACAATTTGTAACGCATCATCAGATTGTTTTGCCATAATATATAATTCAAATTCAAGATTATATGGAACTGGCATATATTGAGTATCTAATTGTTTTGTATTTGAGCCTTTAACCTTTTTAAATTTTTGAACACGATTAAGTTTTCTAGCAGAATCATAAGAAAGATTTTTAATTTCAAATCCAAGTCTGGGCAAGGTAATAGCAACCTGTTTTGATAAATCTGCATCATCACGCAAACGTACCAAAAACTTTTCTCTGGGGCCATACGCAAGAGGAACCTTCATAGTCTGTGTTATGGTTCCAGAATTATCTTTACGAACAAGATTAATTGAATTAAACATTGATCCAAAGGAAATAACTACCTTTCGTATGGTTTCGTGATAAAATTGAGTTCCTAACACTATGAACTACTCCCTACATCTCCAAATGGATTTGACTCACTGAAATCCAAAATTGTTCTACTTTTAACTTCAAACATTTCATTTTGTACAGTCTTGTCGGTACTAAAGTCACCTACTATATAGTCTTCTTGCAACAGATATGCATCATCACCAGTGTCAGCCGGGCGTTCAAGAATAATACTTTCGCCAACTGAAGTGCTGTCAGTTTCACCAAGTATGTTATCACCATCTGTTTCTTCAAGTAGTAATCCAGAACCAACATCGTCATCAGTAGAAGATTCTAATCTTATCTCCTCATTTACAGATGAAGACTGTTCCAAGGTAAACTGATAAATTAGTGCATCTATACTATGTTCAGTTTCAATCGCATCAATGGCCGTAATACCAGTATCAATAATTTCAGAACTATAATCATACAAGCGACATCTTAATTTATATACTGGATTATTGTCCAATTGATAAAATGGTTCATCATGGTCTACAAAATTAACCTGAAACATTTTATCAAGAATTGGATGATAAATTGCATCACCTTCTTGTGGTCTATCAGAATCAGTTGCAGCGGTATCTAAAATAATATAAAACTCATTACCGCTTTCTTCAGATAATATTCTTCCTTCATTGTCTTCTTCTAATACTACCTTCTCACCACTTTCATCAAAGATAAAACTTTTTGTAGCTGTACTTAATGTTGATGATAATGATGATTGATCTGTGGTTCCCGCTTCTAATTGTATTGAACCACCAGAACTAGTATCTGTACCATCTTGAATTCGTATCTGTCTATCTAATTCTTGAAATCTTTCTTTATTAACAACAAAGGTTGCTTCACTTAAATTTTGCAAACCAAATTGATTCATCAGTTCTTTTTCACCAGCAAATCCACCATCTGCATCTTCCATATACACTTCTATAGGATGTTGTGTTTTGAACTTAGAAAGAGAATCTTCTCCCCACACCGTATCTTCTGCTACAAGATCACGGTCCATATAATAAACATCGTGACCATATATTTGAATCGCTTCTTTTACAAGATCACTATATAAGTTTCTTTCAGTTTTTATAGATGTAAAACTGTTTGTATGAAATGCTGTATTAACTGCCATAGTATGTGTTTCAACCTATCATGTAATTTATCGGCAGCTCAAAGGCAAGTTGAATTTCTTCCTCAAGTTTGTTTTGCTCTTCTATTGCTTGGGTGTATAATGTTTCACCATTCATGGTTACTCCACCGAGCATTGTAACTCCACCAAATTTACTAAGATTTGCACCCCACTGTTTTTTAATAAGTGTAGTCGCATATCGTTTTAAATATATGTCATCATAAATGTCTGTATATGAAGTAGGATCAAGTTTTCTATAACATTCAATGATAAGATAATCAACATCAGCTGTTACATCGTTCTCCCAATCCATATCAATGTAAAGACGATTTTGGTGTTGATTAAATCGTATAGGAGTTTCACCGACCAATATCTGTTGCAACAAATCAATATTATTCATTGTCATTTCATATTGGATAATAGATGTTGAAGAAAAATCAAACAGATCATTTAACCGTAATTGATAACGAATATCAAACATACTGCTTCCACCACCAGTATCGGTAAATGGAAACACTTTCACAACAGACACAACAGCACTTGGAACAGGAATAAAATTCTTTCCTTCTTTCCAAGTTGCAGTTATATCACTATCTAGCGTATCGGTTGCTGTGGTTGATGCATCGGACCTTGCTCTAGATACTTCGGCGGTTGTAATTAAATGTTTAAGATACATTTTTTCAATACCGTCATAATGGTATTGAGCAAAGTATTGAAGTGCTTCATCTAAACGATCATCTGCCTGGTCGTCTGAAACATTAATATCAATGACCCCATAACCAAGCGCTCTGAGACAGTAACTTTTTAATGTAGCTTTTGTTGTAGGTGTGGCCATACTCTATTCCTTTTCTACATATTTATATGGAAACCTATCTCAATGCGATACTTACTCCTCTATTGATTTCCCACTAATTTTATGAGAAGACTTTTAATTTCATGCATTTCTGACTTAATATTGTTAATTTCTCTTGTTGTATCCCTTATTTCATCTCTTTGTCTTTGTGCAGCTGCAGCTCGTTTTTTTGCTTGTTCATATGCACTGGTATTATGATTAATAATAGCATGAGAATGTGTATCTCTTACCAAATCCGTATGGCCCTCGACTTGTTTATACCTTACTTCATTCATTTTATGTTCCTAATGCTAAAACTCTAAAAGTTTTTATTCTTGGAGGTTCAGCACTATTTGTTCCCTGCATAATAATCTTAATTTGAAAAGATATAAATTCTTCAAGCGGAGCTCCTATTCCATCATCTGTAACTCCCGCTGTATATTGATATTCTTGAAAATCATTTAAACTTGCAGACGGATTAACTGCTGAGTCAGGAGAACCATCGCTATTAAAATAAGTATATCCCAAATCATCAAAATCATCTGATGCATCTGATCTTAAAATTTTATACATAACTTTTATATCACTTGTAGAAGACCTGTGAGCTGCAAATAGAACTTTCAATCCTGTTGCTGATGTATCAAGAGTTACTTGTTTTGTCAAATATACAGCCGCGTTTTGATCTCCTTCTGGATATGTTGATGGAACATAGTTTGTTGTCGGATATACATCAGAAGAAGAATCAATATTATTAAGTCTATTTGCTACCGCAATCATAGACATTCTACCTGTGTCAATAACAGGAGAAATTCTCACTGAATCTGTTGACATTGTAAGTTGTAGTTCTAATGATCTGCGACTTGATAATTCATTTGTTTCATTAATAGCAGAAGTTATCATACAAGGAACATCAAATTTATAATTGTCGTTCATCGGAAACGAAATTGTGGGCACAGTAGTTGGATTATCACGACTATTTGCATATGATGTTTGGCTTCCAGATGCACTTGTTCCCCTAACTATTAAAGCTTTCGGTGCAATACCAGTATTTGGTAATTCCATCGATCCAATAATAGTTGAAAAAGTATCCATAAGTGCATTTTCAGTTGCAGTTGCAACAGTTCCGCCGACAGCAGCAGTATCGCTTGTTCCAACATCAGGAGTTGTACTACAAGTAATGGTATAACTATCAATTTCTGGATTAGCAATTGCAGTATGTGTTTTGTTAATTTCTGTAAGAGGAACCTTATATACTTGATAAAGTTCTACAGTTGCACCATCAACATGAGCTGCAGCAGTTGTACTGTCCACTCCTCTTGTAAGACTAGATACAGCATTAGTACTAATTGTAGAATATGTCATTATTTCATCATCAATTTTAATATACCAAGTTCCTGCTGCCAATTGAGCATATGTACCAGTAGTATCATCAAAATTAGTTCCGCTTGTAAGAGTAAGTGTGGTTGCTGCAGCAGTTATTGCACCGTTTAGAGTAGTTACTGCGCCAGATTTAACTCCAGCAATGGTTACATTATTGCTTGTATCATACATATGATGGTCAGAATGATTAATTTTTAATGTCGTACTTGCATCGGTAATAGAAATTGGGTTAATACCTAATGTCCTAACTGGAATATCACTATTTGTTAAAGTACAAACTCCCCCAGCAGTGTCATCAAATGAAGCACATTTAATACTAAATTTCATATCTTCCATTGGACTTATAGCCCAACCTGTATTATTATGAGATTTATATAAAATTCCCAGATGAGGTTGATCTGATATAGTTCTCGTTCCATCTATCTCAGTTTCACCCAATCTTGCAATCCAAATTTTATGTTCTGGAGTGTTTGAACCTACAACAACACAATATTCAGTTTCTGTTTCTAGATAAACTGGTGAAGGAAATGTAAATGTTGTTGCTGTTGCCGCAGTAGAAGAAGTATTGATATCACCAACATTTTTAACAACTCGACCAAAAGGTAAAACTTTTGGCCCGGGATATCCATTTACAGTATTCCTTAATTCTAACCAAATAGGAATACTTTCATCTTTATCAGAGAAAAAAATGTCAACTGATGTAATAAATGCTCCATTAGATGAACCAGATGCATCGCCTGGAAGTTTAAATGTTTGAGCAAGAGGGTCTTTATTATGCATTACATAGTCTTTTGCAATATAAGTATGGTCACCATCAAGTGTAAAGTTATGTAGTGGCGTATCATAAGGAACTTCTTTTAAATCAATACTTTCTACTTTAATGACTTTATCAAGATGACTTTTTATTTCATCACCCACCTCTAATTGACCAACATTAAGTTCTGGATATCTTTCTTGTGACATTTCACCATTACATGATTTCCATCCACCAGTAGTCAAGAATGGATGGTCTTCAGTAGTAAAATAATCATCACCATTTATAGATACTACTCTACGTCCATATGTAAAGGGATAAAGCAATTTTTGAACAGTATTAATATTTCTACCTTCACCATGAACTCTATCTCCAACTTCTATGTCCTCGACATTTTTAGTTGTATGATCTTCCATTGTCATTGGGGTGCCAGGTAAGAAACAGCCCCAGATCTGCCTGGGGGGCCGCCGATTAACCCAACCGCTCTTTCCAGCCCAAACTCTGTTTCCAAACCGAGCTCTTTGACTATTTGCAGCAGCAGTTGCCGCAGCTGCTTCAGCAGCAGTTGCCGCAGCCGCTGCGGCCGCAGCAGCACGAGCAGCCTCAGCAGCTGCCTGTTCTTCAAGGAAATTACCAGAAGATGTACGCAAATCACTTGAAGTAATTGTATTAAAAGAAGTGTTTTCCGAGACAGATGTTTGACTAATCTCAGCGTTTCTTGTTGCAATAATTGTTTCTTGTTGTGTTTCAAGAAGTCCAGTAGCAGAATAAATTGTCGTTCCATGTGTTCCTGCTTCATTCCATGAAGATGTAACACCATTCCATGAACTAGAAGTAAGGTTAAATTCAATATTTCCTGTTGGGAAAGTAGGATTACCAGATACCTTTGGGTCTGGTATTACAAATGTTCCCACAATCTTACCTGTTGCAGTTGTAACCAAAGGACTGCCAGCAATAGGCGTTGTAGCAGTTGTATAGTCTGTACTAGAAGGTGTAACATAAGAACTAACAGCAGTTTTATTAAAAAATGGATATATTCTTGTGTTTGGTTTAAAATTTTCTCCAGTAAATGTTATTGTTTTTGCCCGTATTACTGGTATTGCAGCTTGAGAAACAACTCGCATCCCTTGAGATACTCTGTCAACCCTAAGAGAAACTTGTGTATTAACACCAGTTCTGGTTTGATCAGTTCTAACCGTTTGCGTAGTTCTTGTTACATCAAACCTATCTGGCTGAAGTTGTGTTCCACCCTCTACCCAATTATCTGTTCGTGTTTCCACAACTCCCGACCATTGTGTTTGCCATGAATTCCAAATTGTTCCAAGATTATTTGCTTGTTGTGCTAAAACTGCATCATAATCCCCTTCTTCATTAATAATAAGATCAGGCAAAACTTCTGTCTCAAACCATTCATCAGATGAAGGAGCTAATTCAATAGTTCCTAGCCAATTAGCTGTAAGAAAAGGATTAACTCTTTCTGTTCTTGTTGCATAAGGTTGTGTTGCTATTTCTATTTCTGTATAAGGAAGAGTAATTAAATCTCCTGTTTTTTGATATCCAGCCGCAGTTCTATCTGTATCAGTTGAAACCTTTTCTTCCAAAGCTATTGCCTTTGCTTTGTGCTTCGGCCGCAATTG
>Ga0098061_1001863_pt1 | contig 10180 bp, 10 predicted proteins | sample 22_taG_FD_92579 | JGI IMG/M metagenome (GOLD analysis project Ga0098061, IMG submission 92579) | Marine viral communities from the Subarctic Pacific Ocean - 22_ETSP_OMZ_AT15343 metaG | ecosystem: Environmental > Aquatic > Marine > Oceanic | place: Subarctic Pacific Ocean | collected 2015-01-20 | reverse complement strand
ATCTGGATGACACACAAATTGATGAAATCTTGATCGCAACATATAATCAGTATAAGGCTGGGGTATCTAAAAAAAAGAACTAATACACCGCATTGCATTGTGGTGTAGTTATAAACGAGCAAAACCTAACGATCTAGAATTTCCGTATTATGCTTCTAGTCCAACATTGGGTACACAAGTATTGTACACAGAAGAAGAGCTATGGAATGAGATTGATCGTATTTTAGAGGAAGATGCGCAACAGAAGTTCACAATGGGTCAGCAATGTTATTTTAACATTATACATTGCGCAAATCCAGCGTATTTCTTACAACCTGAAGTCACATTAGCCTTAGAAGAATACATGGCTATGAAGCGATTTAAGATACCAATTTCTGTAGATTTAGATAGTGCAGATTACAACCGTTTAGTCATCTTTTCTGCTATAGATGATGAGTATAACGCAGCCACAAAATTAGATGTCTAAATTTATAATAGAAATTCGCACGAAAGGTTTTACAACTGCTGAAGCCACGTTAAAAAGAACCACTAATCAAACACGCAAGTTTGCACGAGCATCCAACAAAGCAGCAACTGCTGGAGCTACATTCAGACGTGAAGTAAGTGCCATACGTAATAACATGTTATTGTATGCTTTTGCTATTGGTGGAACGATTGCTGCGTTAGGTAGATTTGTAAAAGCGTCATCCGATGCAAAAGAACAAGCAGATCAGTTTAATATTGTATTTGGAGACTTTGCGCCAAAAGCAGAAGCATTTGCATTAAGTATCCAAAGTAGTTTTGGTATAGCAAAATCTGAGATGGTTAGCTTACTGGCTGGTTTACAGGATACGTTTGTACCTCTCGGCTTTTCACGAGAAAAAGCATCTGAACTTTCTATGTCTATTGCTCAGTTATCTTTAGACGTTGGTGCGTTTAAGAATATTGCGACTGGCGATGTTGCAAAAAGAATGACTAGCGCTCTTATTGGAAACCATGAAGCAGTACGTGAACTAGGTATAAGCTTAACAGAACACACGATCAAACAAGAAGCAATGCGTCTAGGTATTATTAAAGCCAATGAAGAAATGACGCAAGAAGCTAAGATCATGGGTCGTATTAGTCTGATAGCAAAAGGCACAACAGATGCTGTTGGAAATGCAGCACTTACACAAGAAGAATTTGCATCACGGTTACGGGGAACACAGGGACGTTTATTGTCTACAGCGGAAGCAGTAGGAGATCTAATCAAGCCATTCGCACTATTAACATTAAATATAGTGGACTCTGTAGCTAATCTAAGATCATTTGTAATAATTCTTGGCGGAGTAACATTTGCATTAGGTGCATATTATCAAGCTACAATTATTGCTACATTAGCAACCTTTCGTTTTCAAGGAGTGTTAAAAAGAAATATTCTCACTGCGCTTGCTACTGGTCTTATAGTTTTAGCAGATAAAATGGTTGGCTTTGGAAAAACAGCGGAACAAGCCGCACCAAAAGTAAAAAGTTTAGATGAACTAACAAGAGATTTAGCAGCTGGTAATCTAGATTTATCTGGCGGACTGAATGCAGCAAGCGACGCAGCAAAGGCATTGGAAAAAGCAGAAGAATCATTAAAAGAAACGCAAGATAAAAGTATTGCATCGCTAACATTACGTTTAGCCTTAATGCATGAAGATACTGAATTTGGTAAAGCAGCAGTAACTATGCGTATTAATGAGAATAGATCATTAACTATGATGGAATCAATTTTGTTAAAACAGATTGATGCAATGATTGCTAAAAACGCAGCTTCAAAGGAACAGATACAGATAGATAAAGATGCAGCAACCGCTGCTGCGAACCGTGCCAAGGCAGAGACTGCTGCATTTTTAGATCAAGTAGACATGCGTGATAGAAGAGCTGCCATTGATAATGAAGTAATACGAATACAAGCTAAATTAGATGGAGCGCATGATCTAAGTATTCAAAAAATGGAAATTGTTGACTCAGCAATACAAAAAATAGCTGATACAATGCCAAATGCACATGGTCAATACCACACAATGACCAATAATATTAACGATATGACCGCAGCTTTAGACTTAGAAACGCTTGGAATCGATATTGCTGATGAACAGACCGTAAAATTAGTTGAATCTATTATTGAATTAACAAACAGAAAACTATTAGAGGCGGATGCGTCTGCGTTGGCAAAGGATAAGCAAGAGGGTCAAACAGAAGCAACTAGAAAAGCGGCAAAAGTACAGCAAGACTTTAACAACCAGCAAAGAGTGGCAGCTTCATTTATTATGGCTACTGCTACTGCGTTAAAATCATTAACAGATCAAGATATGTCATTTGAACAGAAATTTTCTAATGCGTTGCGTGGCGTTGGTAGTATAATGATGATGATTCCGGGTTTACAAATACCGGGTGCAGTATTATCTGCGGGATCTATGTTTGTAGGTCATACTGGTGGGTTAATCAGAAATAACGGTATACAGCGTTTTGCTACTGGCGGAATGGTACAAGGCGAAGATAATGTACCTATTATGGCCCAAGCTGGTGAGTTTATTATGCGCAGATCCGCAGTACAACAAATTGGCGTACAAAACTTAGCGAATATGAATAATGGTGGTTCCGCTGGTGTTACCGTTAATATTCAAGGAAATATGATTGGTACAAGAGAATTTGTTAGAGATTCTTTAATACCAGAAATACAAGCAAGTGTTAATAAAGCGTAATGCCTTTAACACTTCCAACAGCATATTCTAATGCAACTAAAACAAAAAACATTACGGAAACTTGGCTTGTTGATTTATATGGAGATGTTGATTCTGGCTATACACTAGACGAAGAAGTTTCTGTTGATGAAACAAGTAGTATACAATTAAATCCAAGAGTTACCAGTAGTAATAGCGCATCTAGTGCTGCGATAGAAGCAGACCTACCTACGGGTCAACATATACGAATTAATAACGAAATTATGGCTATTACATCCCAACAACACGTTACTGCAAGTGTGGTTGGAGTTACAAGAGCGCAAGGCGGAACCATACAAGGTACCCATGCGGATGATTCAAAAATTTTTACAGTATCAAATATTAATTTAGCAACATCTGATGTTACAGTTGATGGCGTACCGTATGTTGGATGCATAAAAAATCAGCCAAGTATACGTACCAGTATTTCATTAGATAAAATGACAAGTAGCACTAATAATATAACAATAGAAATACCAAATTTTAATTATAATGGTTCTATTATTAGTAAAGAATTAATTAATGGATCTAAAACGTATTTAAATCGATTCGCTAGAATTACTAGCATGTTAAACAATGAGAGCAGTTTAGCAAATGGTTCAACTGTATTTTCTGGTCGTATTACAAAAATTAAGCTGATAAATCAAGGAGATGTAATATCAATAGAATTAGAAAGTTTTGAGCCTTGGCATAGACTAACATTTCCGCAAGATAAAACAGCGATAAATAATGTATATATTCCAGTTGCTTATGGAAACTATGCTGCAAATAGTGATGAGCATAAAGTAAGAGAAGCAAATAAAAAAGTACATCCAGTTCCTGTGGTAAGATTAGCTAATCCAGAAATTTTATTAGCAATGCCGCAAGCTTATAGCGATATACGTATACATTTATATGAAAAATCAATGGACTCGTTTGTACAGCTTAATAATGCTAGTTATACGGCTGCAACAGTAGATAAAAGTAATGGATATGATGTTAATACAAATATAGGCATTGTAGATATGTCATTGCGAAGACGATTCGCTTGCAGTCCATTAAGTGTTTCTTCTTCTGTTGGTGTAGATCAATGGTCTTTAAGTAAAAATCTGTTATTACATTCATATAGCACTCAAGGCGCAACATCTAGTTATACTCAAACAAATTCGGCTGGTGGTAATCAATCGCATAAAGTCCATTTTAATTTTCCTCAGATAGTAGGTAAATATAACGCATTAAAAATTATTTCTAGAGGATCTATTGTATGGTCTGGTAATGGTGCAACCACATTTTTTGATTTAGAAGTAGGTTACTTAGAGCAAGATGGTAGTTTTGCTTATGGAAATTATTACGATACAAGTAGCAATGCATCTTCTGCAACAAAAACACTTGGCGCAAACTTAGGAGCTGGAAGTAGTATTTACGGCGATTTGTATCAAGAACTAGATGCATTAACTGTGTTTAATAATAATAATATGCAGCTACCACCAATACAATTACACATGGAGTATACATCCGGAAGTCTTATTGCGTCTACAACAACTATTAAAGACTTTTTAATGTATTTTGATGTGGAATCTGATTTTAGCAGTGATGAAAAATCTGCTACATCGTATACAAATATTGAAAAAATTGATTATATGTACTGTGGCACAAGCGGTTTAACAGAAAGTTATAGTGGCTCTGCTGCTGCTGCTCATCATGGACATGAAGTGCATAGAGACTTACTCGTACGTTTTGGTGGGATAGCTACCACAACACCAGATGGCTGGAATACGAGTTTTCACGATAGCTCAGAAACTGGTGGCGGTTTACATGACAAAAGACACATAGATAATTATGAAATTCGCTATTGGGAGCTTGAACCAGTTTCATTAAAAGATAAATTAGATAAACTGGCTTATGAGTTTAACTTTATATTTAAGTTTAGACCCGATGGTACATTAGCCTATCTAATGCCCGGTGCGGGCAATGGGTCTAATAGTGCGTACCAAGCTGGTGACGTTGCTGCAACTATTACACAGCATGATATTGAACGTAATTCATTTGAGTATACGCAAACAGAGATTAATGATTTAATAACAAAAATAACCATTAATAATGAAAAACATCCAGAAGTTTCTAATCAAAATAAATATCTAACAACAACAGAATCTTTAAATGCGACCAGTAGAGAGAAGTTTGCGTTTAACGATAAGCAAAATGTTCTTGATGTTAATTTAGATATGAATGTTGGCACTTTTGCTACAGCACCAGCTACGGATCATAATACAGATTTTTATAGTTTTATTGACCACTTACATGGTGATATTAAAGATATAGTTTCGTGTGTCATTGTTAATCCAGATATTGCCTATAAGCTAGAAACTGGAGACATTATTTTATTTACAGATATGATACACGATCCCGGAAATGATTCATGGGATAACAAATATTTTATGATCACAAGCTTAATTAGGTCTATAGGTAAAGTAAAAATAAGTGCAAGAGAGGTTTCGTAATGAGTGGATTTAATAGAATCGCAACACCAAAGGTATATCCGTGTGATTTAGCGCGGCATTTACAGTCAGGCTGGAATACAATAGCGGATAATTATTCTGTAGTACTAAATAGTGGTGCAACTTTTTCCCCATCGGTTGGAACCCTTGCGGATCTGTTTGATCTACGTCCCCAGCGTTATGTTAAAATACCCGCAGCAACCAAACAATTTTATATACAGATTAATACTGGCCTATCTACCGATACTCTTGCAGAGTCTTCTTATATAGCGATACTAGGACATAACTTGCATTCCGCGGGTGCAAAGGTAAAAGTGATTACCGCAGATAATTCTGGATTTACTACAAATAAAACCACTGTAAGTGATGATGATTATGCGGGCCATACTAAATTAATAAATGCAGCTTCTGATGGATCAGATGATGCGTGGATCAATCCAACGTCAAATGGTTGGAGTTTGTTTGAATGGCAAGATGATGGCGACACAGAAACACCATCGGGTAATAATCAGTATTTACGAATTACAATAGGCCACGCAGATGGTACTGGTACAGACTTTGACACAGACTTATACATTGGTGCAATTATGTATGGTGAAGCCTTATTATGGCCAACACCAGCATCCGTAAACGCAAGCTATCAAGAAAGCTATGATGGTGTGCAGCAGAATACTGCGATTGGCGGATCTACGTTTAGTAATGCATCATTCCATGGCCCACCAATGTGGGCATTTACTCCATGGATGCGAAACAATGCATCAACAACAAATATAGGTGCAACTGCCTCAAGTCCGTATCATTTCTACCAGCCGATTGGTCGTAAAGCATTAGACATAGAGTTTGATCATATTGCAGATACAAATCTATTTGCGGAAAATCAATACAGTACTAGCAGCTTATCACAAAGCTACGATAGTGGAGATATTAAGACTCAATTTTATGATCGTGTTCTAGGAACTCACTTGCCATTCTTGTTTTCTATTTCTAATGGAAGCACCAATGAAAGTGATTACGGGATCTATCGGAATACGCAAGATTTCCAAGCCACACAAGTTGCTGCGCAGCGTTGGAAACATAAGCTTAGTTTAGAAGAGAGTTGGTAGAAATTTTAGGGGTTTTGCAACAGTTTGCAACAGAAGTATATTATTCTCGTCTGTAAGACCTCGGATTATGATTCCGGTGCTCTAACCAGCTGAGCTACTCCGCCATATTACTTTCACTCGTCGTGAAAACGTCCAAAAATAAATGTGTTACAACATTGTAAATTAATACTAAATATGCACAAAAAAGCATAAAAAAGCATGGTATTTGCAACAGTTTGCAACAGACAAAACCCCTTGGTGTTGTCTTCTTGGTGGTTAATTACGCCACTCCCATCTTGCGATTAAAAGCAGTATCAATACTATCATTTAGCTTATCCATAGTAGCATGACTAATGGGAGCGTAATGATCTTGGACTACAGATTGTGTCGTATCGCCAATAGCGTATCCAGCAAGCCTAATATCGCTGTTTTCTTCTTCAGCTAACTGAGCCTTAAGCCTACGAAGATCATGCCATTTAAAACTAATTCCAGTAATGTCATTAATCTCTTTAATTAAGCTGCGCATTTTAATGTAGCTAAATGGAAGTGGTCTTTCTTTACCCTCATCTTTCCACTTTTGTAGTATCGCCATTACTACGGGATGTTGCTTTGCTAATTTGCGTGATTTCTTGCGTTTTGGTAGTAAGCTAATAGTACGTTCGCTAAAATCAATATGATGCCATTGTAGCTCTTTTTTGCGGTTTAAATAGTTAAACCCTAATAGCTCTTTAGCTCTTGCACCCGTACGGAAATACAACGTACACATATCGCGTTGAAATTCGCTTAGACCGGGATGGTTAAAGAGCTGCAATACTTCTTCATCTTTCCAGACTTTAATTTGTATATCTTCTAGTTCAGAGTCTTTATACTTATCCGATTTTGCTACCACTTCATGGTCAACCATGCCGCGGCCTTGTGGCCCGCCATTTGTTAATGCCCACATAAAGATATTACGTAGATCTCTTAAATAGCTATTGATGCCACGTCTGCTGCAATTCATGTCTCTATATGATTTATAGATTTCCCAGCCTTGCTTACGACCAATACCCATATCGCGATACATCCCACGTATAGATTCCACTGGTGTATCTTCTGGAAATACAAATAAAGCACTATTCATTACAGTTTTGTATTTAGATACGGTAAGATCATTTGTTTTATTTGCTAAAACATTGTTTTCATACGCATGAAATACTTCTCCAATCGTAGCTGGCTTTTCTGTTTCATTGTACATGGCTTTCCATGCTGGATTATTATTTGCGCGATATGTCTCAATAAGATTCCAGCGCTGCTGAACTTCTTCCGCAGTTGCCAGATCTGCATGAGCTTCGCTTTTCCATGTCATGGTAAGCGGATCTTTATAGCGCACTACGTACGGTTTCTTTGCAGTATCTTTTCTAGTATATATTGAACTCATGGTGTTGTCTTCCTTGTGTTATTATGTGGTGATGAATTAATTGTTTATATTTAGAAACTTTATCTTGCTTTCCGAATGGTAATTAATAATATCAAATAAAACAGTTATGCTGGCAAGTACATGGCTACCATTTTTATGAATGTAAACGCACTTTGCAACTTGAATTACACTAACTATATTGGCTTTTATATTCGATTCAAAAAACTTTATAGTCGAAAATTGGTCTGCAATTAATTCATCAGTTTCTATAACATCAACAAACGGAGTGTTTTTCATAAATTCCTCTTTTTCGTAAGTTTTTGTTGATGTCATATAATTACGATGATTTTCCCATATGATTTGTGCTTCACTTGGATTATATCCTAAATAATTAAAAAACTTTACATAATCATCCATTTTGTATTTAGAAAACAGACAATTAACTGGTTCGTAGCTTTGTGTTGTTCTTATATCAAATTCGACAGTATTCCAATTTGGTATATTGCTATTAATTAAACTTATGGAGTTATTATTTATATTATTTTCCAATGATGCTATTTTATCTTCTAGCCATTTTATTTTTTCAGATTGTAACTCTGTGATCTGTTGCTGCATTTGATTAATCATACTTTCCTCGTTGCCTTTATCTTTTACGTATCGAAGTTTTATGCCTTGGTCTGTGGTGTGCAATTTGTAATTTAGCTTTTCCGCTACTTTACCTAAACTAGAATCGCGTATTGTTTTAGCAGTGCCATTTAGCCAATTATGTATTTGACTCCTAGCAATACCTGTTTTGTTTGATATGTCGCTTATTGTGTAGTCATTGTATGACATTTGTTGACGTATCATCTCAACAACTACATCGCGTTTTTTATTGTATACTGTCATGTCTATCCCTATATACTAATGTGCTAATCTAGGAATAAAAATGCATAAATACAACTTTTCCCTTTTAAAAAGATTATTAGCATACTAATATACTTCACAATGCAAGACACTAAGACTACAAATAACACACGGACAATTTATCAGTTGATGAACCAATATCAATTAAGTTTACGCAAATTAGCGGCTTTAGCTGGACTTTCACCTAGTATGTTATCACGTCTATTGCATGGTAAAAGAACTTTCTTAACAAAGCATAAAAACAACATTGCTAAAGTGTTTCAATTAGAGAAGGAAAACATCATATGGCCACCGAAGTAGCAACCAATAAAGCTGGCTGGCTAACCGTGCAGCAAGCAGCAGAATATCTTGGCGTATCTGTTCGGGGATTAAAGTATGCTGTGCAGTTAAAGAAAAATAATAAAGCAAATAAAAGTCTTATTTTAAAACAATACGGAAATCGTACACTTATAAATAAAAATAGTATTGATTTAACCGAAACAATTGTAATTAATCTTAAATGACTAGGTGGTACAACATAGCGCTCCGCATGTATGTCTATCCTAACCATACTGTTATGGGTATCGCCTAGTGTATTTACAAATTAATATAAAAGATCGTACTGAACGCGTTGCATTCGCAGCGGATTTAAAAGGAATACTTAGATCTGCAAAGATACAAACAGAAGATTATATACCGGGAATGCGTTTTGGTAAAAAAGCGGATATAGGTATTCGAGCGGAAAATATTTCATTAAAGGTTTTGGCTCAAATCGTGAGTCAAATTGAACGACGTGGATATGATATTAAAAGCACGAAAGGCCCAGAATCTCTGAGCCTCTCGTTCTCTGCATTATCACCACAATAACACAGAAGACAACAGGAGAAGTTAAATATGGGATTATTACCAAGTAACTATAATGTTCCAGAATCTGGCAGCGGGGATCTCTATGCAAAATTAGAGCCGGGCGAAAACAGATTTCGTTTCATTGGGGATATTACTACTGGCTGGATCGTGTGGGAAGACAAACAACCAACACGCTATAAAGCTAAGAGTGATCTTCCAGCGGGAGCTGATGCAAAGCATTTTTGGTTTGTACCAGTTTGGATGGATGACAGTGTCAAGTTTTTAGAGATGGCACAGATGACTGTAATACGTGAATTAGCATTTTTAGATGATGCTGAAGACTGGGGTTCTTTATCTGATTATGATGTAATCGTACGTCGTAATGGTGAAGGCATGGATACAAAGTATCACGTTTCACCATGTCCAAAGAAAGCGTTACCAAAAGCTGCAAAGGATGCATGGAAAGAAATGGAGCCAAATTACAAACCAGAAAATTTGTTTGTAGAAGATGGCGTTGTATTTCTTAGTGGTTCTAAATCAGAAGATGAAGAGCTGCCGTTTTGATTAATGTAGCAAAAAAAGGCTACATGGGAGAAGTCGAGGTTCTTAGCTTATTTGAGAACCTCGATATACAGGCAATGCGGTCATGGGGAAGTGATGGCCGCAGCATGCGTGATCCAAAAGGAAAACCATATTTTAGCGATGTAGACATTGTAGCAATGATTGATGATTGGGATATGACTGTACAAGTTAAACGTCGTAAAAAGT
>Ga0098061_1001862_pt1 | contig 10180 bp, 1 predicted proteins | sample 22_taG_FD_92579 | JGI IMG/M metagenome (GOLD analysis project Ga0098061, IMG submission 92579) | Marine viral communities from the Subarctic Pacific Ocean - 22_ETSP_OMZ_AT15343 metaG | ecosystem: Environmental > Aquatic > Marine > Oceanic | place: Subarctic Pacific Ocean | collected 2015-01-20 | reverse complement strand
TAAAGAGCAACAAGAGTTAATGAAAACTGCAATGATAGATACTGGTCAGTTTGAATACGAAATTGAAAAAAATGGTGCTTTGATATATGCTGATTACATGAAGAGAAATGAGCCATGGTTAGCCAATGAAGAACAAGTTAAGGAAGTAGAAACATTCCTTGCCGATAAAGCAGTGGAAGAACATGCTCAAAAAGAAGGTATTATTATGGGTCATAGGAAGTATAAACCTACTGGTGGTACTGGTACTGGTGGAACAAAACTATCTGCGGCTCAGAAAAAACAAATGAAATTAACAGGGGATATAGATGAAGTAGCGGGAGAAGTTGCAAAACTTGACACAGTTGAAGATAAGCTCAAATATATGAATAGAAAATCTAATCGAAAATTTATTACTGGGAAAGAGGTTAAGAAACAACTAGATGAGGAGTTAAAAGAAGCTAAAATGAACCTTATAAAATATAAGGGAAGCGGAGGGGTAGATGCTATACCTGATCCAGATAAATTAGATGAATTAAGAGATAAAGTCGATGAGGTATTAGAGAAATATGGAGTAGATAAAGCTAGTGATATAGAGGAAGACGGAATATATGATGAAGAATTAGCATTTATAGATACAAGTAATTATGGTAGTTTTGATGAGTTTGTTACTGACACAGTTATGCATCTGGAAGATCCTACTAAAACAGCTGTTGGTTCAGCATATGCCCCGTTGACACCCGCTAATCAAGAAGAATTTGAGGAAGCTAAGAAAACAGCTAGGAAAGGTCAAATAATTGTAGATCCACAAACCGGGAAGAAATGGAGAAAAAACTAAAACGTTATTAAATATAATATGTCAATAAAAGAATTTGATACACCAAAAGGTTTCTCTCTAGTAGAAGATGAAGAAGAAATGGAAGGTTTTTCTCTAGTAGAAGATGAAGAAGTTGAAGAAGAAGAGATGGAAGGTTTTTCTTTAGTAGGAGAAGAAGAGATGATAAAAGAAGAGGTAGTAGAAGAAGAGAAAGAAATAGAAGAACTTGAAACAGAGTCATTTTTTATTAAAGATCAAGCTACTCAGTTAGAAAAAGATTTTAATACGATTAGAAAATTTGAAGATGACTATATAGAAAAAGACCCTTTAGCTGATCCAGATAAAGTAGATCCTTCAATGCCAGTCCCTGGTGCTATGTTTAAAGTAGGTAAAATTGAAACCGAAATCGTACCTGTTCTTGAAGATAGTTTTAGTAAATGGGGATTTACTTTTGTAGAGTCTGGAATAGGTGATTACGTTACTGTAAAATCAACTGATCCAGATAAAGTGGGATTAACTAAAGAATTTAGTGTTGGTAATAGTGGTGTAATAGATAGAGAAGGTTTAGCTGAAATGGAAGAATGGATGCGACTTAATAAAAAAGATAATGCTGTTTTTACTGATGAAATTGTGGACTTCACAGTTGAAGATATGAAAGATTTGCGTTCAGATATTGGAGAAGATCTTGAAAAGCAAGCAGATAAAAATGTTGTATTAAAAAACTTTAATAGAAAATTCTATGCTTCAAAAGGATTAAATTACGATGAAGTTGAAAAATTAGAAGAAGAAAGGGATTATACACAAAGAGAATTAAATCTCCTTGATAAACTTGATCAAAGTTGGTTTGATATAGATAAAGATATTAAAAGAGTTGGAGGTGTTAAAACATTTGATGAAAGAGATGATGCTCCTGTTAGTATGTCTCCAGAAGAATGGAAAGAAGCAAGAAAGGATTTTCCACAATATTTTAATGAAGATGGATCTTTAAAGGAATCTAGACTAGGAGTTAAAGATAGACTAGATTGGATGAGGAATAAAGTAGAAAAACGAAGTGAAGAATTGAGTGGTGTTTTAGCTTGGGGAGATATTAAAGACGTGAAAAGGGAAAGGGATCAGATGTTGACAAAAGCTGTAGCACAATCTCAAAAAGAAGTTATAGTAGCTAATGAACAATTAACAACTGATTACCAACAACAAACAAAAACATTTGAAAAAATAACAGGTACAAGTTATGATAACATAAATGAATACATAGAAACGTATAATGAAAAGCAAAATCAAATAGATAAAAAGTTAAAAAGCATTACTAATGACGTTGGGTTTGATAAGATAAAAGATTATAAAGCTAAAACAGATGAAGAGGCTGATCAAATAAATTCATTAATTGCTGAATCGCAAGCTTTATATCAAAAAGAAATGGCGCCAGTTAGTGGTGTATTATCTAATATGCAATCATTATCAGCTAGACAAGCTGAGATAAATCAAAAAGCAAATGATACTAGATTGGTTTTAAACTTCGGTGATATTGCAAAAGTAAAAGGTGAATATGTAGAAAGTGCGTGGGAAGGGTTATATAATGAAACGATCAAAGGGTGGAAACAAGGTAGAATTAATAGGGAGTTTTATAGGATAGCATATGGACTAACTGATATAGAAGATGAAGAAGAGTTAGCTAGGGTATCTAAAGAAATAGCATTACAAAATGCTTATTCAGCTGGGTATTTAAGTACAGAAGTATATGAAGAATATATAAATGCAGGTTCCGTGGCTGAACAATGGGATTTACTAAAACAAAATCCTTTGCAAATATTTAGTACATTGTATGCTAGTTCAATGTCCCAGTTTGCTAGTACAGGGAGAGATTTAATAATTCCTATAATTGGTGGAGCTACAGTTGCAGGAGCTGGAATTGGAGCTGGTGTAGGAGCGGTCGGTGGGGGAGGAGTTGGAGCAATACCGGGACTTTTAATAGGGGGAGGTAAAGGTTTAAGATATGGGATGTCAGCTTGGTCTGCAGTTACAGGTTTCAGCATGGAAGTTGGTGCAGCATATTCTACAGTAATGGCAAGAAACAATGTAGATATGACTAATGCAGATGCTATAGTAGAAGCATTGCATGATAAAGATATGATGGCTACAGCTTTTGAATTAGGTATAAAAAGAGGTGTTCCTATTGGCATTATGAATTTGGTTAGTGGAGGTGTAGCAAAAGCATTTGTTAACCCACTAGCAAGTCCTTTAAAACAACTAGGTACACAGATTCTAGCTAAAACGGTTGTAGATCCAGTATTTGAAGGATTAGGGGAATTAGGGGCTCAAGTTTTTTCAGGTGAAGAAATACAAATGACTGAAGTTGTAAATGAAATGATAGGTGGTCAATTTGGTAATCACAGCAGTATAGCAACTAATCTTATAACAAATACACTTATTACTAATGAAAGTAAGAATGCAATAAAACTAACGAATTTAGATAATATGGTAAAAGGAAACTATAGTCTAGATAGAGTTAAATCATATGTTAAAAGATTAAGAACTGCAAATGAAAAAGATTCAAGTAAAGGTATAACTGAAGAACAAGGTAATAAAATTATAGAAAATGCTATAACTAATGATGCAGTTAATAATCTTATTAAGAACAAAAGGAATATATCTTCACGTATAAAAAAGATGATCATTGGTGATACTAACCAACGACAACGATTAGCTAATTTAGTTAAAGAAAAACAATTATTTGAAGGTGATAAAGAATTGATCACTGATCTTCAAGCAGAGATAGATACTATATTAGATACGGGTGTTGTACCTACAGATGTACGTGGCGAAAATATAAATGAACTATCTACAGACTACGGTAAGAGAATCGCAAAAGAAATGACTGCTGTTAATAAAGTATTAAGAGCACTTGGAATTAGTGATCAATTAGAGACTATAGATGTAGATAACATAGATAATATAGAAAATAATCCTGAAGCTAAAGAAGTTATTACTACAATGATGGAAGAGACTAATAAGGATAATGAAGCAAGAAATGTTGAACTAGCAAGAGAAGGTGAAACACCATTACCTATTTATAAAAACATAAAAGACTATTTAGCTGAAGGATTCGCTAACGCAACACATAGTATTACTCCAAAGAAATTAGGTAAACAGTTCACTTTGTTTTCTGGGAAAAACATGATGGCTCAAATGATATCAGATAGGAAAAATAGGAATAGAACTGGTATAAAAGGTTTTAGACATGAAGCTCTACATTTTATTTTAGATAGGGTAATGGGTGAAGAGCAAGTTGGTAAAGTGGCTAAAGCTTTAGGAAAGCATATGGCAGAGCAAGCAAAATTAGAAGGAGGAGCAATTTCACCTGGTGCTTGGAATAAAGTAAAAAGGAGACTAGTAAAGTATAGAGCGAAAGTTAAAGAAGGAACTTATACAGAAGCTGATTTCAATCAAGAAGTGATTACTACTATTAGTGATGCAATTAACGATGGCGATTTAGTATTCGAAAGACAAAACAAATCATTTTGGCAAAATATAGCTGATATGCTAACTGACTTCTTTAAATATAAACTAGGATTGAAGAATGAAGAAATAGATTATGAACTATTAAGTACAGGAAAAGGAGCATTTGAATTTTTAAAGAATTATAATAAGTCTTTTATTGGTGGACCAACGAGATTTAAAGAGATAAAGGATGTAGCTGGTGTGAAGGCTGAAGAAAAACTTATTGGTAGAGAATCTATCATGGATCAAGTCGCAGAGGTGAATGATATATATGATCAGTATTTAACTGGAAGTAAAACCAAGATGGTAGTTGCTTTAGAAATAGCTATGACACCAGGATATATAGGTATAACAGATGATAATGGTAAAACACCTGATACATGGGGAAATGGTACAGGTATGGTAAATAGTATAATAAAAAGGAAATATAATAGTTTACCAACTGAAGATCAAAAGAGTACTATACAAAATAACTTTGAAGATATTCGTTCAGCAATGTTATACGGTGATCCTAGATATGGAGAAAGAAATAGTGTTGTAGGATTAGTAAAAGAATTTGAAAAGGAAAGACAAGAATACGGTAACGTAGCTGCTTATATAAATGAATTCTTATCTAAAAGAGCTATAGATATTTTCACTCCTATAGTATCTGAAGCAATGGGTACAGAACTAACTGCAGCTAAAGATGTAGCAATAGATGAAAAGCGTAAAGTAGAAACTCCAGATCAAGCGGCCAAACCCAGTTTAAGAAAAACATTAAAAATAGGTGATAAATCTAAATTCGTAAAAGATATTAAAGCCGAAGTTAAGAAGCAAATTTTAATGAACATCGGTAAAATAAATACCGATAAGTTTTTTAAAGATATACAAAAAAGCTTTAGAGAGTATTTAACAGCACCTACAGTTGCTGAAGACGGATCAAAGATCCCAAGTCCTATTAAAACATTGATGGGTACAGTTGCTAGTGAAAAATACAAACAATTATTAAAAGATCATGGCCAAGCTATTTATGAAAAAATATCTCAAAGGTTAATGAATAAAAGATTTGAAGATTTCATTGTTCCAGTAATTGATCCTAAAACTGGAAAGCAAGAACGAATGAGTACTCTTGAATCTAGGGAAGATGTAAGAGTTAAAGACGAGAAAGCTGGAAACTTTGTATGGACTAAAAAGAAATTCGATCAACAGGAGTTTGAAGATTATCATCTAAAACCTAAAAAAGGTAGACCTAGTTCTAAACAAAATACATTAGGAGAAGTATTAGCTGAAGAAATAGCTTTCGACGCAACAATGGAAGTGATGGAAGATGAAAGTGTTATAGAAGCTATGCGTGCTATAGTTCCAGGTGTAGATACAAAAACATTAACTGCCAAAGTAGGTAGAGAAATTGAACGTGCTCCTGGTATGAGATTTAGTGAGACGGAAAGTGGTTTAACTTTTACTCCTATTGAGAAAGATGCTTTTATCGCTGTGGTTGATGATTTAGCAAAGATAATTAATGATAATGATGCTAATGATATATTCATAGATGGTAAATTAATAAGTAGTATTACAGATCCATATAGTGCTTATCCTAATATTATAAAATGGGTTGAGAATTTATATAATGAAGGAAAGTTAGAGGATATAACAACATTAAAGTTTAAAGCCGCAATAAGTAATTTTCCTGATTTATCACCAGAAGCTAAGCAACAATATGATAAACAAGGAGCTTTTGGAAATAATGAAGATGCTAAAAAGGAATTAGCTAAACATGCTCCTATAATTGCTAAAGAATTAGGAAAATTAATTATCGATATAATTGGTTTAGATTGGTTAGGGTTTTTTAATAGAGCATTAGATAGTGCTGAGAAAAGTGAAAAGAATATTGACTCTAAAACAGGGAAAAAAGGTCCTGCACCTTACTACGAAACTAAATTAAAGCTTGAAAAAGATCTTGAAAAGCTCTCTGGTAAAACAAAAATACCTCAATACGTTTTAGACATTCTTCCGAATGTAAGACTAATGAACAAAAAGTATTCTTTGTTTCAAAAAATAGATAAAATACAACAACTAAGTGACAACGTAGACGAGAGAACTGATAGGCAAATTAAACAATTAAAAAATTTAGGTATAAAAGATGCTGATAAAAAATCTAAACAAGATTTATTAAATGATCCTAAATTAGTTAATGAAATTGAAAAAGCAAATGAAGCGAATATTATATTAGCTACGTATATCGCTGAAGTAATAGGGAAGTTAGTTGCAGAAGGGAAAATAAGTGAGGTATCGGCAATAAATATAGCACAACTACAAACTAATATGGTAGGTGGTTTTAGAGCTTGGTCTAGATTGGTTGGTATAGATGTTAGAGAACATGCGCAAGTAGTTGATGAAACAAATCCTGATTATATAAAAGTATTAGAAATAGAGAATCAAAAATTTCAAAATAAAGCTAATGAAATTATAACAAAAGCTAAAGGAGAAGAAGTTATATTTCAAATCCCTATGTTAGTGGATGATACTGGAAAAGTTTTCAAAGAAAAAGGTAAAGAAGTTTTAATAGAAACTACCAAAGAAGAATGGATAAATTGGAATGCTAAAAAAGCAGCGTTAAAAGCTTTGGGTAGTAAAGGTGAGCATATGAAAGACAATTTAGCTACAATGATAGCTATGACAAAAGTTTGGTTAAGAGCAAAGAAACTTAATACAAATAAAAAAGGTATTTCCGCTAAAGCACTTAATTATTTAAATAGAGAATTACCTAAAGTTTTTATAGGGCATAACCAAGTACTTACTAATTTGTACTTTACTAGGGTTATGGATAAAATAGAGGGATATGGCACGTTAGGTTTGGGACCAAACGATCCAAGCGGTATGGGAAGACTTATGTATTTGTTACAAGTTGGTGGTTTAAAATATATTAAAAGTATAGGTGGTGATGAAGCTTTGACAGCAATTGCAATAGAAGAAAAACGTGAAAAATTAGGTTTACGAGCTTCTTTAATGGATGATAATCCTGAAAGTAAAAAACATAATTTAAATTTATTACCTGAAGATCTACAACCAAAGGAAGAAACAAATCCAGATGTATTAAATGCTTTAGATAATTTTGACAAAGCTTTAAATATAGCTCGCGATCCAAATGCTCCAATTAAAAAGATAAGAGTATTTGATTTTGATGATACATTAGCTAGAACTAAAAGTAATGTATTGTATACAATGCCGGATGGTACTAAAGGGAAATTAACAGCTGAAGAGTTCGCTACACGTTCGACAGAGTTAGAAAATCAAGGGGCTAAGTTTGACTTCTCTGAATTTAGTAAAGTAGTAAAAGGAAAGAAAGGACCATTATTTGAGGTTGCAAAAATCATCGCAGATAAAAGAGGTACTGATGATGTATTTGTATTAACAGCTAGACCACCTGATGCGGCTTATGCTATACACAAATTCTTAAAAAGTATTGGACTAAATATCCCAATAAAAAATATAACTGGATTAGCAGATGGGAGTCCAACAGCTAAATCACAATGGATAATTAATAAAGCTGCAGAAGGTTATAATGATTTTTATTTTGCTGATGATCATACTGGTAATGTCAAGGCAGTTAAAGAAGTACTAAATCAATTAGATGTTAAGTCTAAAGTACAGCAAGCTAAAATGAGGTTTAGCGCAGATGTTGATAGACAATTTAATGATATCATAGAAAATAAAACTGGGATAGAGTGGTATAAAGAATTCTCACCTGTTAAAGGTCAAATAATCGGTAGTGGAAAAGGTAGATTCAAATTCTTTATGCCACCTTCAGCTGAGGACTTTATAGGATTATTATATGCTACGCTTGGTAAAGGTAAAATAGGGGATGCTCAAAAAGCTTGGTATAAAAAACATTTGTTAGACCCATATGCTAGAGCTATGGAGAGCTTGGCTAATGCTAGAATAGCTTTAATATCTGATTTTAAAGCGCTTAAGGAAGGTTTAACCAATGTACCCAAGAATTTACGTAAAGAAGCTTTTGATGGATATACATATGAAAATGTGATTCGGGTGTATATATGGAATAAACAAGGGATGAATATACCTGGATTATCTAAACAAGATCTAAAGGAAATAAATGATTTCATGGCTAAAAATCCAGAGCTACAGGTTTTTGCTGAACAATTAATTAAAATACTTAAAGGTGATGATTACGCTAAACCAGAAACAGGTTGGTTAGCTGGTACTATTACTACAGACTTAATGAATGCCTTGAATACGACTAAAAGAGCAAGATTTTTACAGGAATGGCAAGATAATGTCGATCTTATATTTTCTGAAAAAAATCTAAATAAACTAGAAGCTGCATTTGGTTCTAAGTATAGAGAAGCTTTAGAAGACATGTTACGTAGGATGAAAACTGGTAAAAATAGAGCTACAACTGCTGGTAGATTAGAGAATAGGTTATTAGATTATTTAAATAACTCTGTAGGTGCTGTAATGTTTTTCAATATGAGATCAGCTTTATTACAAGCTATATCAGCTGTTAACTTTTTAAATTGGGGAGATAATAATCCGTTAAAAGCTGGGATTGCATTTGCGAATCAAAAACAATATTGGTCAGACTTTATGAAATTAATGAACTCTGATTTCCTTGTAGATCGTAGGAATGGTTTGAAAATAAATATTAGTGAATCTGAAATAGCTGATGCTGCCAAAACCGCTTCTAACAAAACTAAAGGGGTTATTAGTTATATTCTTTCTAAAGGTTTTCTTCCAACTAAATTTATGGATAGTTTTGCTATAGCATCTGGTGGTGCTACTTTCTTTAGAAATAGAGTTAATACTTATATAAAACAAGGTATGACTGCCAAAGCTGCTGAAGCTAAAGCTTTTGAAGATTTTAGAGAACTTGCTGAAGAGTCACAACAATCAGCTAGACCAGATAGAATTAGCCAACAACAGGCAAGTGGTTTAGGTAGAGTTATATTAGCTTTTGCTAACACACCTATGCAGTACACTAGAATGATAAAAAAGGCCTCTTTAGATCTTATACATGGTAGAGGTGATTGGAAAAGTAATGTATCTAAAATAGCTTACTACGGTTTTATACAAAATGTTATTTTCAACGCTATGCAACAAGCTATATTTGCATTAGCATGGGATGATGAAGATGATGAAGAAGAGAAAAAGAAATATTACAGTGTAGCTAATAGTATGAGTGACAGTATATTACGTGGTCTAGGTATAGGTGGTGGTATAGTATCAACTTTGAAAAATGTTATATTAGATTTGTATGAACGATCAGAAAAAGCAAGACCTGAATACGAAAAGTCAGCATTAAAATTATTAGATTTCTCTCCTCCATTAGATATAAAGTTAAGTAAGTTTAGACAAGCAGCTAATAATTGGGAGTATAATAAATGGAAACCTGAAGCTAAGAGTTGGTCGCTTGATAATCCAGCTTACTTATCTAGTGCTTTGGTTGTAGCTTCTTTAACTAATATTCCATTGGATAGATTATTAATGAAAATGGATAATATAGAAAGCGCAATAGAATCAGAACAAGACATGTGGAAAAGAGTTGCTCATATCTTAGGTTGGTCTGATTGGAATTTAAAATCAACTAAAGAAAAAGCAAAAGAGAAGAAAGAAAAAAGTGATTATAAAAAGTCTCAAAGAAAGAGAAAAAAATCAAAAATTAAACGTAAGAAAAGAAGAGTAAAAATAGGAGCATACTGATGAAAATAAAAAAACTTAGTGAAGAAACTGAATTTACTATAAGTATAAGGACGTTAATAACATTAGCGATTGCTTTATCAACCTTATTTTGTGTTTGGTTTGAGATAAAGTATGATATACAAGAAGCTAAAGAATTACCTAGAGCCGTAATAAGTAGGGCTGAATATGATATCAAAATACATGATATGGAAG
>Ga0098061_1001860_pt1 | contig 10186 bp, 12 predicted proteins | sample 22_taG_FD_92579 | JGI IMG/M metagenome (GOLD analysis project Ga0098061, IMG submission 92579) | Marine viral communities from the Subarctic Pacific Ocean - 22_ETSP_OMZ_AT15343 metaG | ecosystem: Environmental > Aquatic > Marine > Oceanic | place: Subarctic Pacific Ocean | collected 2015-01-20 | reverse complement strand
TCAGTTTGTGCGGGTACTGTGGTTCGGCAGTCGGCAGGATCTACCGACGCGGACCATGTGGCATCACGGCACCAATCTGAAGGTTATCTCCTCTAAGGCGAAGGTCAACTAAGTGCTTGTAATTGTTAGAGATTAAATTTGTCGCTTTCTGTGATAGAACATTATTAATTGATGGTGGTACCCCCCTCCTCCCCCCTCCCCCCTCGGAATGTAAGTCTCTGGGATTACTGGGCTTTGGGCGCCGTGCTAAGGTCGCCCGCACAATACCGACCAAATTTTCACAGATTTGAGTAGTGCCCGGAATTTGAGTTATATTCGCGACAGTGCTAGCGCGGCTTTTATGATAAAAAAACCTTAAAAAATTTTGATGGGCTAACAGTCTGATATATACTATTTAAAATATAAAGCATAAAGCTTTTGGAGAAAAATTATGAAAATTGCGAAATCACAGCTTAAACAGATTGTCAAAGAAGAATTTATGAGGCTTGTTGAGGGTGATGTAATACAATTCCCGACCGGCAAAAAACCAACTGCTAGTATACCTCCCGGTGAAGAACTTGAAAGCGGCGCTCTCGATCGGCAGGCGGCGGAGCCCTCTGACGGAAAGAAGTGGGCTGTCATTTCAATGGGCATGCGCGCGCCGTATAAACCTTGGGACGACCTGGACCGCCGCTCCAGGTCGCAGTTGCAAGCATCGACGCTAGAAAACTCGGAAGTGCGGCGGGCCTTCGAAGAAGCGTACAAAGAAACCATGAGACAGAAAGACATCGCAGATGCGGCACATCAAGCCCGCAAAGATATCGCCCGGGCTTTTTATAGTTTGCTGGGCTGACAGTCTGATATATACTATTTAAAGTATAAAGCATAAAGCTTTTGGAGAAAAATTATGAAACTCCTATTTGAAAATTGGCGAAAGTATTTGACTGAGGGATCTCCGAAAGATAACGGGTGTGAACTATCTTTAAATAATTGGAAGGGCGCCCCGCCGGGTTTAGTGATATATTTACACAGCACAGGCATAGAGGCGGACAATTTTTCTCAAGTGGTGGATGATGGATTTCGCCTTGCACGTAGCGGGTTGGGTGATCTGAGTATAACATTTGAGTCGGCCGGCCTTTCTGGAAAGACCTCCCCAGAAATATTAAAAACAAATTTAAGAGAAAGGAGTGTGCATGTCGCTGCGGAGCGAGGGCCGAACGTTGTCTTGATGGCCGTCGAACCTCAACTTTTACGGAGTTACGGCGCTTTGGACCATATGCTTCAGAACAAGAAGAGCGGCGACGTGGACATCGAAACCTTCGGCGGCGGGCTTATTAAAAATCCACTTGTTTTTGAAGAATATCCAAAGGGCCACCGGTGGCAAAAAAACGCATGGCGAATACCAAAAAGATTTATATTGGCCTTATATGAGGGCGACACTGATACAATCTGTCTAAACCCCGACTTTACCGGACAAACAGCAACCGAATATGGAAAAAGACTTGTTAATAATCAGAAAGAATTAGAAAAAATTAGGAAAGCGCAGCGTGCGCGGCCCGTTGCCGGCCCAGAGCGCCCGGTCGTAGCGAACGATGAAGATTGGGACGAGGATGTCGAGGATGTCTTTTGATGAAACTCCTATTTGAAAATTGGCGAAAGTATTTGAATGAAATAATCATCAACCATGATGGAAAATATCAACTATATGCTACAAAGCCCAGCTTGCAAGTTTTGCTAAACACCATAAAAGATTATAAAGCAAAGGGGTATGATGACAAAGCCGTTAAAGATATCGTAGATCAACATGTTCTCCGGCATGATTTTAGGAAATATACACACCTTGGAGGGGGGTATAAATTTACTGTGGAGGAATATAATAAACTTGTCGATACATTTTTAAAAAAGCCCGACAAAGATGTTAAAGAAATGGTTGATTTATTTATTTCTGGGGAATTAGATAACCCAAACTATAGAACCAGCCAGGAGTCCGAAGATAGTTCACAAGAGGCTGATGCCGAACTTGAGAACTTTTTAAAACCCAGAAGGGTGACTGCAAAAGCTTTAAGAAAATTCCCTCTTTTGCAGTCTGTAGAAGATAATATGGAATTATTCTCTCGCTATAAAACTTATTCAGATGCGATGAAAGAAGAGCTAAACGAACTAGGTTTTGATATCGCCGGCAGGGGGGCTTCAAGAAACGCCTTCGGTTTCAATGATTCGGATAAATATATTTTAAAAGTGGCGAACACTGCTCCTCCCGATGCGGAAGGAAGTCGATCTGAGATGAATTTGCGCGATGTAAGGATCGGAACAAATCCAAAATATAAAGAATTTGCCCCGCAAGTCTATGCTTACGATCCAGAAGGAAGATGGTTTGTTGTCGAAAGAACATTGCCGTTTAAACGTCCATATGCAACTTTCAAAAAAACTTTTCCTGAGTTAAATAAATTGATTAAAGTTGTCAAGAACAAAGAAGTCAGAGAAACCTTTAGGGAACTTCCAATTTGGTCTTTCGCGAACATGCTCAAAGTTGCCACCGATGATGCATCGTATAGTGGCTTTGCTGAAAGGTATTTTGATGCTTATAAAAAATTACACAAAATTGCATATAAAAAAGACCCAACATATAAAAATTTTTTTGACATGTCAAATTTACACTCCATTGACTTAGAAGATTTATTTACCAAGACTGACAATTGGAAAAATATAGGAATTGGAGCAGGAGATGGCAAACTTAAGATTACAGATCCATCAACCCAAAGGTAAAAGCAATGAAACTCCTATTTGAAAATTGGCGACAGTTCCTGAGCGAAGGCGAAGAAGAGCTTGAAGAGGGCTGGAAGCATAATCTAGCCTTGATGGCTGCTTTAGCCGGGGCGGGACCGAGCGCGCATGCCGGCGCTCTTCCAACTGATTCTACCCCCACAACACAACAGGTAGAATACTCAGCACAAGATGATTATAGCGCTATGCTGGGATTTATTGATCTCTATATTAAAGATAAGCCCGCAAGAGAGCGCCACAGTATTAATTTCGAGCTAATGAATCTACAAAAAGCGCTAGATGTGGCTGCTGATAATTCTGATACCACTTTATTGGATGCACTCAAAGGTTATGAAGCCAAAATGTATAATCATCTGACTAATGAGATCTCAAATATGAAATCAACCAATGTTAAATTATATAATCGTTACCTTTCGCATGGTCAAGAAATCGACATTAATTTGGCGATAACATCGTCAAAAAATTGATAAGCAAATCCAAAATAAAATGAAACTCCTATTTGAAAATTGGCGAGGGTATTTGAAAGAGAATCTAAACTTTCTTCCCGATGAAGTTCTCCGAGGAGAAGAAGAATTTGATGAAGAAGAAGGCGAAGAAGGAATTCTAGTTAAAAATATCCCGATGACAATGCTTAGCATGCTCAAAAGCCAAGGTGAAAATATACTAAAAGACATAAGGAGACGCGAGTTTAGTATGACGGAGGGGTTGCCCGTTCTCTTTTATAATACAGACGTACAACAGCTAATTATCGATGACGGTAATCATAGGATATTTCAACAATGGCTTGATGGCGGAAATCACTTCGATGCTTATATATACAGCGGCTCCTATCACGGCTATCTTAGGCACGTTTATGCTGGCGAAGAAAGGTTTGACTGGGGCGAGGATTATAGATGAAACTCCTATTTGAAAGTTGGCGGCAGTATTTAAACGAAGAACAAGTTTACTTATATCACGGAACCTCAAGTGATTTCGCCCACGAAATGATTGACAGCTACACAGTCACAGCAGTTGAAACATATTGGGGAGATTATCATACCGCAAAAGACTATGCTAAGAGTTATGAGAACCCGGCAATAATAAAAGTGCCATTGAAAAATATAAGAGATGAAATAAAGCCAAATGAAGCATTAATACAGTCTTATCAAGAAGACTATCCAGAAGATCTGGAGGACTGGACTAACAGTGATCAAACTGCTTTGGAAAGTTTGGAGATTTTCGGTTCGGTTCTTTTGCCCTCTGGTGCTCTACTGCAAGGAGCGACGATAGATGAAACTCCTATTTGAAAATTCACAGTTTCTTGACAACCCGGCGTCTTTGATTGGTGTATACTATTTAAAGTATAAAGCATAAAGCTTTTGGAGAAAAATTATGGAAATCACGAAATCACAGCTTAAGCGCGTTATTAAAGAGGAAATTAAAAGAGTTTTAAGAGAAAACAATGCCGCCGGGCGCCGATCGGCTGGAACATTTGCGCTTCCCGTAGAAACAGTGGTAACAACAAGCGACGGAAAAAAGCACAAATTGAAAATTATTGATATTGGATCCGGCACAGCCGGCGATCCTGCTTGGGGCGGATTAGATTATGAAATAGACGGGGAAGATTTTGAATGGGAATTTCACACAGGCTATTTCGCAGAGTACGCCGCAGAACATATCATAGAAAAGATAGATGATGAAGAGAACGAGAAATTAAAATCACAGCTAACTGTTTGGTTAGAAAAATTAAATTTGCAGGCGGTCCTTGACCACTCTGATAACGACCCCGAACCGGTGTGGTTTGGCCCCGACGAGGATTACTAAAATGAAAATCACGAAATCACAGCTTAAGAGAATCATCAAAGAAGAAGTTTTAAAGCTCGTTGAAGGTGATGTAATAAAGTTTCCGGGCAGCAAAAGACCATCTGCCAGCAAACCTTCGCAGCAAGGCGATGCCGAAGTCATTTCTATGGCTGATAGAAGAAAACAACAGCAATTCGGCCCAGATGATTTAACGCGAATGGCCGATCCAAATATAGATTGGGAAGAAGTAGAAGAGACAATAAAAGAGATGGCCGCCATCTCGGGAATCGAAGACGCCTTCGATGCCTTGGATATTGATGTTGGCGGTTTTAGTAAGAATTTGTGGATGCCGTTCCTATCAGAAATGAATCCACGTCTAAAATCTGCGATGGAGTCGGGCGGATCAAGAGAAAAAATCGCGAATAAGCTTTATAAACTCACTTTAAAAGTTATGGTAGATATCGGCGCCGCCACTCAAGAACAAATAGAACAACTGCCAAATAAATCCCTTGAAAACTTTTCTCATTTTTTAAAGACCACGCCGGAAAAGCTTCTTTCCGCATTGGTTAAAAAAGGATATATCGCAAATTCCGAAACTTTCACTGTCGATGAAATGGGCCGGGCGTTTTCGGGGGTGGTAGGGAGGGCGAGAAGAAAGCTGGACTACAAACAACGCCGCGACGATCGCAAGGGTGGCGAACTCAAAAACTTAAAGCAACAGGCGCGTATTATCTTGGGTCTAGAAAAAGCGCAAAAGGCGCCAGCAGCCGATGCTGACAATGTTGACTCCTTGATGGGCTCTGCGCTCTTTAGAAAGGCTAACACCGCCGACAAAAGAACCGCGAAAAGAAAATTGCGTAAGCAAGCAAAGAAAGACTTTTTTGAAGAGGGGGGGTGGGCAGCCCTAGGTGTAGAACTGGACGAAAAGTACCGCTCCCCCTTGAGCGTAAGACTAGCAAAAGCGGCCGGGATGGACTATCTAGATTGGGCGGAAGAACTTGCAGATCTGTGGAGCGAGGAAATATTTGATGTCGATAATCGATAAACCATCAGCACCCTTCCTGTGATGATTCGGGCTTCGTGGCGCGCTTCTGAGCCGTAACTTCTAACGCTAACAATTGTCCCTTAAGCCCGCCAGTAATACGGCGGGCTTTAATGTTTTTGAAAAATTATAAAGAAAATTTACCGGCAATTGATAACCATCAAAAACAATGCTAACTATTTATAGCATATGCGAAGCTAACAGGAGCATTCAAATGAAAATTACTAAGGCGCAATTAAAGAGAATTATCAAAGAAGAGGTGAATACCTTGCTTAAAGAAAGGGATCCGGTGCACGAAGCCCCAGATATATACCACCAAGCGCTAGCACACCGGGCGGCGGTCGATCCTCCGCGCAGATCTATGAGGGGTCTGAAGAGGGAGCCGGAAAAAGAAAAAGAAGAAGATGAAAATTTGAAAGACTATTATGATGCCTTACGACAACGTACGAAACATGATGATTTAACTGAAAATATAGAAAACTTGACTGTGGAAAATATGCTAATGGCGATAGAGGCCCTAAGTCAGATGGCTGTTACTATCGGAATTCCGGTTGGACTCTCTGGCATGGTATTTAACAAACTTAGAAAGTACATTGCATCAAAAAATGAAACTCCTATTTGAAAGTTGGCGTCAGTTCCTGACTGAAGTAACGTTTTGCGGCCTTGGATGACGAACGTTTATATAAATTTTTAAAGCCGTCGATTGTTCATCAAAAACAATACCAACTATTTAAAGTATAAAGCATAAAGCTTTTGGAGAAAAATTATGAAAATCACGAAATCACAGTTGAAGAAAATCATTAAGGAAGAGCTTGAAGGTGGGATGATCAAAATTGGCAGCGATATTGAGCTTGCGCGGACGCCCGGAGGGGCCATGCTATCAATCTGGGGCGCCCCAGCGACGAGCGGGATAAACAACAGCACTGAGGGCTATGGCGAGGTAGACCTCAGTGAAGACCACGCAAAGGAAATGGTTGCGGCGTTGGTTAAAATATTTGGCGAATCAGTCCTTCCGGGTTCAAGTGCGCCACCACGTGACTACGACGGTGTAGATTTCTTGGAAGAGTATTAAACACAATGAAACTCCTATTTGAAAGTTGGCGAAAGTATTTGACGGAGACAATCGGATTAGACGATAATCCTGATTTATCGCAAGACGGCTTTGAAACGGCGAAATTGCCTATTCCCTTAGAGTTTAGATATGCAGAAACAGACGAGACTATTGAAACAAAAGAAGGTCCAGTAAACGCAAGCGCTGGCGATGCTATCATGACCGGCACTGAAGGTGAACAATGGCCGATCCCCGCAGAGAAATTTGCAGAGACTTATGATGATTTAGGCGACGGAACAGCCGCAAAGAAAAACATTCCTGTTTTTGCTAAAGAAATGGCTGAGCCCTTCCAAGTTAAAGTATCATGGTCAGATGATTTATTACAAGGCGAAGCAGGAGACTATTTAGTTCAATACGGCGTGGGTGACTACGGCGTTGTGGGCAGAGAAATATTTGGAAAAACATACAAAAGCTGGTATCTAAACGGCGAAGAACTTTCAAAAGCCGAATGGGAGCAAGAAGTTCAAAAAATGAAAGGCACAGAACTGACAGAACAGAGACTAATTAGAATTATAAAAGAGGAGCTACAGAATTACCAGAGGCGTGCCCAACGAGAGCTAAAAGAATACGGCCGCCGCCAAAGAGACGCAGCATCATGCTGCCTCTTTAACGAAGAAGATAAATTATTAATTATTAGAAGATCCGAAACAGATCCATGGCGGCCCGGGTGGTGGGATCTCCCGGGCGGCATTGTAGATGCCGGGGAAGGCCCAATGGAGGCCGCCGTCCGAGAGGCAGATGAAGAAACTGGTATAGCCGTTGACAACTTAGTCAAAGTGCAAGTCGTCGCGGGGCGGCGGCTCATAAGGCATTATTTTACAACAAAAAATTGGAGCGGCCAAGTGGTCTTTAAGCGAAATCCAAAATCTGACTTTATCGAACACGATGATTATAAGTGGGTCACCATCGAAGAGCTATCAAGAATACAAAATTCCATTATTCCCGTCTATGTTGTGAGAAAGGCTTTAAATAAGGCTGGTAATTAAAAGTTTGATAGATTCTTGATAAATCTGCCCCGCCGTCGAGCGGCCCACTATTTAAATGCACAAGACCATAAAGGAAGAAATCATGAAACTACTATTTGAAAATTGGCGGAAGCACTTAAAAGAGATAGACAGTACTAGCACCGTAAAGCAATTCGCCTTTAGTCCCGCAGAACTAAAAAGAGTCAATAGCTCAATTGAGTTAATCATCAACAAAGCAAAAAAGGTTTTGGGTGCTAGTGGCTCTGTGCCTCGTTTAGAGGAAGAAGAACCTTTGGCGATGGTAGCTGAACAAACGGAGGAACCCCCCACAGAAGAGGAGGAAGAAGAGGCCCGAAATTTAGGGATAACGGTGCGGCAATTACGTGATGCTACGCCAGAACAAATAGGGCTTCGTAAGAAGTATTACGGGCCAGAAGGCGAATTAAAAAAATATGGACCTCGCGCTGTACGCGGACTAGAAAAGGGCTTAGGTCAAATGACAGCCGGCGAATTTGAAGAGGCCGACATAGTAATAGCCGTACCCAATGCCGTACTAGAAGATTTTAGAGTCTTAGTGGAGAGCACAAAAGAAGTTGATGGCCTATACGAAGCCGCTCGCGATTGGTATCATGACATACGCAAGCTATTAGATGAAGAAGCCAAAACAGATCGTGACGCAACACTCCTAGGAATGCTAATAGCGACTTATTCACCACTAGCCAAGTTTGCTCTCAATTTGGCAGAAGCAGTCTTTATGTACAAGGCGGTCGCAACTGATGTTTCTGAGGGGCGCTCCGAAAGACTGAGGGAATATCTAGAAACGTTTCCGGGCGCTGAAAAGCGTACTCCCGGCTCTTACCGTGGTTTTAAAAATGCCCACAAGGTGCCGAACTTCGCGCTAAACTTAATTGCGCCTAATCTGGCGGGTTCTCGCGACGAATTTAAAAACATTGTTTATAACGAAATGTATGAGTGGAATTCAACAATTGATACTTGGATGATTGACGCCTTTTATCCCACACTCCGCGCATCTTCCACCGCAAAAGAATGGAGTAATCTTAAAGGTTCTTTGATGTCTAATGTGGTATCGTATCGATACATGGCTAGGTTGGTTGCGCAAGAAGCAAAAAAAATAGGAATTCTCCCCCACGAACTACAAGCGCTCATTTGGGTATCGTCCCAGATAAGGCAAACGGGCGAAGCGGGCTTGGGTGTTACTACTCAGTTTGCTTTTGACCAAATCAGAGACGCTATCAAAAATATTGCGGAAATAAAAAATGATCTTGCGATTTTGGAAACTTTGGACAAAGAGGATTGGCTTGGCACAATTCTTCACACAATCGACAGTGAGGGGTTTGAATCTGCCGCTAGATATATCCTAGAACCTAAAAAGGGCGTAAGAAGTTTGACTTCTAGAGGAAAACGCGGATCGTCATTCAAATATTTTCCACCCCCAGAGAAGAAGAAAAAAGGGCGTAAGAAAAAAGGCGTTGTAATCAAAATGCCCTCAAACAAGCCAAAGCCCGTTAAAAGACATAAAGACGAACAGTTCAGCGATCTCAAAACTTTCTATGTTATGAATAACGTAATCCAAATGCCCGGCAGCAAGTTTAACAATCTTTATGACAGCATTACATTATATTTGGATCCCAACTTCTCAGCAGATAAAGCAGTCGCACATATTCTAGGAAATTTTAATCCGTCTGCTAGGGCTTCGAAAGACTATTTCATTAAGGAAATAAAGAATATTATTCGCGAAGAATTGAGAAGGTATAAAGATGAAACTCCTATTTGAAAATTGGCGTCAGTTCCTTACTGAAGTAACTTACAAGAAAGCCAAGAGCAATTTAAGTGACGAAACCTTGGACAAAGCTTTCAATGCTGCCAAATGGGACTTAGAGAATCACAAATTAGATCCCCGGGTTCCCACACAATGGAGAAACCCTCCCCGGCGCCGGCGCTCTGCGAAGATGCGTTCTGGTATACTGTATTGGATACCAGACGATATTGAAGACAACCAGAAAGGTTCTGCTCTTTTATGGCTTATAAGAGTTATATTGAAAGAAGCACTTACCGTAGAAGAAAGATCAACACGGGCTTGGCTGACTATAAGGGGCTCGAGCATCTGGCCGCCGCGCGCGCCCGCCGTCGCAGCGCGCGCGGCTTTAAAAACTTTCTTCCAGCACAATCAGTTCATGTCAGAACGCGACATTAATAAATTTAAAACCTTAAAAGAGTTTTATGATGTGGTTGAAGCCGCCGGGCCTGACATTCAAGCTTACTTGAAGAATGAATCATACTTTAATGCCGAAGAAGGCAAGCAAGTGATCTACGAAGACGATGAATGGCAGATCATCATACCAATAAACAAAGGCGCTGCTTGTGAACTAGGAGAGAGAACTGATTGGTGTACTGGCAAGCGCGACCTTCCGTATTATGAAGAATATCACAAGCCAGATGATCCGCTTTTCATATTTGTAGAAAAAGTTGAAAGCGGAAACATTGAGATACAGGAAGGAGAAG
>Ga0098061_1001857_pt1 | contig 10190 bp, 5 predicted proteins | sample 22_taG_FD_92579 | JGI IMG/M metagenome (GOLD analysis project Ga0098061, IMG submission 92579) | Marine viral communities from the Subarctic Pacific Ocean - 22_ETSP_OMZ_AT15343 metaG | ecosystem: Environmental > Aquatic > Marine > Oceanic | place: Subarctic Pacific Ocean | collected 2015-01-20 | reverse complement strand
CTTTGTAGTGCTATAAGTATTTTATACCATATAATGCACATAAATGTTTTGTAAAATAAATTAATAACAGATTCAATTCTTACTTTATTGTCCATTATAAACCTGCCTTTCCTAGCTCTTCATTAATAAAAGCAAAAGTATCTTCTCTATCAGTATTTTTCATACGCCCTCTAAGTTGTTGGTAATAGCCTAGCATTAATTGTATTGAGCCAAATATAGATATTATTTGAGCTTTAAATTTTTCTATAAACTCAATAATTTTATCATAGTATAACTCAACGCCAGTCATCTCTTCAATAGTTGTAACCATACCTACAGTTTCAGGGTCAAGTAAAATATTATTAATACCGAAAAACAACATTGCAATAGAACCCCCATTAACAGCAAATCCTGAAAAGTTAATTTGCTTTGCCCTGTTATGAGCCTTTGCCAACCTTTCAGCTCGTAGTAAGCTTTCTTTATCAAGGTTACGAGGTTGTTCATCTAATAACCCTTCTTCTTGGGTTTCGGTTTTTTCTTCTTCTTGGATTTTGTCCTCTGGTTTACGAGAGAACATTTCAGGTTCGTTAGATTTAAAATTACGCTTTCTATCAAAGCTAATTCCCCCATCTTTATTAAGACCGCTGTTGGACACATTGCATTATTCCTTAAATAGTTCTTTTAACATGCCTTCATCTACTATAAACCCATAAGGTCAATACCTTCAGTCAGCATAACTTCTTTTACAATATCAGGAGACATAGATTTGTTAATTAGTTTATTATCTTTAGCTAGTTTTAATGCATGCATAGAATACCCTACATCACCTTCACCATGCTCCGTTCCATATCCAAACCTATCTTTAGTCATTTAGTACCTCTTCACCAATATATTTGAAATTTCTTCCAATTTCATCCCATTTTTCAGAATTAAAGAAATCATTTTCAGGGTTTAGATATGAATCTGTACTCATTCCACTTGTTTTACTATGATTTTCAATGCTATTAATTAAATTCTGTGGATATATTTGAAAGTTTTTCCACTCATTTAATTCTTTTTCAGATATGTTAGGCACAAGCATTGGAGGTAATCTTAAATCCCTCCCTATCTGAAGCCTTCTTTTAAAAGAATCATATCTTTCTCTATCGTGTTTATTTATTTTACTGTCTTCATTCATAGCTATCCCGTAGCCATACCTGTCTTTAGCCATTTAGTACCTCTTGTATATATTCTTTCCTCATGTCTTCAAGTTGTGATTTCTTATACTTGGAGACTAACTTATCTGTAGGCAACCTAAAGAATTGTTGCATACCTCTTCCAAATGTAGTGCCATAAGGCTCATCAAATGTTTGGTCTATCTGTCTTACAACTCTACCAAATGGATACATCGTATGTATATGGTAATCCATAAATCTATCCCAATCATTATTCAATAACGCTGAGAATGTGCTCATAGGTATCCTAGCTACAGGAGGCGTTATTATTTGTAGTGGAGCTATAGGATAAGGATATTGTGCAAAGAAAGCTTTATCACGCTCTTGTTTATTACCAAATAACCATTGGCTTGTTTCCTGTAACCAATCCCAAGGTGGTGGTAATGCTGTATCAAATAATGAGTAAGCAAACATAGAACCTAAAGCCATAGTAAACATATCTATTATAAATAAGTCTTTAAACTTATTAAAACTTTCAGTACCTTCTTTAAACCCATAAAATTTAGCTTGTTTATATAGTTCTTTTCTAGTTCTAACTGAATTAAATGCAAATGTTTTAAATCGACCTAATACCTTACCAAGAGATGTTCTCATAAACGCTGGTCTATTAGGAGCTGAGTATAAAAACTGAGTAGCTTCTATACCTTTCATAGCATATTCTGTAATGAATGGGTCATCAAGTTTTAAATCTGCTCCAAAGATTTCCCTAGCTTTTAGAGCATGTGCCATATAAGAATTAAATCTTAAATATCGTTCAGATACACTCATTGGTATAGCACCTGCTTTTATAATAGCGTCTTTAACGCCATATCTATTTGCTAGTTCAAGTACAGTTTCGTCTCTAGCATCAGGATTTTGCTTAATTAGCTTAGAATAATCCTTGGCGAAAGATTTAAAGGCTTCTAATTTGCCTTCTAAGGAGTTTTTAAGTGATGGATTGACCTCAAGTTCATTCTTAATATAGGTATCTATCACACCCTTCTCAGCAACCCATTTTCTGAGTTGTTTCATATCTTTAACGGTAGAGCCATCTTCTAGTTTTAAAGTGGTGTCTTTTAAGACCTCATTAAATAAATGTTTTTTATCTTGAGCTTTAATCCAGTTTCTAAAACCAGCTGATGCAATAGTCATTGAAGTACCGCCAAATAGATTAGCTGTCATAGTTCCTGTATTACTAAGAAGAGATAACAATTGGAACCTTGCTTCAGCAGTACCAATATTACGAAACATTCTAGCATAGTATTTCTTTCTAGCTTCTGCTCCTTTAGGCATATCTTTCATAAAGGGCATATCATAACCATAATCTTCAAGCTTAGTCCTGAGTCTTTCCATTCCATTTATAAGTGCTTGGTCTGATGTCAGGTAATATAAATTCTTTTTTAACTTAAGTGGGTCAGTTGTACTCATTGAGTTTGCAACTCTCTCTTCAAATAAAGAGTGATGACCAAAACTATCTCTAATATAAAAACGCAGATAATCAGCAACCGCCTCTGTAATAGGAGCTTCTTTAGAATAACCAGCTTTAGTGTAATGCTCTAATTGTTTCTTAGTGAGCTTAACTCCTTTATCAAATGGTTTACGACTAAGTAAATTAAAGAGCCTGTAGTGAGCCATAATTGAGGCTTGGGCTCTGTAGTTTGATGTAATCCATTGCTTTTTGTACTTATCCAGAACCGAGGACCTAGTGTCATATCCTTGTAAATTAACCTCTCTTGATTTAGCTGTGTTTGGTGATGATGTAAAACCTACATGGTCAAGCTTATTCATAAGCTGTGTAGGACTTAGTTTGTCAAAGGCAAGGCTTTCAAATAACATATCATCAGTACCATAGCTTTCACCTTTAGTACCTTCAATAGCATTCTCTAAAAATTCCTTCCTTGCGTTAGCCATTTTGAGTGCTTGCTTTTCAGTCTTACCTTTTGATAACGCTTCCTGATAGACTTTCGTGACCTCTTTATCAATGAATGAACTAATCTGTTTTCTTGCTTTACTATTGTACCCAAAATTTGTGTGCATGAAATACTTATCAAATTCAAATTTCCCTGTATCTTGGTAATTTTTACGAAGTTTTGTAATAATAGATTTTAGCTTAGTTGGTTTAATATCCTTTCTTCTAGAAAGGTCTTTAATAACCATTTCAAATCTAACTCTTTTAAGCACATCGAATGGTATAACCTCAAGTCCAGACTTATTGAAACTAGGATTAATATACTTTTTCATAAAAGCATTTATATCTATATTGCCTTCACTATCCTTAGTAAGCCATTTATCTGTCTTACCATCGTTAATCCATTTAGCATGATGTTCTTTAAAGAACTTAGTAAAGTCTTTATCAACTTTCTCTATCAATCCTTTTTTAGTATAGGATTTACCATCTACTTTCATAGTATTAGGTAACTCTTTAAATAGTTTATCTTTAGTTACATCATATTCTTTTTCGTGTAGCTTACTCTCTCTAATATTATGAACTAGATGTGTAATTCTATCATGTTGACCAACAGTCAAATCTTCTCTATACTTAAATCTATCTTTATTATTAAGTTCACCTTTAGCTAAATAAGCATTAAGTGACTTAGTACCACCAGCTTCAGCGTTATTTAACCAATTTCTAAGAGCACCTAGACTAGATGTATATTGGAATATTGGTTGATTTTTAACACCCTCTGATGTGAGAACAGGTTTATGAACAGATTCAAATTTAATTAAATCATGTTGCATCTGTCTTTCACTCTCTCCCATAGGAGTTCTATAATACATTCTCCTTTGAAACTTAAACGCTTCCGTAGGATTCTTTAAGGATGTAAGGAAATTATTAAACGCTAAAAAATCACCTATGTTGGCTGTCTCTAAAGTCTTTCCTATTCCACCTGTTTCTGATGTCCAGAAAGTAAAATAATTTTCTAAATCAGCTTTATCATTAAAGTGGATTTTAAATTTATCACGCAGACCTGAGAGTATTTTAAACTCTTCCTTACTTACTGCTTTAGATGTAATAGGGTCTGCTCCTAAAAGCTTATCCATAGCCTCTTGATGAGCGTCTACTACTTTCTTTTCTTGTATCTTACCCTTAACAAGCTTGTGTTTTTTAAACACCTCTGATACATCGTAAGATGTTTTTTCAGGAGAATATTGTTTATCGTATATATCAAATATTCTACCAACCTCTTTCACTATACCTTTAATAGAGCCATCAGCAATAGCGTTAGTCTCATAAAATAAGTTATCTATTAATAGGTAATTTTCTTTACCTTCAGTTTTTCTAGTACCTTTCTTATGACCAGACTCTGTGTCTCTTGACCTAAAAGCATTAGGAGAAAGAAATATATAATCTATAAAATCTTGTAACTCTCTTTTCTTCCCACTCTTTAAGTCTGCTATTCCATCCTTTATACGCTGAATATCTTTTCTCTTTTGAGAAGGCATAGCATCTCTATCTGTTAATGCATATTCTTGTCGTATCTGTTGAGCTCTAAATTGGACATCTTCTACTCTCTCTCTAGCTAGTTTATCACCCTTCTTCTTCCCATGTTTAGCAACCATTCTATTTCTATATTTAATAGCTGATTCCATAAGCTTATTATAAGACGCTAATTGAACTAACTGTAGATTAACTTCATTGACCATCTGACCATAGTCGTAGGATTCAAAAAACCCTTTCTTAGCTTTTAATTTGCTAATAAATTTAGCTTTCATAAAATTAGAACTATCAGGTTTACCATATCCCTGTAATATCCAATCTTTAACACTTAAGTCATTAGGTTTTAGAGATTTTTCAATTGACGCTAAGAATGGGTCTATATCTAGAAATTGTTCAGCTTCTACTATATCACGAATAAATCCATCTTTTTTAAGCTTATCAGCTATTCTAAATTTTATATGAGGATTGTCTGGGATAACTCTATTATTTAAAATTTCTGCTATCTCCCAATACTTCAAAGAGATTGACTCATTCTTTTTAGTAAAAGTATTCTTTTTATAAGTATAAGGTTTATGGTCTATAACTCTACCGAGTTCTTTAAATAAGGAATCTTTTTTTATAACAGATAATGCACCGCCTTCTTCAGCCATCTTTTCAAAGATATGAGCATCTTCACCTTTAAATTCAACTTTAAATACTCTATCAAATATCTCTGATGTAATTTTCTCCATATTATTAAAGTGAGAATAATCAGAACTATCAGCAGACCTATTAACTATCTCTCTTCCAAGAGTCCTTAATAACGCAGGAGAATCTTTATCTTTAAGAGTAATTACAGCTTTAGCTTTATTTTTAATATTACCATTTTTATGCTTGATTGTTACAGTAGGAGATAATTGTCCTTCTTTACCCCACGCACCACCTTTATGAATTAAATCCATAAGATTAGTCATAAACGACTTTTGAGAAATACCATACCCTAAAGTAACATTACCTTTCTTAGCAGTCTCTCCAACCTGCCATCTCATAGAGGGTGAGAACTTAGAACTTACATCTTTAAATTCTGGTGATGTAGTACCAAAGATACTATCAAATTGGGTATCTTTATCATTAACATTCTCCCATTCATTCTCTAGTTTTCTATAATCATTTTTAAGCTTCTTGCTAAAACCTTGATATATAAACATTGAATCAATATCTTTATCAGCACCACCCATATATCTATCTTGTTTATTATGAGTAACTACTTTAGTACCACCATCTTTAAGGAAACCTTCTAATCTAACTACTCTAGCTCCACTAACAGAATCCATAGGAACACGAACTATAACCACCTCTAAAGCATCTTTTAATTCTTGAGGTATCTTTTCCTTAAAATTAATTTTCCTTGTCTTGGCTTGTTTATAAATATCAAACGCTTTACCTAGCGTAGTTATTTCTTTGCCTTTATAGACTATAGGTTTAATAGGCATATTTCTAAAAGCATTCCCAAGCATTATTTGGTCGCTTCTTAATTTAGGAAATTTCTTACCTAATTTAACTCTTTGTAATCTATCAGCACCATGAAACACATCTTCTGTCACAGAACCAAATATACCTTTAGCTGAATATTTCCAATTAGGTCTAACATATCTTTGCATAATATATTTAGCTAATTGGTTTTCATAAGACTCTTTGGATGGTTTAAATAAATGAGATGATGTAAAATCATTATTCATTAATCTAAGTATTCTTTTAGACCTTTCATGATAATGCTTCCACTCTGCACCGCCATGTTCTATACTGCCATCAATCTCTCTTTGTAAATCAGTCCTAGATATAATCTTTCTAACAAGCTCTGTTAAATCAGACTCACGATGCTTTGTATGAAGTTCTACAATCTTTCTTGCAGGTATATTTTTAAGTACAGATTCACCGTCTTTACCTGAAAGCATTGTGTATAAATTTTTATCATTAACCCAATCTTTACCTTCAGTCATTTCTCTAATAAATGGGTCAAATCCTTCAGCAGATTTCTCAACAACTTCTTTAAAGAATCTATTTATAGCATTAGGTGTTTGTAAATCTGATAAGTTAGTAGACATCTGTGTAACTATAGAATGGTCACCTTTAACAGATTTGCCAACATTCTCTACTGTACCATTTGATATACGCCAATGTTCAATAGGCATATCTAATTTAGACGCATCAGGGATATTAGATTCTATCTTACCATCTTTATACTTATATGTTAAAGGTTGGTAATCACCTAAATGCTTAGTAGCACTTTCAAAGAATACTGCATCTATACCATGAGTATCCATAAATTCTTGCCATACATTGTTAGCTCTCTCACCAGCTAGTTTCATATAATGCATTCCATGTTTACCTTTAGTTGCAAACACAGGCTTTTGAAATGTAGCGTTCTTAGGTATACCATTTACAATAATAGACCTATCATGTAAAGTCTGTCTTAATAATCCACTACCATCAGTAGCTGAATTAGTTATATCATTATTATATATCTTATTATCTTTAAGAACAATATACTTCAACATCCCATCAGGTTTTATATCAGCATAATCTGCTTTATTCTGTGGGAAGAATCTATTAGCTATTAACTGAGTTCTCTTATTAAAGTCAATAACATTCTTACCGTAACTAGAATCCATTAGCTTAGAAAACTTATTAGGAGCAACCATTTCTCCTGCTACATGAAAATTGTTAGCTTCAGCCATATGCAGAACATTACTCATCCACATCTTCTGATGATTTAATTCATGGAATTTATTTGGATTTTTAATATTTAAAGAATCTAAATAATGTTGTCTATGAGCTTCATAGGTAGACCTAGGTATTCCTAGAGCGTTTATAATATTATTTAAATTATTTGGTATAGCATCTGGATGATATTTAGCAACTATCCCCTGACCATTATCTTTTAATCCTGAGAATAGATATTGGTTATTTTTATCTAATTGATAAGAAAGTTCTCTTTTACTTATATTATTCATCATTGGAACAGAAGAACCTTCTTTAAGGTTTATCCCAAATATATCTTTTACTTCATTATCTTTTCTAGCATGAGTGATAAGTTTAAACTCAGCGTTAGGCATTAAATAATCAGAAGGCATATTTAAATAATTATCACCAATACTCTTTCCGAAATAATCGCCATGTATAGAGTCTAAAACTATCCTGCCCTTCTTATCTATGTCTACAGCATAAACCTCTCTCTGAATGCCATTTCTACGCTTCTGATAGTAGTTTATGAACGCCTGTTGGTTCTCTTTTACAAAGTCTTGCATTTTAGTGCCATTAAAACTTCGTATAAAATCAACAGCTCCTTTGCTACCATCTTTATAGGAATTTGATATTTCAACTTTAGCATCTTCAAATGTAAACCCTTTTACTTCCTTGCCTTGCTTTTGATATTTATCTGCTAAACTATTAATTAGATTTCTAGTTTGCATATCAAGGTCTATACCTTCAGTCCAATCATCTCTATATTCAAATTTACTTTCATGTAAATCAGGACTGTTAATATCAGATTCAGGACCTGTGAAAGGATTCTTGCTATGATGTATCTCATAAGCTATATGCTTATAAGTATCACTTAATTCTTGTTGAGTAAAGGAGGTGGGGGTTCTATTAGGCTCTACAGTAGAGAGATAATTTCTCGCAAGAACATCTAGTTCTTGTTTTGGTACCCCTTGCCCTTTAGCCCAATTTATAGCATTATCAGTAGCTTGATTATTTATATACTCTTGAGCTTTAGGAGTATACTTTTCAAAGTTAGGAGCTTCTTGAGGTTTAAATATATGAGCAGGATTATTGCTATATTTTAAATCATCTATAAATTTACCACCCTCAGCTTCATGAGCTGGTCTTGATTTATATCCAAAGAATCCACCTAATAGAGTTTCATATAATATCATCTCTATTGGCTCATCTCTAAGGTAAGCAGGTAAACCTTGAACGGTTGCACCTAAAGATGTTTTTAGAATATCTTCTGCTCTCTTAGCTTGCTCAGGAGTGCCTTTAAGTCTATGACCAATACTTGCAAAATTACCAATAGTACCAAATGCACCACCTGCAATTGCACCACCTACAAATGTATTCATATATGTGTCAGGACCTTCCCATATACCTGATATTGTAGAGGCTGTACCAAGTCCTACAGCTTCTTCCATAATAGCTCTAGTCTTAGCACCTTTCATTAAATAGTCTTTGGTTTCTAATCCAGTTCTTTCAAGGAGATTATCAACACCTCTTTTACTCCATCGTGAACCTATCATTGGGAGGGAAAATTTGTCTAATACAGCACCACTTTTTTCGATACCTTTAAACGCTTTAGCAGTTCTAGCAAGACCATAAGCACCTGCTTTTTTAGCTAAGTATTTAGCAGGAGCAGTCATAATAGATGGAGCAAATCCTGCAAGATGTCCAAGTGAGTGGGCTATTCTTTCGTAGGTATTTACAGGCTTACTACCAACAGGGAGCGTAGTTAAACCTTCAGCAAACCCTGAACCTAGTTGTCCTATTGCACGAAACAGACTAAAGTCATCGTGCTTTCTAGTAAATTCTATGCCACCTAAATCTGCTAGTTCCTCTAATTCATCTAATTGGTCATCATTAAATAAGTGAGGATTTTTATTGTACTCAGATATAAGAGATGTAACTCTCTGATTGTTTACCATTTAATACTTCGTATTAAGAAACTAAGCTAAATAAATCCATCTGACCACCTAACGGTGTGCCATTTGCTCCCATAGCTCTATTTATAACATTAGGGTCATAACCTCCTTGAACTCTCATTCTATATCTTTGAGGTCCAATCATAGACGCTATATCTCCAGCAGGAGATGCGTTTTGAGGTAATAAATTACTTGTCATTGGTTGAGCACCTTTATAGTACTTATCTCCATAATAACGAGCTCTAGCTCTAGCAATATTTTCTTTAAATTTATTTCCCATTCCTCTAGCATATCCAATACCTTCGTCAGCATAATGCATAGCTTTATCCATAGCAGGTCCAGCTTTAGATGCTACATTACCTGCTAGATTTGCACCGCCTTTATAGACATTACCTGCTACATTGCCTGCACCTCTAGCAATCCCACTAAGACCACCAACAGCTCTCAATCCTCTAGCTCCTGCTCCAAGTAATGCTCCACCTGTTGCTACTCCACCTGCTAATCCTAAAAGACTTCCAACGCCTCCACCTATCTTACCTGACATAGATTCAAATCCATAGTCCTCACCTATCTCTCTAGGCTCCCAACTATTAGGTAGCATTCCAAGTGTTAATCCTTCACCTGCATTATATAATAATTTTTGCATACCTTTTGATTCAGCCTCAAATGGTAAGTCATACATATATGCAATTTGTGCTATTGCTTCACCTTGATTCTTATTAAATAATTGAGGGTTTTTATTATATCTACCTACAAGCTCTACAGCTTTTCTGTATTGTGGTGATAATTTATGTGGTATCATATTATATCCTATTCTGTAATTTGTGAGTTGTCAATAGTAAAAGGACTATTTTGAAGTAAAGAATTTATAGCATCATTATCTGTGCCTGAAGAAGGACCTAG
>Ga0098061_1001856_pt1 | contig 10193 bp, 7 predicted proteins | sample 22_taG_FD_92579 | JGI IMG/M metagenome (GOLD analysis project Ga0098061, IMG submission 92579) | Marine viral communities from the Subarctic Pacific Ocean - 22_ETSP_OMZ_AT15343 metaG | ecosystem: Environmental > Aquatic > Marine > Oceanic | place: Subarctic Pacific Ocean | collected 2015-01-20 | reverse complement strand
TCATCAAGCTTAGTTGCAACTATATTATCTCCTCCACCTGCAGCTCCTCCAGCTCCCCCTTCTGCTCCACCTCCTACATTTAATCCACCAATTGAAGCTAATGTTTCAATCATTGGCATAAGAGGTAAAAGTAGAGTAAGAGCTCCAGCTAATGCTGTTATTCCTACTGCCATTGCAATGAAACCGGGTGCTCCTATAAGCATTGACATACCTGCCAGACCTAAAGCGGCAAGTCCTGGTGCTAATAAAAGAATCTGCAGAGGATCTAAACTTCCAAGAGTGGTAAAGAATCCTCCTATAGCACCAATAACATTAGATATTGCTGCCCCTACTGCTTCAATGATTGGAGGCATTACACTAAATACCCCTATTATTATGTTTCCAAAAGCCTCTACTAACGGAGTTACTAAGCTAAGAGCAAATGCAAATGGTATCATTGCTACTCCAAGGGCTGCTAAAAGGCCTATACCTATAAGTACAAATACTGCTGTTGCTGGATTGCCGAATGCTGCTAAGCCTGCAGCCAATAGTGCAAAGTTCACTTGTATTGCTGCTCCAAGTCCTGGTATTGCCATGAATAATAAAAATGGTAGTGATAATGTAGCTAATGCTAATGCTGGGCCTGCTAATGCCATTACAAGAACACCTGCAGCTGCTTTTCCCATTGATGTTAGTCCTTGTGCCAAACCTTTAAGATTAGGACCTAACATTGCTAAAGGAGTCAAACCCATAAAAGTTAGAAATGGTATTGCTGCTAATGATAATACAAATACAGGTGCTGCTAAAGCTAAATTTGCTATTCCAAAAAGAACCTTCGCATTCCCCATTGCCTTTAAGCCGCCTGCTGTATCTTTTAAACCTTTTCCTGCAGGTTGTTTTACAGCCTTTGTTTTTAAATCCTTAGTTGCATCTGGGGTAACTCCGCCACCTCCGCCACCCTTACCAATCAGCTTCATAATTCCAGCTCTTGCAGTAAGTATCCCGTTTTTTATACTTTCAAGTATGTTAATTTTTCCAATCCACTTAGATGCGTTTGATAATGCTCCCCCCATAGCTGCTATATTATGTGCATTTTCAGCTGCATAAGTAGCACCATCCATTGCAATACTTCCGTATTTAGTTGCCTTTGAAATTACATCTCCCCAATAGTTGCCATATTTTTCCATGTGTTCATTTTGTGACTTTTCAGCTTGTAATGCCTTTTGTAGTTCATCAACTTCTAATCCTGCAGCTGCAGCAGCTGCTTGTCTTTGATATACATTCATTTTATTGAAACCAGCTATGCCACCCATTTGACTTAGTACTTCAGTTGCAGCTTCAGCAGTTTTGCCTGCCCAAGCCAATTCTCTTGCCCTACTAAAGTCAAGTTGTCTTCCTAATAAAACAGAGGCTTCCATTTCTGCAGCCATTGAACTTTCAATATCTAATAGATTATCAGATATTTTAGCAATACTACCCATAGACACACCAAGCTTTTTAGCTTCAATAGCCATTTTTGCCATATTGTCAACTGAACCATCTGAATATTTTGCAAAATGCTCCATATTCTCAGCCATATCTGTCATAACTACGCCTACGGGCACGTTTGCAGCGGTAGCCATATCCTTGACCATTTTAGAAGTTTCGGCTGATGTTCTACCAGTTGCAGCCTCTGCTCCTTTAAACATTCTTGTTAGTTTAGCAGCATTTTCTGCCGAAACACCAAAGTTATCAGATATATAAGCAGAATCTTGAATCATCTGTGTTGTAACTGATCCTAATGATCCCATTTCTGTAACTAATGCTGTTGCAGCCTTTTTAGTTGCTTCAATTGAAACTCCCATCATTAAACCACTTACTCCTGCTGAAGCTATATTCGTGCCTAACGTAAATGCTTGAGCTCCACTCATCTGTAGCTCTTTGTGCCAGTGCTTAAACTCTTTTCCAGCTTTAAGTGCTGCAGTACCTAATACAACTCCTATGACTCTCCAGTCAGTCGCCATTTCCTTTCCTAAGACAACTATATCTTTCATCTTCTTCTGCCACGCATCTAAGTCAGCAGTAAGCTCTTTAGTTTTAGCTGCCATATCTGTTCTAAGTTGTAAAACCTCAGTTTCAGATGTAATCTGTTCTAACATCACCTGGGATCTATAATATGCAGCCATATTTCCTGCTTTTTCTGCATCTACCATTTGTTTGAGTAATGCTAGTTGAGTCTCTTTATTCTTTGAAAGATCAGCGGCAAGCTTAATTTCAGCTGCAGATTGTTGTTGAGCTTTTGTCCCCAAATTTAATTTGTGTTGCATAAGTACTAAACTGTCATTTAATGACTCATTATGACCTTCAAGAAGCTTATTAAGCTCCTTATTCAGATCTCTCTCTGCTCCTGCAGCATCAAGTAATTTTTTTCTGGGATTTTTCTTGGCCATAATCTATACCTTTATAGTTTATATCCGCCTTCTTTGAACCAAGCTACTAAATAATCTGGGAATTTATCTGTTGATCCGTATGTTTTTATAGATTGTTTGTACATCCTTTGTAATGCAGCATCCATCTCTTTTGATAAGCGCTGAATTGAAGGGTCATTCTTTAATCTTCTTTCTTTAGCTCCATCAAAGATATCATCAATAAAGTTCTCGATCCAACCTTCTTTAAGAGTGCCTTTATTATGAGCTTTTTGCATATGAGCTCTGAGTACTTCTTTTAATTCTTCTCTTTTAGTCATGTCATATCCTACTATTATATAATGAATTTTATATAAATATCTAGATTAAAGAAAATTATAGCTATTTTGGACCAAAGGGGCCACGAGGGATTGCACTTGGAGACGTTCCGCCTTTAGAGGCTTTTTGAGCTTGATCATGCTCATTTTGTAATTGTTTTGCTAATTTTGTGTAGTAAAACCGTCTGAGCCATACTGGCATATTATATAATTCATGCCATCCAAAACCACCTTGTGTATGATATAGCATTTCAAATATTTGATTATGCAGCATGGGTCTGTATTCAGACCCCAGGCCAAAAAAAGGATACTCCTAGAGGGATTGGGATTGTTTGTGATTCACCTGTAGCTTCACTTATAAAGTCGAAGGTCATATCTAGATCTGGAGTAATCTCTTGGATACGTTTTCGTAGTGCCAGTGAATCTCTAGATAACATATTATCTACAAAGCCACTAATTTTACTTTTATCAGTTTCTCCATCTACAGAAAGAATCATATGTTTTAACCGTGTAGTAAGCTCACTAGTCACTTCTTTTCTTAGTTTTTTAAGAGATTTTATTTCAAGATCAATCTTTACTTCATCTCCGTGTTGTAATAGCTTAAATTCAATATCTTTTTTAGAAGCAGGAAGTGTAAACGTAAATCTATTTCCAGTTTTATATTCGTCTGCATTAAGTTCTTTGTCTTTAAGATTTAAAAGATTAATTTTTACCTTTTGTTTATCATTTGTAAAGGGATCAATACATTCCGCTTCATATTCTGCACCATAGGCTAATATTCTTGCAGAAACCATTATAGCATTTTTATCTCCAATTAAAAGCTTATGATAGGGTACTTCTTCGCCCTCACCATTTGAAACAATAAGAGCTTTTAAAAGTTTGTCAATAACTACGCCTTGTTTAATTAGATTTTGAGAAGTTAAAATATCTTCTTCTCTCGCAGTCATATATTTTAACTCAACCTTTCCCGATCTTAATGGATTTCCTTCATCATAAAGTAAACCCTTACTTGGAAGGTCAACAATTTCTGTTGGGAATTGTGGTGTGTTGTTTTCGCTTTTTTGCTTGACTTTTGGTTCAATACCAGTATATTCTGGATCAACTATTTTAGACATAACTTTTCTCTCCTTAGTGTGTATGTGTAACTTGTATATATAAATATATAGTTTTTAAAAAACATAAAAAAAGACTCTACAAAGAGAGCCTTTAATTATTGCAAGTGAGGGATTATTCTTTTTTGCAAATTAATATTGTAAAATTGCGTAATCAAATGTAATATCAATGGAAACAGATGCAACATCTGTACCAGCCCAATCTACATCTCCGAAATCAGCTTTAGAGCACCAAGCTCCTTTTAAAGTCCATTCTTCAACTTTATCACCAACAGGTCCCAACATATTAATAGTAACATCCTTCTTATAAAAGTCTGAATATCCATCTCTACCTGTTACAGATTCATGACTAGCTCTAACCCATTCCATTACTGCTTGAGCACCCGAAGGTACAATTGGGTCATAAAGTTCTATACCTGACATTGGGTCCCACTTTGACTTTCCTTTAACATGTCGTTGAACGTTTATATGATCTAAAGTAACTGCTTCAGAAGTTATAGAAGGCCTAAAAGCCTTTTTTATAAGATAAGAGGGTATGCCATCAATATACATAATGAACCTCATCTTTTGTTTTGGTTCAAAAGACGTGAACATTATCTCATTAGGATCTATTAAATTTGCCATTGTGTGTCTTCTCCGTTGTTTCCCTGTTTAATAATAAATATTAGAAAGTTTAAAAAACCCTAATGATCAATCCTCAGGAAAGGTAGCACCAGTTGGTAATATATTGAAGTCAAGAATAATAAATTCAGCAGTTTTTGTAGGCTGAAGATAAATTGCTCCTATCATTTCATTTCTATCAATTACATCTGGAGTATTGTTAGTTTCATCCATTACTACCTTGAAAGAATAGAGGCCTTGCCTTTGTTGTATACTATCAAGATAAGGATTGACGATGTTTAAAAATCTATTTCTTGTTGCAGAAGAGTTTTGTTCAAACACTAAATATCTAGTAGATGAAGCTATAAACTTCTTAGCAGCTATTAATAACCTTCTTACATTTATTCTGTCAAGTGCACTTGCTTTAACCTGAAGAGTTTTTTGTCCCCAAACAACAAAGCCTTCATTTGGAAATGAAGCTATAGGATTAATACTACTATCATATAGATCATCTCTATCAGATTGAGTAACTCTATCGTAAGCATCAAGTACCTCGGTTAGTCCGCCTCTATTCAAACCGGCAGGTGCAAACCATTCATAAGAAACTTTATCATTATAGGCAATCACACCACCAAGTACTACTGAAGGTGGTACCCAAACAGGTAAGTTGATATTTGTATCAAGTATTTTTACCCAAGGATAATATGTTGCTGAATAGCTTGTATCAATAGAAGCTACCGTGTTAATAGCACTACTAATTGATGCATCTTGTGTACTTGAATCCATTACATAGAATGCATCTCCCCTACTTTCACAAAGGTCCATTGCGGCCTGAGTTAATGCAGAATGTTGGCTTCTAATAACTCCTGGAAGTAATAGCATATTAAAATCATAGAGATCTTGATTTGAAAGTGCATCTAAACCTCGTTTATAAGCTAAATAGCCATCAGCATTTGATGTTGATATATCATATCCAAAAGAGTTAGTAGCACTAATATATTCTCCCTTTTTAACAACTCTAGCAGGATCATATCCGTTAAAGCCATTTGTCATAGGAACAATAAATTTTCTTGCACTTAAGGGTGAACTAGATGAGCTTAAAGATACATTTGGTGCACTTGAGCTTGGATGTGAAGTATAATTTCCTAAATCAAAATCCTCATTCGCACCTGCATCTGCTCCATTTGGAAAGGGTTTCAAATAATGATAATTATCTGCACCATCTGTAATATCTGTAAAGCTGAATCCGTAGTATACTTTATTATTATATTCACTGTCAACAACTTGTTCCGAAATCATAGTAGCAGCTGGAAGCACTAAAGATCCTGTAAGTGGTTGAGTTATCGAGTTAAACCCTAAAGGTACTAATGCACCATCATATCCTGCATATTTTACATTATCATCTACTTCAACTCTGATAAATTTACTAATATTAGTCCAGTCTCCGTAAACCTTAAGCTTTCCACTAGAATTTAATTCATAATATTTATCGCCAATTAATCTAGCAATATAATTAGTACTTTTTGGATTTAAGTTACAATTTTTATATGTTTCAACAACAGTTGGAACTTTATCTGTATCATCATATTTTCTTATTACTAAAGTAAATGAACCGTATTCTGATTTAGCTATTTCACTAGCAAATTTAACATCTCTAATTCCAATTTTAAATTGTGTATTAGTATCTGTACCATGAGCTAAATGGTGAACTCTAAATAGCTTTTGATTTACTCCACCTGCTAATTGAGATTGAATCCAAGGAGTAACTGATCCTCTAAACACTCCATCAACAGATCCTGAAAGATCTAAGTCTACAACTTCAAGTGAAGCAGAAGTAGCTGGACTAGCATCTATATCTGATTTTGCCCAATTTTTAAAGTTCATATACATATAAGCTCTATCTTGTGGGTCTGTTGAAACTTCTGGGTCTCCTGAAGTCGTATTTATTGTTCCCTTTTTAGGTCCTGTGCCAAATATATTGTTTATAAAGTTTTTGTTTGCTGAATCAAGAGAGCAAGATACTGCATCTAGTGATGAAGACAGTGTGTACACGAAAGAAGAGGCAGATGCTGGTGCTGCAATTGCACCATCTTCAAATGTTTGTGCTGTATTTGCCCATGAATGATGAATTACAGCTACTGCTCTTTGTAATGTAGCATCAACTCCACCACCTAAGTTTGCTGTTGTAGATCCACTTACAAAATCTATATCGTTTCCTGCATCTCCACATGTTGAAGCACTTAATTCAAATATTCCAGTAGAACCAGAATTTACAGATACTCCTGTAGTAGTTGTCACAGCATTCATTTGTGTTTCTAAATTTGTCACACTGGCGCCTAATGCACTTCCGGTAGGAAAATAATACACAGGTGGCTGATCTGGTGGTACTGGATGGTCCATTGCCATAAATTGGTATTTTGTTCCAGTTGAACCAGTTACTTGAAAGACGTCGCCATCTGCTATTGCTGTTATAGAAAATGCATCAGATCCTGTTGCACATATTGCAGATGATCCACTGCCTTGCTTTATAACAGCAACTTTGCTGTCATATCCACTTAATCCTAAAATTCTAATAACCGTAATTACGCCTGCGTTATCTAAATAACTCCTAATTGCGTACGGTAAATATGAGTCTTCCCAGTCTCCTCCAAAAATTTCGTTAAAATCATTGTTGCTAGTTACTTGAGTTGGCCAAAATGCTGGTCCAAACTCGGTAGGTCCTATAATTGCAGCTCCAATTTCGCCGATACCTTGAGGTAGGAAAGATAAGTCATTCTCATTGGTGAAGACACCGGGACTTACTATTCTTTCTGCCATTTGTATTTTCCCTTATTGTTTGTGTAATGTTTCTTTTTTTCAACAAAAAATAATTTATATATAAATATAAAAAAATCTTTGAAAATTACGGTTGCACAGGCGTAAACTCACCTGTTTGAAGATTTAATTCTCCTCGGCCGTATTTTGTTTCTAATTGTTTTGCAAAATCTTCTTCTTGAGACCTTAGCTTTTCATATGCATTGTATTGATTGCTAATCTCTCCTTCTAATTTATCTAATTGTTCTTTAATAAGCCTTTTTTCAATATTAAGCTGACCAATTGTGTATGTAACATTTTGGTAGTTATCCCTAAGCTTAGTAATTTCATCTAAGTCAACTTGTTCAATTTTATTTGTTTTTTCTTTTACTGCTGCTTTATCAGCAGCTCTTTCGATTGCACTTTCCATAACTTTAACATTCCCTTTTTTGTATATATGTATATATGTTCATTGTCTATATAAATATCAGATTTTTTACTAAAAATTAATTAAATCTCAATAAGAGTTGTATCATTTGGATTTATCATTACATTGCCCTTATTAGTTATATATATTTTTTTAGAAGCTGCTGCTCCGGCCACCGGCAATGTTATAGAATCTGATGTTACATAGCTTCCTGTGGTTAAATGATGTATATTAGCTGCTTGTACTCTATATAAATAATCCCCATCTGCTACTGATGTGTCAACATAATATGTTGGAGTATTAGTTCCTGAAGATCCTGTATCTGCCAATGGTATAAATGAACCAGATATTGTTGCTATTTTTGTATAAGAACTTCCAGCATCATCACTTCTTTCTAAGTTATAAAATATGTCAAACAATCTATTATCCGAACCTGAATTTTGGGTCCAAGTTAATGCCACGTTACTATCTTGAGCTACTGTTGTTAGATTGGTTGGTGCAGGAGGAGCAGATGCAGATACCATTTCATACATCCATCCATTCCATGCTAAAGTGGTATTATTGGGGTTATCTTCAGCGGCTTCTTCATAAAATACCATTCTTAAATATTGGGTTTTAATCGGAGTTCCAAAATCTAAAAACCAGTAACCATAATCAACAAAATCTTGTTGGGCATTCATATCTATTGTATTAACTAAATCCCAATCATTAAAAGCACCAGTATTTGATTTATAAACTTGGAATTTTCCTGGGTAATATTGAGTATTAGAATATCCCAACCAAAATATCCCCCTAAATAATTTTGCTCCGTCTCCCCAATTAAGATCTGCACTACCTATGTCCTCATTAAAATACCAACCATAATTATCTCTTTCTGCAGATGTTAATTTAGCTAGCGTTGTGTGAGAAGTTGATTCACCCTTAAAACTTCCTGTTACATTTGCTTCACTTGGGTTCAAGAGATTTGCACTTGCAGATCCATGGGTAGATCCACCCCCAGTAAACTTATTTACATCCCATCCAAAAACTTGGGATATTCCATCATATGCCCCGGCAGTATTTTTTAATCTTATTTTGTAGTGTCTATATGCTGTTGTGTTTGAAAATGTCATTGTAGCATCGTATCCAGTTGCTGGTGCACTATTAGCTGCATAATATGTACTTCCAGTCAAAGGAGTCCAGGTATTTGCGTCTTGTGATGCACTAATTGAATAACCTCCTGCTTGCCAAGCTGTATTAGTAGGGGATGAAATAACCATAGCGTTTATAACTTCTGTTCTTCCAGTCCCATTATCCAAATCAAAAAACAAATCTTGATCGTCTGGACCATTAGTGCCGGCACTAAGCCAGGAAGTATTTCCAGCAGCTTGAAAGTTTCCTGGGATTTTAAAAAAGCCTAATTCTGTAGTGGCTGTGGGTAAGTCTGGTTTAAGGGATCCCGTGACGAAATCTGGCCTGTAAGTGGCCTGTGGGCTAGTAGAATTTGGGTACCAAGAAGAAGCAGATATAGAAGCAGTAAGAAAAACATTAGCTCTAACTACTGCTGGAGTCCATATCGTTGATAAGCCGTCTGTTAAAACATTTCCCATTTTATGTTACCAATATTTGTGTTACTAAGCTTGCACTGTATGTTAATGTATATAATTTATTTACTCCATCTGACCCAGTCACGGCTATTGAAAGAGGATTACCATCTGCAAATGAACCACTATAAAGTATATTTGTTATTTGTGTATTTCCCGATGTGAAGGATTGAGTTACTTGTGTAACATTACTACCACTATAAGCTAAACTGCAAGATGTGAATAAAGATCTTTGTGTTCCTCCGATATTAACTGCTGCTGGAAATATTATATCACCTGTTAATAATGATGCAGAGATTGTAGTTATAGCAGTTCCATTTCCTATTCTAAGCTGATTTGATTCTCCTGCTACACCTAAACTTCCGGAGCCTATTATAATATTACCTGTACCAGTTGTTATATTATAACCTGCCAAATGGCCCATAACTATATTATAAGATCCGTCTGTTAAGCTATATGCTGCGTCTCGACCTATAGAAATATTATTATCTCCATCATCAAGAGTATATAAAGACCTATAGCCTATTCCAATATTCCAATCTGCATCACTAGATTTATAACCTGCTTGATACCCTATAAAAATACTATAATCTGGTGTGCCGCCTGTGATACCTTTGCCTGCACTTGATCCTATAAAAACTGCTCCAGCAGCTAGGCTCTCCTGCCCTGCATTCTGGCCTATATAAACATTTGCATTAGTTGTAGCAGTTTTAAATCCAGCAGCTTCACCAATACATATATTACTATCAGCATTTGCAACATTAGCACCTGCCATGTGCCCCAAAAGAACATTATTATTTCCACCTGTTAAATCATAACCTGCTTGATACCCCAAAATAACATTTTTATCGGCACCAGTAGTTATAGTTCCAAGACCTGCTGCTTGTTTTCCTATAATGACGTTATATTCTGCACCATCTACTATATTAGCCGCTGCTCCATCTCCTAATATTACATTATCCGTATCTAATTTAAAT
>Ga0098061_1001853_pt1 | contig 10195 bp, 20 predicted proteins | sample 22_taG_FD_92579 | JGI IMG/M metagenome (GOLD analysis project Ga0098061, IMG submission 92579) | Marine viral communities from the Subarctic Pacific Ocean - 22_ETSP_OMZ_AT15343 metaG | ecosystem: Environmental > Aquatic > Marine > Oceanic | place: Subarctic Pacific Ocean | collected 2015-01-20 | reverse complement strand
TACTCATTTGCTTTCTCCTTTGGTGTCCATCAGGTCACGGTTGACGGCGGCAAACTCCTCGTTGCTGAGTGACCGAAGTGCTACCAGCAGTTCCCCCAATGTGTTGTTGTCCTTTCTGTGGACACTGCATTTCGGATGACAAGACATACCCAAGCAGAAGTCTGACTGCCATTCGGCCTCACGTTTACGTCCCTCCTCACTTTGATGCCAATCACGGAGATCCTCATTGAAGGACACCACGCAGGGGGTGCATGTGAACCTGTCATAACCCTGATTCTCCCACCTGCCGAGGATCTTTTCACGCTCAGGTGTGTCTGGCTCGAATACTTCTTTACATTCATTACAAATCATGATACATTTCTCCAAGCAAATGCTAAAACAATAAGGAATCGGGCTTCTCACCCCACTCGGCAGACTAACTGCGTTGATTTGGACCACTCGTGTCAGACATTCATTGAATGAGAGACGACGACTTGAGCCACGTTCCAGGGATCCTCGTCTTCGTTGAGGATACCTACGACTACTGGTTTGCCGTAGGTCGAATTGCCGCAGCAATCCCACCCATTAGCGCAGTGCGTACATTGGCATGGGCCTGAACCCTTCGGATCATACCCGATGATGTCAAGGATGCTCATCTTGAGGACTTCGTTAATATCGCCCTCGAGCTGTGCCTTGCTGAAACGACCGCGAACGGTTAGGTAAGTTGTCTTACCTGTCCCATCCTCGTCGTACTCGTCGACCTCCATGAAGTGCACGTCGGGAACGAATGGAACCTCAGCAAATTCCTCACCATCATTAACGTAATGCGCATAGTACGCATCCGTCAACGATGTCCATGGACTCTGGTCAGCCCGCCTGTCGAACGCTTTCATGGCCGTCTCAATGAGCTTGATACCCAGTTCATCGGACGTCGACGAGGACTCTCTTGTTGCCGCTAGGTAGTTACGTACCATGTCCACAGCGTTTCGCTGCTTTTCAGTGATAAGATACATTCTCTTTCTCCAAAAAAGTTAAGAAACTAAAGAACCGTGGTGGGCACTCCCCCCACCTGGTAGGACTTAAAGGTGTCTACGTCACTCTGTGGCCTTCTATCCCCATGAGAGGTAAAAGGCGTCCGGATTCTTCGAGAGCATAAGCAGCGCACGGTACGCGATAAGCTCTCCGTACTCGCTTTGAGCCTCGAGCATCTTGACCATCCTTTCGTGGTTCTCTGTGCTCCCTATCCAAGAGATGCCATCCTCGTGGAATGACATCCTGCCAAGCCCGAAGAGTTGGAAGTGCGAGAGAACGCTAGCAGCATCATGCTCTTGTATTGCACAGTACTGCTTGTAGCCCTCGCGGTCGTCCACGTCAGCTTCCGGGAATCGGGCCTTGATCTCTTCCAACACCTTGGGAGTGTCAGCCGGGATGTCGAGGATCTCGAGGATTGTTGCTTCTGGCGCGTTAATGTAAAGTCTAATACCCATTAGAAGTCTCCTTGTTATCGATAGGTTTAAGAAACTAAAAGAACTGTGGTGGGCTTCTCACCCCACTCGGTAGTGGCCTTTGCCATCTTTGTTTAAGGCGTCTACGTTACCTTGTGGCCGTTAGGCCGGTGTTGATGCGTCCTCTTTCGAGTAGGCACCAGACACCTGGCTCTCGACCTGGACGAACCCACGGAAGTACTCGTACTCATCGAAACCCGTGTCGCGATTGAACGAGCCTTTCCAGGGGATGCCCAACAGGTCCAAGACATGATGGTGGATCTCACCATTGACTTGGATACCCAGGATAGATGCGTGATGCATCCAGGTGCGCCCATCGCGGGTCTTCTTTGCAACCTCAAAGCTGGGATCGACGCAGAACGCCCAATCCTTCAACTTATAGGTCATGAAGACCTGTGGGTCCTTCCAACCAGGGCCCCAAACAACGATCCAACGATAGTCACCAGTGCGAGACTGATGCTACTTGGATACAGCGTGGACGTACTGGTTCTGGTCGTGGAACCACTTGGTCACTTCCAGGTCCAGTATGCAGCGACGGAGACAGTTACCGGCACTGAGGACCTCCATCTTTGGCGGAAGATAGAGATCGGGGTTCATCACTGCCCGCTCTGCATAAATGCGGAGAGTAGACAGATCTCTGACGTGAAGCTTGTCACCCAAGGTTTCCCATGAGTAGTCAGGCTTCTTCGCCTTCATTGAGTCCCTTCGCCTCACCCATACCTTGTCCAACTGCAGACGTTGCATGGTAGCGAGCAGCTCAGAGTACATCGCGTCAGTACGCCGGAGAGTTTGCATGAGCGGTATGACCCGGTTCATGCTACTATCCATCGCAAAGACGGTGCCAACACGAGCCATGACTCCTGACTCCATGCAAGCAGACACGTCCTCTCGAAGACCAGGACTCATGTCATGAGCAGAAGGGAAGCCTCCATCACCATCGTACTCAGAGTCCCGACGACGATCGAAATGGCCATCCGTGTGCATCAGCCGACCGATACGCTCAGAGAAGGAGTCATCACCGAGAAGAAACCCGACAATGTCGTTCTCAGTCACGGTCGAGAAGCCACGGTGGTCCGGCTCGCCACAGTCGAAGAGAGCAATCTCGTTCAGTGAGAGCTCAGAGAGATCTTCACCAAAAGCGAGAAGTGCTATCGACAGGACACGGAGACGAAGTGCAGTTTTCCTCCACTTCTGAGTACCGGCAACCTTCTCGACCTCACGGTAGATAGGGATGCGGCAAGGCACCAGCTCGGTGATGGTCTGATCTTCCTGGAAGGAGTAGACCTTTGCCTTAACTACGCGGGCGACCTTCTCAAAGATCTGGTGCCCGATTAGTTCTTGGACCTTCACCTTGATTGGACAATCCCTTTTGATCAGGAAGCCCAAACCCGGCATATAATGAAACAGCTCACCGAGCACAGGATCAGCAATAGCGAGTTGAAGTCGCTTTCGCTCAGCCCAATGCGCCCACATAGGCAACGTCTCGGGGTCCTTGATGCCTTTCTTTCTCGCCCAGGCATAAGCCAGACGATAAGCCTCCTTGCGGAAGCGTTTGTCGGCATCGAACTCCGAGAGTGTCAGCAGGTGCTCATCCCGAAGAAGGATGAACTTCTGCCTGACGCGGTTGGCCGTATCGCTGCAGTTCTCCATTGCCTGGAGAGTTATTGCTGCGAGACGGTAGGTGACCTCGCGGAAACCCAAGAAACATTCCTTGAGCCACGAGATCAGAAGCATGAGATCGCTCATGACATTCTCCTTTCAAAGTCTCTTTTGAAATGGGCAGAGACGTTCGCCCTGATGTGAAAAAAAGATAGAAGACACGATAGTCGTGCCAAGACTGTGGAGTACAGACACTCCAAGATTCTTCAGTCACGAAGATTGGTTAGATGAGCTCGCGGAGCTGGTTCCTCCTCTTGTTAAAGTTGGGATTCATTGCGCAATCCCATTCCGTACGGTGGTATGTCCAGGAGTAAACAAGGAGTGTCAGCGTTGCGCTCAGCTTCTCCTTGATCTCGCAGAGCACCCGAGGCTGCCGCACCGAGATCGGCGACGCGCTTCGTGAGATCTGCCAAAATCCATAAAGACGATCCCAAGCCTCTATCTGGAACTCATGGATTTCCACTATAGTGGAGTTCCTGAACGCCTTGCTAGACCCGGTGAAGCGCTTCACGAACTCGCTACGGATTTCCTGAATCAACTCATCAGCTGCCGTCCGCCTCATCATGATGTCTGAGAAGCATCCAGCCGTAACATTATCCAATGAACCAAGGCCTCTGAATCGTTCGCTCAGACACATTGCCGACAGCAACCGTCCCCGTTCCTTCTGTTCCTTTTCTTTGCGAAGCCTCTGGAACAGCCAGAAGTATTTGTACGCCATCAAGTAGAGAGCGCATGGGACGATGGCTGAAAGCAGCCACACCCATCCGTTATGCAGGACACCTGTCCACACCCTCTCGGTCCAGAATCCAATAAAGACACACACTGCCAGGATAGCAACGAGCATCGCCTTCTCGATATAGTTAGCCATGATAGCCTCCTAATAGTTAAAGCCCATTCGTGGGCTTGAAGTCCTCCATCAACGCAGGAGGATACGCCATGCAGAATGCATAGTGCGAACAGGATTAAAATAGGCTCCTGTCCTGGCCTGTTGATGTTAACGATCGATGAAAGCCTCCACTCGACTAGAGAGAGCCTCAGCAGCAGGACTGCCTCCGGACCTCTCGAAGAGCTCGTTGGCCTCGTCTGCCACGACTTTGAGCTCGCCATTCCAGATCGCGATCTTAGCCGTCTGTGAGGAGCAGGGCTTGGTGACGAGGAGACGGTCAAAGTGGGCTACGAGCTTATTAATGCGGGTCATGATGACCTCCTTTGCAGAAAATAGCACTTAGGGTGTGCAGAGTTACCCAACATGTTGCCCTACGACTTGAGACGTAGGCGCTGGCACATTAACACCCCATGGTCTACCTGGGTGGTAGATATGAGGTGCCTCTCTGTTAACTGACGCAGAACTTGTCTACGTGTCGTCGGGTCGACCGTCGATGCCTGCGTCGTCCTTCTTCAGTCTCGGGAGTTTCTTCTCGACCCAGAAGAACGGGATCAAAATCACTGCTATGATGAGTATCGCCATGACACTCTCCTTTCTGGGACTATTTGTCCCGGTTGATGAGACTACTTGCGGCCTCGTCACGCAACCTCTTGAGCTCGTTCTCGATGTCGTCAAGATCAGAGTCGATGTCCTTGCAAGTATTGAAGAACTCGTTGGCATCGAAGACCTCTCTGCTCGCCACCGCCGTACTGTGGTGGGCCTCCCAACGCCTAGCACTCTCATCTCTACTCACGAATGAACGTGTGTGATCGAAGTGAGGGCCACGTGGATGGTTGAGGTATCCTACCCAGAGGTTGTACTGACTTTCCTCTGTGGCAGAGGTACCTTCGACATCGAGCCACTCGTGGAGCATGGTCTGCTCTTGGTGATCGATTGGAGACTGTCGGTCCCCCGCCCAGTACCCGAACCCGAACAGGGTGACGACCACGATGGCGATGGTCAGGAGAAGGGTCAGTTCTTGCTTAGTATTCATTGGAATATTTCCTTTCAAGGAAGTGAAAAAAAAAGAGAAACTACTGATGGAAGCCACCACACGATGGTTACCTTAAGCGCCGCTAAGGGCCTAAACCCATTCAATTAAGAATGAGCCAACCCAGAGAGACACACGACTATATAGTCATGCATCCCTCTGGATTTGCGGTAAAAGAAGAGCAGAAGAGTTACTTGCAAGGCACCTCCTCAGCATGCCATCTGCGGTGATCTTCCGCAATCCACTCTGCGCCGTCGTACTCCGCGATGTGCCAGCTGACATCATCAGGAATCTCGACGATTGCGAGAGAGGAATAGTCCCCACCTACGGCCTCCGGACCCATACTCTCGATGAGAGCGATGAGTCGCGGGTCGTCTCTCTTCAGATCCCAGTCATCCTTAAGACCAAGGATGGTGAGAGCTGTATCAGAAAGACTAAAGCCGCCATGGGTACTACTAATAGCGATCTTACGCATGATTTACTCCTAGATAAAAAAAAGACACGCATAAAAGCGCGCCTATAAAACAAAGAAAAAAATTAAACCGATGGTAATAGGCCATCAATGGAGAGCAGGCACCCAGCACCTGCTCTCTATCATGGTCTACGCAACCAGGGCCCTCATGGACCTTACCTTCACGCTCCTCAGGTGCTCTTCCCAGGCATCACCTCCCATGTCTGCTATCTGCACCACCGTTTGGCAGCTGCACGATGCAGTCAGGGCAGTCCGCAACTCCTGCGAGGTTATGTGTCCGATAGAGTGCAACAATGGCAGGCTATCCACCATTGCATCACAATAGTTGTACGCAACGCTATTCTCACCTTTCTCCAAAAAAGACTCGACCACAGTAAAGAGAGAGACGAGAAAGTATTCCAAGTTAAACATGTTATTCTCCTTTCAAGAGAATCATTGCACCACTTATGGCTGGTACATAACCTTCACCTCAAAGCGAGGTAAGTGCTCACTCAGGGAGTCGAACCCTGATTAACTGACGACTAATCAGTTAACCTACCAGAGAGAGTGAGCTGAGCAGTTTAACGCCATGCCCAGGACGGGTAGCGGGTAGGCTACTTAGAAGAGGATGGGGACCTTTTCTTCATTGTGGCCTCAATTGCCTTTGTAGGTAATCCAAGCCTTTTTGCTTGGTACATCAGGTCTTTCACCTTCTTGTGCCAGGTATTGAAACATGTTGAACATGGATAGCACCCTTGGCATAGATCCTCTACTTTACCTTCAAGGACCAGATTACAGGAGCCGTTGTCGTTGTTCTCACAACATCCTGGCTGGACCTCTCGACTCTGCTTCAGCTCGCATGGGGTGGTCGGTGATGGTTCATCGACAAGGGCCCAACAGGTGATTAAGCAGGTGGTCAGCAATGAGAGACTAATGATTGTGATGATGGTTTTCATCTGTACGCTCCTAAACAAAAAAAAAGACACACAACATTGCGCGCCTATAAAACAAAGAAAAAAAAAGCCCAAAGAGTCCTTTCGATTTACTGAACTGTTCCATGAAGCGGATTCTTGTATAGCTCACTCCTGCGGAGATCACTATCTGGGTACACGAAATCAAGTTCATTACTATGCACAGGCTTACCACCATCCCTCCTATTTACAGCGATGGTCACATGCTTCTGAGCATTCTTACTTGGAATCTCAGTTTCAACGGCAACAGCAAGCACTCGGTTGTCTATACCTATGGCGGTAACCCATAGCTCACCACGAGAACCAAGCATTCCATTAGCTGGACCATTCTCAGGCCCACCCATATTGATAGTCATATGGTGAGCAAGCACTTCCCATCCCTTGGGGATAAGACCCGACAAAGACGAAATCAGTAAACGTCGACTGTCGTCATCAAGAACGAACGCAGTAAAACCACTCATCTAATACACCTACTTTCATTGAACCGCTTGATGATGAGCGTACCAGCAATCCTGATCAGCTCACAGATGGGGATAATGAGCATTCCCTGGATGCAGCCGAGCATAACTGGCCAGACATATCCTTCCAGACCAGCCGTTCCGTATGCTGAGACTCCGTCACTAATCATATTTCCGCACTGACCCATGTAGATGCCAAGAACGATGTAGTAGTAACCCTTGGGGCCGACACTTCCCAGGGACCGGTACTTGTCAGTACAATACCTGACGACTCCACGGTTCTTGAACCATCGACTGATCTTTGCGCACAGCAGCCCCAAAGTACCGAGAGTACACACCCACCCTAGAAACATCAGGGCGTATGAAAACAAGCCCATGATTCCGTTGTCAAGACGACCAAACTCTATCATTGTCTGATGCATATCCATGTTACACCTACTTTCCAGCACACATAAAAGCGCGCCTATAAGAAAAACTTCGCGTATATGGACAACATTATCCATACACTTACTATTCGAATTCGGCCCAATGATTTTGTAGGCCAATAACCCTCTATAGGGTTAGGCCATCATGTCATATCCACGTATGGACATCACATGATGGTCTACCCAGTGAATATATAGCCATACCACTGTGGGTGTACCTGTAATATAGGCACACCCACAGTAGCAGTAACTGTCAGTGTCAATCAGTACTAGACGCTCATAGCAGGGAGCCTCTGCTCGTTCCATGTTGGTACGCCGTCACGCACGTGCAGCTCGAGGTAGTGAGTGATCGCACGGCTCAGCGTATTATACGCAGCACTGTCACACTTCTTGGTGCTACGCTTGGCTGTGAGGCCGTCTATCACAGCATCCCAACATCGTATACGGTTATCCCGTGCCTTGACCAGGTTCTCCTCGAGCTCCACCCACGTACCATTGGTGTGCTGTACCTCCCAGGGTGTGCTGCTTGCCATGTAGGCCTTGTGCTCTGCTGCTATGGCTGCGAAGAATTCTTCGATGAGTTCAAACATGTTATTCTCCATGTTCTGTATTAGAGTAAAGGGTGTGCCAATATTCCGAGCCCACATAGACCCGGGTGGCATGAATCAAAAGGGTCTCTAAATACCCCTATATTCAAATTATTCCTGCAAAAAATATGTTCCAAAAACGCCCTATAGGAAATTTCTAAATTTTTTTTATAATTAAAAATTCCCATATAGGGTTTCTTCTGGTAATGTGGAATTCACACAGGGAGACAATATGTTTAACTCACAAACGCGACGTTACGATGTCGAGTTCTGTATCGCGTCTTTTAGCGCAGAGCAACCCACCTTTGCTCTTCTATCGACCCTTCCTCAGATAAAAGACTTCCGATTCCGGTTTGAAGACCTATCGGATGATCGCTTTAGAGAACTCGAACACGTACTGAATTCAATCGGTGTAAATGTTATTCAGCTCACCAAGGAAGCCGCAAAAGAGCCGCAACCAACCCCTCCACCCGAACCAGAGATCGATGACCTTGATGTAACTAAGCTTGAACCGGAACTAAGAGTTGGTAAGCTTCTTGATGAAGTGCTCCATCGTAGACAAGTAGTCCACGACACAGTAAAAGACGAAACTATCGACGGAGAGAAGAGAGATAGTGAAGTCAGCCTTAACATCCGTGATTACCACCTCGCTTCCTCTGCTCTTATGGAAGAGATGAAGACTCAGATAATTGAGGAACTCACTGAAGGGATGGAGATTGAGTTTGAGACAGACGATGACGAATGAACAGAATGAAGTGATTGATCATTTTGTTAATGCTATAATTAAGAGTCACGAAATTTGGAGCCTCAAACGCGCACTGATGTCTCAGCTACAGGCTAACGCAGAAGGAGACGCCACTGCCGTGGACATACCGATGGATGAAGTTAGATCTGATCTTACACAAGCAAAAGAAGATTTATGGGACATACTGTTAACATGCACGGAGAAACTTAATGAGTACAAAAGAATATAAGAACCTAGTCGTAGAACAGATCAGCAGAGAGGGCGCATTAAATGAGAGCGAAGTCCTCGATGCCCTATCGACAGATGAAGGAGACCTTTCAGATGTCTCATCAACGGCCGAAGAAGAAGACGAGCAACAGTCCCAGGTAAAATGAACGATAATTTACCATGGTATAAGCTAGAACAAATAATCGTCATAAACGATTCCGCCCAAAAAGACCTGGCAAAGAAGTACCCTAATGAAATGGTCCGCTGGTCGATACTTCGTAGGCGCAATGGACAGTATTGTCCAATGGCCAGAGGTGTTCTTAAATTAATCGCTTATAATGAGCGCAAGAACGCCGACTTCAACAATAACCTGGAGGAAGGAACATGGACGAGGATCTGGACCTAATTCCTGAAGATTCTCCCGAGGAAGATGGGCTATCCGGTGAGTTAGTAGATCCGAATGACATCTCTACCCAGCTTACATCAAAGCTTGATGGAGATGTCGTCATAAAAGAGCAACAGCGAGGTGATCTCCGTAAGTACATGGAGAAGATGCGCTGGGGGATTACCGGAGTATCCCCTCTTACCTGCCTAGACGAAGATTGTCCTTACTTCTCTAAATGCCCCTTAGTGCGCGCCAATATCCCACGTCCTAAGGATAAGGACTGTCCTGTAGAGCAGGCTCTTATGGATCAGTGGCTTCATCAGTTCCTAGAAGCATCAGGGTGCGCGCTTGATCAGCTAAGTGCTTATGACATGCTTATAATCCAGGACATAGCTTACCAACAGCTATTAGAAGCACGTGCGGCCATGGAACTGGCTGACAACCCTCAGATACAGGTGAGGACCTTTGTTGGAACGGATCCGAAGGACGGATCCCCTATGTATACATATACGTTAAATAACCTAGTAACATTTCGCGAGAAAAGCAACAAGTTGAAGATGAAGCTCTTACGTGAAATGATCGCTACCGCAAAGGCGAAGTCGGAAGAGGATCGCGGTCAGCGGGATCGTTCATCAGAAACGGCGGAGCGCCTACGGCGCATAGAGGATAAGCTTGGAAAAGACGCCATACATGTGATAGATGCAGATTTTGAGGCGACCGATGACTAGTCTAGCGAACCCACTTCAATTTGCTTTAGACCTCGAAACCTTTGGTTTTGCAGGTGAGGCCCAGATTAAAGGTCTAACAACCCATGGACCAGGAAAAATACGACCTAATATATTTTCCATATCAATGATGCAGGTTGGACTTGAGGGAGACCCTCAGGGTGCCTTTGTCGGACATACCC
>Ga0098061_1001852_pt1 | contig 10202 bp, 9 predicted proteins | sample 22_taG_FD_92579 | JGI IMG/M metagenome (GOLD analysis project Ga0098061, IMG submission 92579) | Marine viral communities from the Subarctic Pacific Ocean - 22_ETSP_OMZ_AT15343 metaG | ecosystem: Environmental > Aquatic > Marine > Oceanic | place: Subarctic Pacific Ocean | collected 2015-01-20 | reverse complement strand
CAGATAAAAAAGTATATATGGAAATAATCGGTGCATCTGATTATAGTGTATCTGGTATCGCACATATAGAATCAATAACTGAAAGTGGTGATGGTTGGAGAGTAAGCGGTGATGGAGATGGATATTTTTATAATCCATATGCAGAAGTTGATATGCACGGTATAATAGAATTTACGAATTTGAAGATTAGTGCAGATGTAGATATTGCAAATACACCTTATCATGATTATGACAGGAGATAATGAATGGCACTTAACGGAAAAAGATTAGGTGATTTACTTTTAGAAGCTGACGTATTAAATAAAAGACAACTGCAAAAAGCATTAGCTATGCAGGCTTCAGGTGATAAAAGACAAATTGGTGAGATATTGATTGAATTAAAATTTATTACATTAGATGACTTGACGGAAATTATGTTAACCAATGGACACGAACCAATACCATCGGTACAAGAAACAAAATCTCCCAAACCAATAGATATAAGTGAAGACGCGATAATGAAAACAAAGTTTGCATTAGATGTTAAAACAATAATTGCAGCTGCAACAGGTATTGCATCATTAGTTGGAATGTGGTATATGTTACAGGCTGATATTCAAGAAGCTAAAGAACTACCAAATTTGGAAACTTTATATTCGGAAGAATATCCATCCAAACCAGAAGGATATAATTGGCCTCGTTCTTATGAACAATATAAAGATAATGTCGAAGGTCTACAAGATGAAATGGATGATGCTTATGGAAGAATAGAAGAACTTGAAGAACTTATTAAAGAATTACAACAAGACATAAAATCACTTGAACGAAGAAAAAGGGATAAATAGTTATGAAAATTAGAAAAACATTATATTGGATAGTAGGATTATCTATATTCTTAGGTTGGACAGATTTGGTATGGGGTCAAGAAAGACCTACTTCTAAGCCAAAAGAACAAATAGAATCAATATCTGATGATAATTTTAAAAAGAAAGTAGCAAAAGGGTTTGTCCTTATTAAATTTACAGCACCATATCAGATGGGAAATCTTGATAATAAATTATTTGATGGTATAAAAGGATTTGAAGGGTGTGTTATTTATATGGTTGACCACTCAAAAGTTAAGAAAGTAGTTAAGAAACTTAGAATACGAAACTATCCATCAATTGCATTATTTCACGATGGAAAGAAGAAAGATGTATGGAAAGCAGATATGGATGGTGCTGTAGATGTTAATAATAAAGATATCAAAAAGGCAATAGCTGATGCGATGTCAGGAGATGTATTCTAATGCCAAACACAAAAGCAAAAGATAGAAAACGTAAAAGAATGCTCCTTAATAAAAAGTGGGCAACTGAGGGTAGAACTGCAGTTCAACATAAAAAATATTTAGCTAAACTAGCTGAAAAAGGGCCTCAAATACCTGTATGGGGAAAATAAGAGTGATTAAATTAAAACAAATACTTGAAGGAAAAGATTCTAAAGATGCTGCAGGGATAGCTTATTTTTTTAACGATATGTTATTAAGTTGTCAAAGTGCTGAAGGTAGATGGGGAATTCCCAAAGGTCATATTCATATTGATGAAACACCAGAAGAAGGTGCGTTTAGAGAGTTTACTGAAGAGACACAAATCATACTTAATAAACCAATTGAATTTTCACATAAAGCAAAAAAGAAAAATGGTGGTGACTTTCATGTTTTTATATGTAAAGGTGATAAACAATTTACACCACGATTAAACCACGAACATATGGACTGGGGTTATTTTTCAATACACGATTTACCAGAACCATTTGATGATAGAGTTACAAAAGTTACAGAAAAGTTATCAGAAGCTTCAATTACTGGTAATATAAAAGGTGTTAAAGGTGCTACTGGTTTTATTAAACCATCTCAATGGAATAGTAAAAAGAAATCACTAGAAAAATCAATTAGTAGTTCTACTGGTTATATAATGGTTGGTAATAAAGAATTAGTTAAATCAGATGATGAAACGTATAGAAGTTGGAAAAGACCAGCTATGTTAAAATTAAAACCTTTATTAGAAAGAATTGATTATCAAGATACAGCGTCTGAAATTGTAAAATCTTATAAATTAAAATCTAAAGTAAAAATTACTTCTGGTAGGGATAAGGGTGATTATGAATGGAAATCAGATACGATAAATTTAAGACCTAGTTATAGTTCAACCAAAGAATTTTTAATTACTGTTTTACACGAAATACATCATGCACTTCAAAGAAAGAAAATGGGTGTTGCAAAGTATGAAAGAGAATATTACAAAGCAGGTGAGATGGCCGTTCAAAAAGGTAGAGACTTCCACGATGATAATGAATTTGAAGAAGAAGCTGAAGAATGGGGTAAAAAAGAACATCTTAAATGGAAAAATAAAATTTAATTTGGGCATTTAATTTAATAGTTATTAACGGATGTTTTAATTTCCGAAAGAAAAGAATCATATATAGATGAAGCCACGTTCAGCTAAGAATAAAGGTAAACGGTTACAGAATAAAGTCAGAGACTTAATCCTTGAAAAATTCAATTCCCTAGAACCAGATGATGTTCGTTCTATTACTATGGGAGATTCAGGTGAGGATATACTCTTATCACCTGTAGCTCGTAAACAGTTTCCTTTTAGTGTAGAATGTAAAAATCAAGAAAAATTGAATATATGGAGTGCATTAGAACAAGCTGAAGGTAATAGTGGAAATCATACACCATTAGTTATATTTAAAAGAAATAGGTCTAAAACATATGCAGTTTTAGAATTTGATAAGTTATTAGAGTTGTTGAATGAATCAAAATAAGATAGTAAATTTACTTAATAGAGTTCTAAAAACTAATGGAACTAAATTAAAAAAATTAGATGAGTATATGTATTGGTCACCTTTCATATCTCATCATAAACCAAAACTACAAATAAATGTACGGACTCAAAAATGGCATTGTTGGGTATCTAATGTAGGTGGCCGTACATTATTTCAGTTATTAAAAAAAGTAAATGCTAATAATCAACATTTTGATGAATTAAGAGAATTAGTTGGTGAGTTACCACACTATAAAAAAGAAACTGATACAAAGTTAAAAAAGGTAGTACAACTACCCAATGAATATAAATCTCTTTGGGATGGGGGAGATAGTATCGTTAAACGACATGCGTTGAGTTATCTATATAAAAGAGGAATAACTGATAGTGACATATTAAAGTATAATATTGGTTATTGCGATGAAGGATTATACTCCAATCGTATTATTATACCATCTTATGATTCTGATGGACAATTGAATTTTTTTGTAGGTAGAGATTTTTATAATAGTAAAATGAAGTATCGTAATTCTACAACTACAAAAGATATAATTGGATTTGATTTATTTATTAATTGGGATGAACCAATTATTTTATGTGAGGGTGTTTTTGATGCTATGGCATTTAAAAGAAACTCTATTCCTCTTTTTGGTAAAACCGTTATGGGTAAATTACAGAAAAAAATAATTGAAAGAAAAGTTAAAACTATATATTTAGCTCTAGATAATGACGCCATCAAAGATGCTATACAAATTTCTGATAATTTCATTAATAATGGTGTTGATGTTAAATTAATGAAATTTAAAGAAAAAGACCCAAGCGAGATTGGTTTTGAGAATTTGTTATATTTAATTAATAAGACAACAAAAACTAAATTTTCAGACTTAATGAGGTTAAAGTTAAATGGAAAAACAAAAAAACGTATGGAAATATTATGATGATTGGAAAGTTCATGTCACCGATTCTGAACTTATGGAAAGTATATGCCAAACATTTAACCTTATGAGTCAGTTAGATAACTGTACTAGGTATTATAATGGTGATTTAACCAGTCCAGTAGCTTGGGACATAATAGTACCAGATGAATTTATAAATGATGTTAAAAAATATATTAAGGATTTTGATTGATAAAACCAAATGTTGTAAAAGTTCCATTTCGTAAATTAAAACACATCCATCACATTTCAGACATACAAATTCGTAATCTCAAACGACATAGAGAATACGAAGAGGTATTTGAAAGAACATACGAGGAAGTACGAAAACATAAAGACAATGCAGTAGCTTATATCGGTGGTGATATAGCTCACTCTAAAACTGATATGTCACCAGAGCTGGTAGACCAATTATCAAGGTTATTTAAAAATTTAGCAGATATCTGCCCTACAATTATTATTGCAGGTAATCACGATTGTAATCTAAATAATCGTTCTCGCTTAGATTGTTTAACACCAATCGTAGAGAATTTAAATCATCCAAACTTACACTACTTAAAAGATACTGGTGTGTATAAGTGTGCAGACGTATCATTTGTAGTATGGGATGTATGGGATGATAAGAAAGATTATATTAAAGCTAAAGATGTAGAAGGTGATACAAAAGTAGTTCTATTTCACGGTACAGTAGATAGATGTGAAACTGATTTAGGATTCCGATTACCTTCTGATGTGAAGATTACTCAATTCAAAGGTTATGATATGGCATTGTTGGGTGATATACACAAACGACAACATCTTAATAAAAAAGAAACCATTTCTTATTGTGGTTCATTAGTTCAACAAAATCATGGTGAAGGATTAGACCACGGCTATTTATTATGGGATGTTTCAAAACGAAAATCTACATACATTCCAATAAAAAATGATTATGGTTATTATACATTAGATATTGATAATGGTGTAGTTCCAGATACAGATGATATACCATCTAAAGCTAGACTTCGTGTGAGAGTTGCTAATACATCAGCTACTGAATTGAAAAAAGCTCTTGCAATAATTCATGATAAGTATGGTGTTGTAGAAATGTCAGTTACAAGAACTGATACGATATATAATAATGATAGAGTTAGAAATGGTACTATAGCTGTAGGTGATATAAATAGTACTGATGTTCAGTTTGATTTGATTCGTGATTACTTAGGTAATAATCATATTGTAAGTGATGAAGTTTTAATTAAAATAAAAAATATTAATGAATCTTTAAATCAGATAATACCAGAAGAAGAAGTTTATAGAAATGTTAATTGGAAACTTAAACACTTTGAGTTTTCTAATATGTTTAGTTATGGTGAAAACAATAAAGTAAACTTTACTAAACTAAATGGTATAGTTGGAATGTTTGCTCCAAATGCAGCTGGTAAGTCTTCTCTTTTAGATGCTCTTTCCTTTTGTTTATTTGATACTTGTACACGAGCTTTTAAAGCAGAAAATGTTCTTAACAATAAGAAAGGTGATTTCTTTTGTAAGGTTAACTTTGAGATAGATGGACAAGATTATCATATAGAACGAGTAGCTAAAAAACAAAGAAAAGGTAATGTTAAAGTAGATGTAGATTTTTACACATTTGGTGATGATGGAGAAAAGGTTTCTATGAATGGAGACCAAAGAAGAACTACACAAAATAATATTAAAAAGGTTATCGGTTCTTACGATGACTTTATCCTAACAGCTCTTTCTTCTCAAATTAAAAATTCTGTTTTTATAGAAAAAACCCAAAAAGAAAAGAAAACACTTCTAGCTCAATTTATGGGATTAGAAATATTTGATAAGTTATGGGTATCAGCTACAGACGAAATACGAGATGTATCTGCAGTCCTTAAAAACTTTAAACAAAATGATTGGGAACGAGATTTAGCTGATATTAAAGAACAAAAAGAAGAATTTAAAAAAACACATAAAAAACTATTAAATGAAAAAAATGAGATTCAATCTAAAAAGAAATTAGTTGAAAATCAAATAATAACATTAACTAAAAAATTAAAACCTACAGATAAATCAATTGGTGATATAACTAACTTAAAAGATAATAAGGAAGTATTGACTAAAACTCTTAGTAATATAGATAATCAATTAGGCGAAATATCTTCTAAAACTGAAAAGGCTAATCTTTTAGATAAAGAATTAAGATTAAAGATACAAAACCATAACGAACAAAAAACAGAAGAAAACTTTATAGAATTAGAAAGATTAGAATCTAAAAATAGAGAATTAGAAATAGACTTAGATAAACTTAAAATAGAAGTTAATACTAAATTAGATAAAATAGAAAAACTTGGTGATTTAGAATATGACGAAGATTGTGATTATTGTATGAAAAATCCATTTACTCTTGATGCAATAGAAACTAAAAAGTTAGTAGAATTAGATAAGGATAGAGTAAAGGAACATTTAAATAGGGTAGATGATATTACTACAAACATAAAAGAATTATATCATACTCGTGAAAGAAAATCAGATTTAGATGATACGATAAATAAATTACAAAAAGTTTCAACTTTAATAAATGAAACTAATAGTAGTAAAGTTTTATTAAATGAGAAGAGAAAAAATGTTTTACATCAACTAACTTCTATTGAAGAAAAAATTGTAAAATATTATGAACAAGAAAATGATATAATGTTCAATCAACAAATTGAAAATGAAATTAAAACAGTTAAATTAGAACTCGAAGATGTAAATAATAGTCTTGATATGGTTACTGATAATACTAATAATATATTTGGTGAAATAAAAGTTGTAGATACTAAAAGACGAAGTATTTTAGATAATATTAAAAAAGTAGAAGAACTTGAAGATAAATACGAAGCTTATCAGTATTACATTGACGCTGTAAAACGTGATGGTGTACCATACGACTTAATTACAAAAGCACTTCCAACCATTGAAGGTGAAGTAAATAATATTCTTTCACAACTCGTTGACTTCCAAATGTTATTTGAAATGGATGGTAAGAACATTAATAATTATATTGTATATGATGATGATAATGTATGGCCACTTGAATTGAGTAGTGGTATGGAAAGATTCATATCATCTCTTGCTATTCGTGTGGCATTAATTAACGTATCTAATTTACCACGAAGTAACTTTTTAGCTATTGATGAGGGTTGGGGAACAATGGATTCAGATAACCTAAACTCAGTATATAGTTTATTCCAATACCTTAAATCACAATTCCAATTTACATTGATCGTATCTCATATAGATTCTATGAGAGATGCAGTAGATACTCTATTAGAAATTAAAAAAGAAAAAGATTATAGTAACATTATGTTTGATTAGAATATAGTATTCTTTTCGTACACTTTTCTTTTATAAGTTCTTCAATAAGAGCATACATTTTATATCCGTGATTCCTTGAATATTCTTTAATCATATCACGATATTGTTTTCTTATTTTGATATTTACAAATTTATCTTCCATATAAATAAGTATAAAAATACATACTTTTTAATTCCTTTTTAACTACTTTATTGAAAAATTAATAAATATAATATTTATATGTGAACCATATTTAGGACAAAAATGGGATTTATACCAAGAAGATTAATAAAACAAAATTTACATCTAGTTGATGTTTTAGTAGAAGATACGGCCAATCAGTATTTTAATATCCTTGAGCTTCCAGAAACATTTGTACAAGGTAGGTCTTCTTTTAAAATATTTGGTTCTGATCTACTTAAAAATCACGTTCCATTAAAAATAGAGATGATAGATTCATCAGGTACTACTGTTTATTGTACACCTGTGGATTTAATTGGTGAAGAGGTAGAACCATACTTATCATATAGATTTGTTACTGTTGAAGTTTATAGGCCACCTGTAAATAAAGGTGGTTTAGGGCGATTAACTATACTTGGTGAAATAGAACCTTCAGCTGTAGATTTTGCAATACCATCAGATTTTGTAGATACTTATAATGTTAAGTATTCAACTGCAGTTAATATAGACTTGTCAACTTTTATAAATACACAACCGATTAGGTTTTATAAAAATCCAACTATTGAAGCTCAAGAATTGGTAAGAGCTAGAATTGTAAATACTCCAGTTACACAATCAGCTAGAATCTTTGCTTCAGCATCAGCTGAAATTCGCGCAGATATAAAAAATAAACCAATAACACTTCCTGAATCAGGTAGTCAAGTAAAAGAAGAAAAACCAGTACAACCACCACCATCTAAAGATGTAGAGGATTTTGTAGAAGATTTTGGATATAAAACTGGATTGAAGGCACCTATGCCCCCAATTTTAAAAAGACGGGGTTTACGTAAACGTTTTGCATCAAAAGAACAAGATGCTTATAAGATAAAAATACCAAGTGGTGGATTAACTTCTAAAATGCAAGGAGCTGAAGTTACAATACCAGAACATAAAAAAATATTTAAAAAAATTGTTGATGTTGGTGGGAAACAAGAAGTTGTCAATGAAGAGATAACGGTAAAAGAAAAGAAAATAAAAGTAAAAAAGGTTATAAATGATACTACTTTTGTAACTGATGATATAGTATTTTTTGATGATCCAACAGAAGTAGAAAAAGGACAAATCACAGGTTCAGTAGATAAAAGAATAGTAATAGTTGATGATTTAACTGGAGTTTCTGGTAGTGGAGTTCCAGTTAGTATGTCTTTTGATGATGTTTCTTTTAACACTATATCTTCAAGTGTACACTTTGATTCTTTTATGGACTTGACTTTAAAAAATCTGAGACCATTTTCAGGTGATGTGTATAGAATTAAAATTCACGGTAAAATGCATACCTCTAACGCAGGTTATTCTATTATGGCAGATACTGTAGTCGAGTCACCAGAATTAATAAGAGATAAATCATCACCATCAGGTTATTTAAGAAGTGGTTACTTTTTTGACCAAACGCATGTAAATACATATTGGACTGGTTCTTCGTACCAAGGTAATACTAGAGGTGATAGTTTTCAAATGAAAACTACAGGGAGTCAGTACATAGATTCTATGTATATAAGTGGTTCTAATTATGGAGCTCAAGAAACAGTAGTCGTTCAACAAAAATCTGGATATGAATTTAGAGTGGAAAGAAGTGTTCCATATACTTTAACAGCGTTAATAGCTGGTAGAAGAACAAATAAAGAACAAAGTGATGGAACGGTTAAAAAACAAGGTAAATTGTATTTTCACCTTACAGGTTCAAATTTAAATAATTCAAAACAATTACCTACAAATGCGGATGTTGGTGGAGAACTTGGAGACCCAGATACTGGTAGAACTGTTGTATTAGAATTAGATGAGGATAAAACTACAGTTCAAAAATTTGATATAGTAGAATTTACATTTATGCCTGGGTTGAATTTAGATAAAGTAAATAATACTGATACTAAATTACAAATTAGAGCAGATTCAGGTAGATGGCACATTAGTGATTTATCACTTAGACCAGCAATGGATACTGGATTTTCACCAGATGAATTTAATATTGTTGTACCACTACCACGTTCTCAAAGACCAGATAAATTAGATGTTTTTATAGAATATTTTGATATTAATAATACTACTGTAGAAACAGTAACAGTTATAAAGGATATTCCAATATCAGGTTCTGCACTTGTGATTGATGGTTCAGACAATTTAATTACAGGTTCTTTATATATGGGTAATACTGCTGGTGCGGGTATTGAGATGGCAGGAGCTAATTCAGCTTTTATGAGGTCTGTTGGATATGAAGGATTTTTAAAAGCTGAAACTGAGGGTAGTGGTGGATTTATGATGTGGAGTGGTTCTGTTTTACCAGAGGCCTCTGATGATTATAAAGGAGCTGGTTTAGAAATACACGATGGTAATACTACAACTGCTAGTTATTTTAAATTTAGAACAAATCCATCATTATTTGATGTAAGAAGTAAAAAGTTTTTTATGGGGTCACAACATACCCCGGCCGCCTTTATAAGTGGTTCAGAAGGTAATATACAAATAAGTTCATCTACATTTCATTTATCTCCACAAGGTCATATAACAGCGTCAAATTTTGACTTACAAAGTGGTACAATTAGAGATGATGTGATTATTGAAGGTGATTTGTCGGCTAATAGTATTGCTGTTCCAACAGCTTTAGCACCAAATTATTTAGCAGAGATTAGATCCAGTGGTTTAGCACTAATGACTTCTGGTTCTATAGGTGGATGGCAAATGGCAAGTGGACTGTTGAAGAGTACTGATGGTAATATACGATTAAATGCAGGTAATAAAAAAATAACAATAGGGCTTCATACTTTTGAAAATGCAGGAGTACAGTTAGGTTACAATAGTAGTGGTAAAATAGGATTTTATGCAGGTGATGGTTCTAATAACTATATACATTTTCACGAAGATGATGGTGTAGATATAAAATCTGCAAAGTTTGAATTAGATACCACTAATTTAGAATTATCCTCTACACAAGCTTCAATGAGT
>Ga0098061_1001851_pt1 | contig 10202 bp, 8 predicted proteins | sample 22_taG_FD_92579 | JGI IMG/M metagenome (GOLD analysis project Ga0098061, IMG submission 92579) | Marine viral communities from the Subarctic Pacific Ocean - 22_ETSP_OMZ_AT15343 metaG | ecosystem: Environmental > Aquatic > Marine > Oceanic | place: Subarctic Pacific Ocean | collected 2015-01-20 | reverse complement strand
GTTAGATAGAAAATTTGATGCTCTTAATAAAGAAATAAATGATTTAGATAATCAAGTATCTGAAATTAAAGGAAGTTTATCTAGAGTAAATGGAAAACAACCATGAAGTTAAATACTAATATATCAGTTGAAAATATTATAACAATCATAGCACTTGTTTGTTCAATGGTTCTTGCATTTGGATTTATGCAGTATGATATTGATATGATTAAAAAAGACTTAGAGTTAAAAGTTGATAAAAAGGAAGTTATGGCAGATAGAAATCTTATAACTTATAAGCTAGATGTTATAACTGCTGAAATTGAAGAAATGAAAGTTTCATTAAAGGAAATAAAAGGAGAAATACATGGACTTCGTAAGTGATTGGTTAAGTTGGTCAAATTTATTTTATATGATTGGACTTGGTATAGCTGGATATGCTACATCTGTAACTGCTAAGAATAGAAATATTGTTGTACAGATTGGTGAATTAGTTAAAGCCTTAGAAGATGGTATGAAAGACAAAAAGCTAACTAAAACTGAAAAAGACAAAGTGATGAAAGAAGCACTTGATGTTGCCAAAGCAGTCATTCAAAGCAAATGGAAACTATGGTAAAACCAGAGGGACTAGGGGATACTATACATAATGTTATTAATAAAGTTACATTAAATAAATTATCCCCTTGTAGAAAATGCCGTAAAAGAAGAAAAAGATTAAATAGTATTTTCCCTTATAACTATGAACATTAATTATGCCAGTAAAAGGACAAAAACTTTTAGATCCAAATTATGATCATTTCTCAGAAGGTAGCCCTAGTTTATATGAGTCTACTGAAAGAGATGACCCTATACAAAAACTTTGGGAATCTATTTACTATGATGATAGTGGTCAAGTAAATAGAGTTGCTGGTCCGATAGCTGCTATAATAGATGATGTTACTCCAGGTATACCATTTGTAGATGTATTCCCAGATCCTCCTGATGAACCTGAATTAGAAGGAGTTAGAAACTTAGCTGTTGCCGCTGAATTAGCTGCTCTTACTCCTTATGCTGTAAAAGGTGCTTCTAAAATGTACCCAAAGGCTAAAGAATTTGTTACCACTTCTATAGCAAATCCTAAAGAAGGAGCTGATATGGTAAGAAAAGCAATAAGTTCTGGTAAAGAAACTGTAAAAAATTTATGGGATGTGGTAGGTTCTTTTGGTATTGATGGGGTAAAAGATATATGGAAAGGTTATTCTGATACATATGATTGGTATCAACAAAATCCTAGTAAACATATGAATCCACAAAGTCCTTCTAGTTTAATGATTAGAACAAAAGCTATAGATAAACCAATAGACAAAACAGAGGGTTGGGGGGGACACGCAGCAAAAGATTATACAACAGGAAAGACATTTACAGAGATTAATAGAAATTTATATGATAACCCAGATTTAACATTTGGTCTTAGAGATATAGCTGGTCATGAAGCTTCTCATGCTGCTCAACCTAATGTTTTTAAAAAGATTGGAGATAGAATATATGATATGCTAAAACCAGTTCATAAAAATTGGGATCAAGCTAATAAAAATTTTCCATATACTCCTGATGCAAAAATGGCTACATATGCGAGAAATGAGCGTTATAGTAAAAATAAATTGGATCATATGAATTATACTTTAAATACATATCCTAAAGGAAGTGGGTTTGATCAAATTGATAGTTATAAATTTGGTAAAGAGATTCAAGCAAGAGTTCAAGAAATTAGAAATATGTTAAATATAAAAGAAAGAGATTTAACTAAAATTAATTTTCGTGCTCAATTTGAAGGAGCAAAACTTAATGAAAAACAAGAGAATAGATTTAGAAATATATGGACTGAGTTTTCAGATTTATTTGAAGGTTTTGGCTCAATGAAAGACCCAGAACAAGGAATTGATGTCTTTCTAAAGCTAAATAAACTTTTACCAGCAGCTGTTCCAATAGGAACTGCTTCTATGTATAATCAACAAATTAAACAACAACCAATGAAATAATGGCTAAAAATAGAAGAGTAATAAGTACCTTCCATGGTGGGATGGTAACAAATAAAGCAAAAAGAGATTTAGATGCTCATGAATCTATTGAAATTATAGGTTTATCTACAATGACAGTAGGTTCTTTAACATCTGCAAATGTTCCTGCAAAAATAGATACTGATACTTGGGATGCTGATGGTAGCAGAAATATGGTAACTGGTTATGGATTTTTTACATTTGAATCTGATTGGGATTTGAATAGTAATGGGGCTGCTCCAAATGAAGCAGCAACTACAATTATATGTTGGCATAATGAAGATAGTGCTGATACTTTTATAAGATTTGTTGACCAAGAAGACCATAGTGGAGGAGGAACATCTACTATTACTTGGACAGACCATGATGGCTATCCTAATTTTTATGCAGTTAATGGCTCTGTTAGGGTGTCAGATGCTAATTTATCTAATACAGCAAATACTCCTAAGTGGTTTGGTATATGTCCTCAAAAATTTCAAGATGGTTATTATTTTGGTGGTAGTGGAGTTGCTAGACAATGGAGACAAATGGATAATAATTTACTTCCACCTGGGGCTTGTTTATCTAGCACTTCAGGGACAGTAACACCAACATCTAATGCTTCTATACAAGATGGAGAAGGATTTGGTCTTCAATTAACTAAAACTTCTGGGCAAACAGAAGGAAAGTGGGCTTCAGGAGTTTATGAATTTGCAGGTAGTAATTTGTATTTAGAGAATCAAGAAAGTAAACTTACTACTTTTAATAATACTCTTACTATAGCTGATGCAGATAGAAATGAATTTATAGAACCAGTTCTATGGACATCTTTACCATCATCTAGTGGTCTTAGTAATGCTGCTAGACAAACTGGTGGTCGTATTTATTATAGAAGAAATAATAGATCTTGGAAATTATTTTTAGATTTTAGTTATGAACATGGATGTAGAACTTCTTTAGATGATGATTATACTTCTTGGGCTGCTAATGGAGGTGGATATGAATGTGGAAGTGCTACCAATTTACAAGTTAAAGAACCTTATCCAATTACATATGAATCTTTAAATGGTCATAGAAGTGGAGATGTTACTGCTTTGAGTTTTGGTTCTTCAGCTGCTTATGGATATAAAACTTCTGTGATTGCTCAGAGTAGAGCATGGGTTGCAAATGTTGCTTACCCCGATGAAGGTGGAACTTTAAAAACTATGGGAGATAGAATACTATATAGTCCTCCTAATAAATATGATACATTCCCCAATACTTATTGGCTTGATATAGGTGCTAATGATGGCGAGAATTTTACAGCTCTTATAGAACATTCTGGTTTCTTATTCGCTTTTAAAGAAAATACTTTATATATTATTAATATACAATCTCCAGTAGAATCAGGTTGGAGGGTACAAAATAAGCTTCATCATTATGGGATTAAAGCTCCGTATGCTGTATGTAAAACTAAAGATGGTATCTATTGGGTTAATGGTGAGGGTGTTTATTTATGGCAAGGTGGTCAAATTAAAGAAATATCATTAAAAGTATCTCCAGGTATTTCAAGTGATTTAGGAGATAATTCTATTATAGGATATGATGTTGTTAATAGAGAAATATATATAAGAGCTGATGGAAGTGGTACTAATGCTGTTGTTTGGGTATTTCATACTCCTACTCAATCTTGGTACAAAGATACTCTTCATTCTGACTTTGCAAGATTACAAAGTAACTTTGATCATAATGCTAGAAATATTAGATGGATGTTAGAAGATGGTAGTTCTGACCAATTTTTAATTGGAAGAAATACACATACCGCAGCATCTACTGATAATAATTCTACTACATTTAGTTTACAAACTAAGGATATGGGGTTTGGGAATCTTGGAGTAAAGAAAAAAGTTTATGGCTTTACAATTAATTATAAAACTGGAGAGACAGGGAATGTTATACAATATAGATATGCTTTAGATGGTGGAGCAGCAGTAATTGCAGTTAATTTTCCTACTGTTAGTGCAGATTCTCCTCCTCAAAGGATTCAATTTACAACTCCATTAATTTGTCAAAGTTTTTCATTATATATATTAACTTCATCTACAAATTCAATAGTAATAAGAGATATATCTATAGAATATAGATTACTTAACGCAAGTAAAGTTTCTTAATGCCAATAGAAAAAGATATATTAGATAGAACTCCAATGAGAGATGAACTTCGTTCTGGAGAATCTATCATTGTTAAAGATGAATATGGAGAAGCATACGAAGCTACCAATATTGATGGTACTGTATATAGAACTCCTTTATTTAGAGAAGATGAAGATTTTAAATTTGGTAACACAATATTCCAATCTAATGAGGGTGGAGAAGGTATTACTTCAGGAGGTTCAGGCTCTATTGCAGTTAATCCAGGTAATACAACATTTACAGTATTAGACCCTCAAGGAGCAGCTAGGGTAATTCTTGGTCAAACAACTGATGACCCTAAGTATGGAATAAGAATACAAGATCATAGTGGAACTGTTCTTGCAGGTATGGAAGGAGATGCAGGTGCTACAACTGCTACAATAGCAGGTTGGAATATAAATAGTGGATACTTAGAAAAGGATGGAACTCGTTTAAATGCTGGTTCTCATAATGGTTATTTTGGAGTAAATGCAACTGCTTATGATGCTGAAGATGGTATTTGGCTTGGAGAAGTTAGTACTGGTGTTTATAAATTTAGTATAAAAAATGCTGATAGTAGTAAATATTTAAGGTATACAGATTCAGCTTTTGAAATAGCTACAGGAAATTTCTCTGTAGATGCAAGTGGTGATATTACAGCAAATGGAGGAACTGTAGCAGGTTGGATAATAGGAACTAATCTTTTTAAATCAGCTGCTAGTGGAGCTAGAATAGAATTAAACAAAGCTTTAAATAGAGTATCAATATTTGATGCTAGTTCTGAAAAAATTGTTATGGGTTATTTAAGTGGTGTTCGTAAGAATGCTCAGCATGATGGTAATAATGTTTGGAAACAAGCTTCATCGCCTACTGCACCTGGTGGGAATACTTCTTTAACTTTATTTACTGTTCATACTGATGACATAGCTAATAATGAAAGTGAAACTGCTTTTAAAGATGGTGGATTAGTTGGAATGACTGTTACTATGTGTAATAGTTCTGGTAGTATAGTTAGTAGTACTGTTTCAGGTACAATTACAGCTAATACTTTTAATACAATTCAAATTACTTTAAATATAAGTACAAGTAGCACTTCATATTCAGCAGGAAATGATCATTTTTATTTAACATATAGTAGTGCTCATTATGGATTTTGGGCTGCTAAGGGAGATACTCTTGCTATAGATGGTGATATGTCTTATGAATCAGGAGATTGGATGATTGAAGGTGATGCTTCTATTAAGATATTTAATGGGGCTGGTACAGAAGTAATAAGACTTGGTACTCACAATGGAGATAAAGGATTGTTTGTAGGAAACTTAGGAGATGATGATACTGTAACAGGATACTTTGCTAATGATGTTGCTAGGATAGGACTTAATACTGCTGAAAATGTTATTATTGATGGTACTAGTATGAAGTTTAGAAATAATGGTACTACATATGCTGAACTTAGTACCTCTACTTGGACACTTGGAGAAGCTGTAAATAATCATGTAAAAATTACTACAAGTGCTATTGAAATGTTTAATGCAGATAGCAAGAGAGTTGTACATATTTCTGGTACTGGAGATGGGACAGTAACTATTGGTAATACTACAGATTCAAATCATGATCATTCTGAATTAACAGATGGTAATTTAATATTTAATCATTATCAAAGTAGTGATAAACACCAACTTCCCTATATGTTTGCTCAGTATGTAGATGAAAGTTTACTTAATTTAGGAAGTGCTAATACATTTAGTGGGTTAAATCTTGCAAATATGCCTGCTAATGTTAACTATGATATTATATTTATTCCTAAATTATTACAATATTATAGACAGGCTGCAACTGGTAATGATCAAGCAATGGGTTTTGAAATTAATGCTAAAAGTTCATCAGGATTTACTCCTGTTGTAAAGATATATGATGGTACTATTTCTAGTACTAGTGTTACAGATACTTCATGGACTGATAGTTCTCTAACATTAGATACAAATCATAATGCTGCTTATTATGCTTATAATACAGCTATTGATACTGATGCTGCTTATAATGTAAATACTGATCCATTAAGCGGTCCAGAAGTAAACAAACTTACTATAACTTTAGTATGTGCTAATCTAGATGCAAGAGCATCTGATTTTACTTTTTTAGTTAGACTTGGACAAAGAGATACACATTATCCTACAAAATTTTTATCAAGTGGTTATAAAGAATATACTCATATTGTAAGTGTAATGGGTGGAGATGTTGACCAAACAGTAACACTTACTCAAACTTGGTCTTCTACTGATGGAGTATATGATGCTTTATTTTTATTTAGTGTAGATTGGCATGGAGATTCTAGAGCACATGGTTCATCTACTGTTGCAGTTACAAATTGTATTTATGAATCTATTCCTAGTTATACAGAAATAACTGGTACTAATAAATGTGCTGCTCTAGTAGTAGGATTTTAGTATGAAAATAATTATATTCAAAAGTCTCAAAACAAAATTAATATAATATGGCACGTTGGGAAGCAATACAAAAAGCAGATTACGCTCAAGAAGAAAGTTCTTTAGAGAGACAAGTTTCTTCAGCAGAATCTACAGAAAAAAAGAAATCAGATTATTCAGGTTTCACGGGAATGGTCGGAGCAATAGGAGTTCCTATGTTAGCCGCTGCTTTAGCTCCTGTAACTTTTGGAGCATCTGCTGCGTTACCTGCTTTAATGGGTGCTGTTGGAGTAGGTTCTGCTCTAGGTAGAACTGCAGGTAGTGCTTTAGGTGGAAAAAGTAAAAAGATAAGTAGTGGAAAATTTTTAAAAAGTGAAAGGTCTAGATCTCAATCTTTAATTGATGATGCTGGTACACGAAGAAAAAAAGATATACTTTGGGGTTCTTTAAAAGATGCAGGTACAGCAGGTTTTATTAAAGCTGGGGGAATGGAGGCTTTTAAAGAAATAGGAGCTAAGAGTTTAACGAAAGCTTTTGGAGAAGAAACTGCTGAGAATTTATATAAAGCTACTGGAATGTTATCAACTGGTGATGAAACTGAGTTTGCTAAATTATTAGAAGGAACAGCTGGAAGAGATATGTGGAATCAACTAGGTGAAATAAATCCACTTCAAATCAGAAAAGATTTAATTGGTAAGCGTGATTTAAAAGCTGCTAAAAAATCTCTTATTGGTGAAAGAATGAAAGCCAGAATGAATGAGCCCGGTCTTACATCAGATCCAAGTGGATTAGGTGAGGGATATTCAATAGGTAGTCCATATTATGATAAAGCAATGATAGAAGGAGCTGGTCTTAAAAGATCAAATGAATTAGGTAAAATGAATTTAGAACTAGCAAACAAATTAGAAAAACAAATATCAAAAAAAGACATAACTAAAATTTCAAAACCTTCACCTTTTAAACAAACACAAGAATCATTAGCTCCAAAGAATATTTTTGATTTAATTCCAGGTCAGATTGAGAGTGGAAATGCTATGCCGTCTGGTGTAAATTTATCATCACCTATAGAAAACGCTCAAAATACTTTAAATCAAAAAGTATCTATGTATAATCAATCTAATAGAGGAGCAATATCTAGTCCTAAAGTTTCAGGATTATCTCCAAGAGGACAAGCATTTAAAGCAGCAAGAGAAAGAGGTGACAAAAGTTTTTGGTTTGAAGGTATGGAATATAATACACAATTAGCTGAAGAATTAGGATAGAAGTATGCCAGATGATTTAATAGATAAGGATTATCAACACGAATCACCTGATGAGACTCCTCAAGAAGGAGCAACTCCATGGACTAATACTTCTGATTATGGTTCAGAAGATTGGCATCCATCTTATGAACAAATGGTTGGTTGGGTTGAGAAAGATAATTTATCAACTGGAGATATAGCTATGGGATTTGGATTAGATGCTGATTCTGGTAAATATTTCCCTGAACCTGATTTTTGGAAAGCAGGATATTTATCTGATGAATTTGAATTAGATGAAGACAAATATGATTTAGCTATACAAAAAGCAGATAGAGCAGAACAAGAAGGTTGGGAAGCTTTTGATACTGCTGTTGATACTGGTGTTATGGGAGCTGATGCTAATATGTATGAAATAATGGAAGGAAGTAGAGCAAGAGAAGTTCAACAAGGTATGATGTCTGGAAGGCAAGGCAGAGCAAGAAGACAAACGATTCAAAAATTTAGTCAAGGATTAGAACAAGCTCAGACAGCAGCTGAAAGAATAGAAGCTGGGGCTGATGAATCTAAATTAGCTGCAGGAATAGCTTTGCAACAAGGCAGAATAGATTTAGAAAGAGGAGAAGAAGCTGAAAAAAGAAGTTGGTATGATAATATATGGGATGCTTACTCAGGTCTTTCTTCTCGGGGAGCAATAGAGAATACTTCTGGTGGGCATAATTCTTCTCATTGGGTTACTGAAATTAGAGGCAATACTAAACATTGGTCTTCTGAAGAGCTTAATGCTTATTCTAGTGAACCTGAATTTTTACAATGGTTCAATCAGAATATAGATGATGTTGATAGAGATACATTTAAAAGTTCTGAAACTGAATTAGCTGAAGCTTATGATAATTGGAAAGCAGGTAAAGCTGTAGACGCAGGAACTGGATGTGTTGTTGCGACTCATGCAGTTAGTTCTGGTGCTTTTACTAAAAAAGATAAAAGAATTGCTGTTAAGTGGTGTATAAAATACTTACATGGAACTTGGTGGGGAGAAGCATTTAGAAGAGGCTATAGAGATTATGGTCAAAAGAAAATTAATGATGGTGTAGTAGAAAATTACTATCAAGATTTCCAAGATTATGTTAATTTTGCAACGGGGAAAAAGAGAACTTTTAAAACTTTTATAGTGTTTATATACAGAAGTATCCAACTTTTTTTAAGAGGATTACGAATTAATGGCTAGAATACCTTTACCAGATTTAGATAATATGACAGAAGGAGCAAGTTCAGGAATACTTGAACTAGCAAACTTCGCTATTAAATTTAATCAAAACTTAGCTCAAGAAAAGAATAAAGAAAGAAGTCAAGCTGCTGGTATAATGACTAATGCAGCTCAAGGAATTACAGTTAATAGTTCTCAAGAAGATATAAAAGGAGCTATTGACTTTATAAATTCTACAGCTGGTGATGATGTCGTTAAACAAGATTATGCAGAATCTACAATTCAAAGGCTTAACAGTACATTAGAGCAAAGAACTGGGATGGATAATTTTATCTCTACAATGAAAGTAACTAAAGATAAATTAAGAGATGTGACTAAAAAAGGAAGAGAAGGAATATATGATTCTAGTGGTGCTTTAAAAATTATGGAAGATTTAGAATCAAATTATTTAGATAATATAAGACACGCTTCTAAACAACCCGGATTGGCAACAATGTATAAAAATGATTTAAATGAAGCTAGAGATGTTTATAATGCTCTTTCATTAATGGAACAATTAGATGCTGTTAAATATGTAGAAAATGAAACAGCAACATTATTTATGCAGTTACCTAAAGATACAAAAGATTTACCAGTTAAATGGCAAAATCAACCAGTATCAAGAGATTACTTAAGTCAATTAGCTCAAACAGAATTTGATGCAAATAATTTTACAAAAGCAAGTAAGATACTTGGTGCTATGTTAGTTGATTCTCAAGGTAGGGGAATGAAACTTGCTAGTGATGTAAGAGCTTTAAATCCTTATTATGATACAGCAAATAAGCAATTAACAGCAATAACTAAAGATGGGCTAGTTGGTAGTGAATATCCAGTTATTCCTGTAATAAATGATTTAATTTCAAATGCTAATGCAAATATGATATTAAGTCCTCAAGAAATGAAATCAGCATTTAATACAATTAGTCAATACATATATGATGTTGCAAAAGATGAAGAAACATTTGAAGGAGTTTTTTGGATTGGAGATGCTCCAGAATCTATAATTGATTTAGATAGATATTTAAATGATAATAGAGAGAGATTGCTTAAAGAACTAGATTCTACCAATCTTTCTAAAGCTGTAGAAAATATTTTATATGTTAGAGAAGGTCTTGCTAGAGCATATAAAGAAGCATATGGTGAAGATT
>Ga0098061_1001849_pt1 | contig 10208 bp, 4 predicted proteins | sample 22_taG_FD_92579 | JGI IMG/M metagenome (GOLD analysis project Ga0098061, IMG submission 92579) | Marine viral communities from the Subarctic Pacific Ocean - 22_ETSP_OMZ_AT15343 metaG | ecosystem: Environmental > Aquatic > Marine > Oceanic | place: Subarctic Pacific Ocean | collected 2015-01-20 | reverse complement strand
TCTAAAATTATCCAGTGACATACAAGAAAGATCTTGTCTTATTTGATGGAGCCTATAAATTTTGTAAGAGGCTTCTAGTTGTTCTTCTGTATATAATAGCATCGTATTTTTAGTCTGTCAAGTATTTTCTTTCTTTTCTTTTATTTAAAGTTTCTAGTAGACCACCTCTTGATTTTTTATTTCGTCCGCCTGTTATAACATCTATGTTACTTGTGTCTCCTTCTAAAAAACTTTTTCCAACTTTAGCATCTGATTGTACTTTAGTTAAATAAGGATTATCTCCTTCTCTAAATAAATTAGGAAAAGTTTCAAACATAAAATTGTTATATGTTTTTTCTGCTAAGTCAGGATTAGATTCTTCAAGCTGTTTTATTTTAAATTGAAAAGCTTTGTAGTCATTGTCTAGATTTAACTCTCTTTGTATATTTACGGGGTCGCTCTTATTTAAATCATCTTGAGTTTTAATATTTGATTTGCCTTTAACATAACGAGGCTTATCTAATTCTAAATTACTTACTCCAACCTTAGATGTATCTACTGGTTTTATTCCTGTCGGCTCTTGTTTCCTTAAAGTTATAAAATCTTTTTGTTTTTGAGTAAGGGGTTTAAATGTTTTAATGTTTCCCATAACTCTTCTATCAGATGTAACATTATATAATTGATGCTCGGCTATCATTTCTTTAAATTCTTTAAATTTATTTCTAAAATTAGTTCCTGTTATTTTAGCTCTTTGTGAATGGAAAATAGTATTTAAATTAGGCTCCTCAAATTCTTTTGAAAAATATATTTTTTTATATTTTCCTACATGAAACTTTTGATAAACTTGAATCATATCATCTGTAGCCTTATCTATGTTTCCTGCAATGCCTCTTCGTTTAGCTTCGCCTTTCCACTTCTCAGGAGAGGTAAGGCTTGTTTCTTTTTCATCAGACCACAATGCTCTAGGACTTCTTTTAGCTCGTATTCCTATAGAATTAACTAATCCTCTTCCAATTTTTGCAGATGAATTATTTAAATCTGTTATTGCACCTTTACTGTCGTTATCTAAAAAAACAAAAAGTGTGTCAGGGTTATTTATTATTTTGCTTCTTGCTATTCTTTCTTCTTTATTAAACGATGTTGTTGGTTTATGTTGATCGTTATCAAGTATAACAGTTTTCTTGCCTGTTGTTTTTGTTGGTTTTTCTTGTAGTCCTTCAACTAAAATATTTTTAAGTTTTCTTTTTCTTTCAGTAGGCAAACCCTTTAAACCACTTCCTCTGTTTCCTGCAACATTTAAAGTTTCTACTTTATTTTCTATTATAAACTCTCTTAGTTTTTCTGGTGTCGGATTTACAATCACAGGTTTTTTAATTTTATCTGCTTCTTTTTTAGTTAGCTTAGAGCCACCCACTAAAGGCATTTTTGTGCTAAAAATAACCGTAGCATCTGAATCTTGTATGTTTTTTATTGTTCTAGGTTTGTATCCTGTAGAAGAATCTTCTCCTAATCCATATTCTTCAGCAAACTTTGGATCATTGTAATCTTTATCATCTAAGTTTCTTCTTTTAAATCCTTTAGGCATTGTACCGCCTGTTTCTAATCCGAGATCTTTACCTACTATTAAACCAAGCTCATCAATTCCTGTTTGTCCTCCAGATATAATTTTTTTCAATAACCATCTAGCAGCTTTAGAAACACCACCTACAAAAAAACCTTCTCTCATTCCAAGGTCTTCCATCTGATTATCTGTAGGAGAAGCATCAGAAAAAACAATACTGTCAAAACCAATATCTTTAAATGTTTCTCTGATATCGTGGCTTGCTCTAATGTTTAATATTTTATCTAACATTGGCAGGCTATCGTGTCCTTTAATAACTTGTTTAGCTAATGAATGCTCAAACAATAAATTATCAACAAACTCTTCTGCTATACCATCACTAACCATAGAGTCTTCTATGATTTTATTTTTTAATTCTGGATTCGTTTCTATTTCTTCAACAAATTTAAAACCCTCTATAGGTATATCTATTCCTGAAAGATCTAAAGGTCTTTTAATTTTTGCATATCCTTTTAAACTCTTCTCGGTTGTGGGCATTTTTGTTTCTAAAACAATACCGATATTTTCTGAGTCTCTTAAATCTTCTAAGCCTTGTTGTCTTGTATTATTTTTAAGCTTTCTATAGTATACTGTTTTATCGTATCCTTTTAATTCTTCTTCGTCATATTTTGTTATTGGCTCTTCGTCTATTAAAATAGGAGCAGCTCTTCTTATTTTACTTGTCAAAAAAGAATATACTTCAGAATGTTCTGGAGTTGTAGACCCCCCTTCAGCAAATCCAATCCGTTCTTCTTCGTCTTGTCCTAAAACTCCGGCTTGAATATGATACGGAAGTCCTGTCATTCTATCCACTCTCTCGTCCGGCTCTTTTTTTACTTGTGGTACGTCTTCAACTATACCGCCTTTAGCAAAATATAAAGGCACATACTCTTTCTTTTTTGGTTTAACTTTTTTCTGAGGAGTTACACCACGAAAGATTGCTTTATCCACGCTCTTACCTGCGTCCCTGACAGCTTTCCTAGCTTCAAAAGGTAACAAACTATAAAATGGAACATTACTTCCTGCTATTTCAAAAATACCTTTTCGATATAAAATACTGTCTATTGCATCTTGTTGTGCCGGACCTGAAACTGCTTTTAATACACCGCCAATTGGTCCACTACCGCGTTGTAAATTTTCCCAATATCTGTAACCGTATTGCATTGGTCCCAAACCACCCCAACGATCTATAGAATCTAAAACAACTTGACCCGGTTCTTTTTCTAAACTTCTTCCACTGCTTCTAATTGCATTTGTTAATGTTGCTGTTCCCGACATAAGCAAAGCAGTAGCTGCTATTTTTGCAGAGGCAGCAACTGTTTTATCTTCAGCATCTCTACTTATTTCATACGCAAACTTTCTAAGTACTGTATTATTAAAGGCAGTTGGATAACTTGCAAACTGCATTAATATTTGACCTGAAGGACTAGAATACCATAAAGGCTTGTTGGCTTCTGTTAAATCTGGATTAAGAATAACTTCTCTAGAAAATCTATTTGCTCCTGCCAAATAATTATTCATATAAAAAGGATCTTGTTGTGCTTTATTTATATCAAACAAACCATCAGAACCTCTGTGGTTTTTATTTTCATACCACTTAATTGCGTCTTTGTGGTTTATTCCTAAATCATCTAGCTCATCTTGTATTCTTAATCTTGCCTTATTTGATAGCTTACCCGTTGCAAGCTTTTCTGTTTTTTGTAATATTAATCTTTTGCCTGTTGTAAAAGCTGCTAGTTGAACAGCAGAAGTCCACTGTGCTAAGAGAGTTGTTTTAAAAAATCCTCTAGAGATACGTTGCATTTTGTTACTTTTAATATCTCCATACAAACCACCCAAACGATCTACAACTGCTTGTTCTAAAGCAAGCCCTGTTTGATATGCTTCTGCCCACGCTTCATCATCTAAGTCTTTAAAACCTTTATGTTTACCACCGCTTGCTCTTTTAATTGCTTTACTAGATCGCTCTACTATTTTTTTACCTTCTTTATATAAAGCACGACCAACGTCTCTGGCTGCTGCAGGAGCGTCTTTAGCATCTACACGACTTAATAAAATCATAGGTTCTGTTAAACTTGAAATAGTAGCGAGTGGTAAATGCGCAAGCTGTTGACTTAACTTAACACCATCAGCAATTCCCTTGCCGTATTTAGAACCAAAAACAGGTACGTTAATTCCAGAAACTCTTTCATACATTGTTGCAAGAGGATCAGTAACATAATTTTTAATATCTGCTCTGCTTGCGCCTGCTGCTCTTAATTCAGCTTCTATCTTTTCTATATATCTAGTTTTAAAAACATCTAAACTTCTTCCAAAAAACTGTTCTCTTTTTTGAAGCAACGCAGCATTTGTAAGATATTCATTCAATACATTTTCAACATCGCTGTCTACAAATTTTAACATTTCTTCTTTAGGTATTTGATCAAATACTCTTTCTTTTAAAAATCCAGAACGTCCTCCAACTCCTTTACTTGCTACAGGAGTATTAACAGTATAAGCTTCAAATGGATTATCTTTATTATCAAGCATATCATCAATAATTTTATTAGCTTTTATATCCATTGCTCTTTCGTTTACTAACAAAGTTTCAGACGGAGTAAACTCAGCGTCTACTTTTCTTTTTATTATGCCTTCGCTTCGTAATTCTCGTATTGCGTCTTGTTCAAAATCTCTACCAAAAACATTTAAATCTACAGGTTCAGAATCTGTTGCCCATCCTTCAGTTATATTACCAAAATCATCTACAAATTGTTGTCTATCAGAAGGTGATAGTTCGTTTCTAACAGCAGCGTATGGTATTATTTCACCTGTATCTTTATCTTTATAACCATATTTTTTTAAATTTTCAGCAAATTCTAATCTATTTTTTTCTAATAAATCATGCTGTATTCTATACGGAAAATAATCTTTTATTTTTGCTCGTCCACTTAACAACGCATCATACTTTAAAGTTTTACCATCTAAACCTATTAATTCTGGCTTGCTTTGTTTTCCTCTTTGAGAATTATAAGATGCTAAATCTTTTCTAACTCTTTCTAAAAGAGGTTTAATTTTCCTTGCTGCTTCTCTAACTGCAGGATCAAAAGCATTTCCACTAGCATCTACTTTTGCTCGACTATTATTTAACAAATATACAAGTTGTTCGTTTTGTTTAGGATCTATGTTTTTCCAAAACAAACCACCTACTCTGTCTAAACCTTGTATTGCTTTTTCAAATTGATACTGATAAGAACCACGAAGTCTTGCAAAACTTAAACCAAAAGATTCTGTTTTTAAACCTTTAACCGCTTCTCCAAGAGTGCTTAAAGAATCATATCTAAAGTTCTGTAGTACAAGCGCTAATGTTTCTGAACTTTTAGCAGCTTCAATAAATTCTGTCGTTGCTTTACCAAAAGTTTTAGCAATTATTTTTTGTCTTGTTTTAGTTAGTTTTAAAGATCCGTCTTCGTTATATGATTTTTTAGTTGGATCTTCTTCATCTATAATGTTTGCTTTTCGTTCTGCATCGGTCTTACCTCTGCTTTTAAAACGAGTAATAATGTTTTGTTCATTAGAAAACCAATCCATTTTTCTTTTTAATAAAGGCGAGGTTGCAGAATACAAACCTACGGAGCCTCCAAAAATACCACCTAGTCCTGCTCCAAGAGCAGAAGCAATAAGAGGAGAAGCCATATCTATTTCATCTCTTAATCCTAACTCAACATCTGCTTGTTGTAAAAAATAATCGTGTGGTCCTGCCCAAGCCGCGCCTTCTATAGAACCAAATAAAGCAGTACGCTTTACATCTTTCTTAACTTGTTTTCCAATGGTTGTTTCTATACCACCGCGCTTAGATAATCCTCCATCTTTTTTAAGATAGATTTTTTCCTTCATCATTTTTTTAAGGCTTTGATTAGCGGAACGCTTTACGGCAGCTTTAGTAGCTGCAGAGGCTCCGAAGGCTGCTGGACCTGTAAAGACTGCAAGGAGATTAAGAGGATCAGCAATAAGATCTATTGCCATGTCTTTTGCTAAAGTTAATGATTGTTTTAAACCACCAACGCTTGCTTTGTCGAATGTTTCTTTTAAATAATTATAATCTAGTTTAGCTTGATCGGTCCACCCTTCTACTTCAAAGGCACGAACCATTGCACTTGATAAACTAAAATCTGCGTCCCTTAAGTATTCAAAGATTTGCTCGTTCTTCTCAATCTCTGACATAAAACGGTCTGCTCTAAATTGAAACTCTTGATCGTTTTCTAAATCATCAAGAGTATAAGCTGACCCAAGACTCTGTGCATAAGTGTCCTGTGGTTTTTGTAGTATTTGATTATATTCTTCGCGCTGTTCAGGCGGAATAGAAACTTCGACTTGTGTTTCTTGGGATTCGGGTTCGCTAAACAAACCACGATTAAATGCTTCTATTTGATCAGGAGTAAACTGTCCTACATCTTCAGTTTCTTTTTCTTGACCACTTAAAAAAGATTGGAATTGCTGCATTATATCAGCCATGCTACTCTACCGAATATTTTTGTCTTGCTTCTTCTTCTGTTATTCCTAAAACTTTTAAAGCATCATCAAAAGATTTTCGCCTGTGGCTAATTTGAAAAGGAGTGGTTCCGGGAGATTCATAGTATTTTTCAATGTCTCTAATGCGTGGCTTTTCTTTTTGTTCTTGCCACCAATCTTTAACATCAGGATTTAGATATCCATCTCCTTGAGGATATGAAGGCTTTATTTGCTCCTCTGTAAATCCTAGATCACCCATACCTTTTACAGAAGAACTAGCAGGAGGCATTGGTGTACCTAAAGTATTATAGACATTTTCAAATCCTTGATTTTGAATAGCATCATTAAAATCTAAAGCTGTAGGATATTTAGGTATTATTATTTGTTTAAATTGCTCTATAACAGAATCATTAGTAGGATTATTATAAACTTGAACAATCATATTTTCAGTTAAATCAGCTTTGTTAGCTTTTTGTAATTCTCTTATTAATGCCATAGAATTTGCTAAAACTGTTTTATCGTCTTGGTTCTTTAAAGGTGGAGTCGATTGAAGATTACCGTTATCATTTATTGTAAATGAAGGCGAAAGGTGAGCATCAATTTTTTCAAAATTATAATTAAAATTATCTACATCTTCAGGATTTTGTCCTGCCCAAGTCCATGTATCATCTTTACCAAAGAAAAATCTACGAGCTTGTTTATCTTGCACTACTCCTTTCTCTTTAAGTAAATAAATTAAAGCTTGGTCTTGTATTTTTTCTGTAGCATTTCCAGTAATTCCTAATTTTGCTTTTAATTCGGAATCGTTTTGAATCATTGCTATTGTACCATACCATCTTGATACTAATTTATCTTTACCAAATTTATCAATAGATGTAGGATCTGTAAACATATGCTCATCAAGCGCTTCTAATATTCCCCTATCTAAATTATTTAATTTCTGAGTTTTTTCATCAAATAATACTCGTCTAAATGCTTGATGAAAAGTACCACCTACGGGAGCATCTCCCTGCTCGTTTTCTATATACTTCTTTTTACCAACTTCTAACCAATCTGTACTACCGTTTAATATATCTATGGCTTCGCTTGCGTTAGGCATTGCATCAAATAATTTTATTTTACGGAGTGCTATATCTAAACTAGGTGGTTGTAAATTTATATCACCATCTGAGATTCTACTAAAACGACTTTTATTTCCTTCTCCTTTCTTTTTAAATATGCTGTTTACTAAAAGTCTTGGAGCATTAAACCAACTAAGTTCACCGCCTATTGCTTTAACTTCTTGTAAAGCTTTGTCTGTTATTTTTCTATTTAAATCTGAAGAATCAATATTAAGAAAAGAAGAAACTACATCTTCATCTACTTCAAAGCCTTTGTCTCCTGAAAATAATTCATTGCCTGCTTGCATGAAAACTTGCGCACGGCTTCGACTATCTATAGTATTAGGAGTAAAAAAGTATTCAGCTACTTCTCTTCCATACTTATCCATTATTTCAGGTTTGCTTCCCATTGTTGTTGACTCTAGAAATTTAGCTTTTACGTCTTCTCCTAAACCTGTAAAATGTGGAACTACATAACTAGTATAAATTGCAGTATCAAAAGCTTTTTTAAAAGTTCCGCCTTTTTTATATTCTTCTAATGCATTAGGATTGCTTAACATAGTTGGATCAACATCTTTTAAAACAGTTGATATTTCCATAAGTTGTTTAGCTTGTTTTTTAGTTCCGCTTTGCATTCTTTTTGCAATACCGTCTAAATCTTTCATTCTGTTTTGTGCAACTTTTTGAAAAATAGCTTGTCCGCCTAGAAGAACAGCAAGTATCTTATTAACTTTTTCTTGTCGTCTTGATCTGCTTTCTCTTTGAGATCTTATTTTAGAAGACCTAGACAGTAATGCACCACCCAAGTCTGATAAAGACATGTTCTTAGAATTAGCTATTATTTCTTTTATGTTATCTTCTGCCATTTTAATTTCCTTGTTGTAGTAAGCTCATTGGTTCCTGTGGAACTTCTTCTTTTGGTTTAGCCATTATACTTTCAACATCTACATCTGCTAATTTTTGAGCAATGTCTGAGTTTTCTAAAGTGCTTCTTAGTTTAGGCGAAACTTCTTTTGAATTAAACATCTGAGATAACGAAGCTTTCATTGCTTCTTCGCCTTGTTCTACTGGAAGTTCTTCGTCTTCTTCTTCGCCTCTGTAAATTTTAACATCAGGTATTCCAAACCTATCTGCTATTGCCATTAACATATACATTACAGGCTCTATTAATAAAAACATTAGATCAGGATTAAACTGTCCGCTTGAGTAGCCTGACATTAATAACAGTTGTGTTAAATCTGAAATAGGTACTCCTTCTTGTAGAGCAGGAATAATTTGTTCTAAGTTTTCAGGTTCTAATAAGTCTAAAAAAATAGCTTCTGTTGCCTCGTGTAATCCTGAGTATTTTGGCGGACCATCCCATGCCATTTTACTATCAGGGCTTGCAGTCATAGACTGTCCTGCAATAGGACCATCAAATAAATTTATATTGATTGGATTATTAGCCATAATTATAGTCCTCTAATTCTCTTTGTACATGATCTCCGGGGTTGTATCCCCAAAATGGAAGTTGTTCTGCAAACTTGTCATAAGGCACATCCGTTGGAAGTTCATAACCAAAGCCAGTAATAAAATCAGCCATTAATTGATCATACGATTTATTTGGTTGAAAAGCAGACTCTGCAAAAGTTAGTTGATCTAAACCTGTGTTGTTATTAGTTGTTTGACTTAATGCAGCATTAGCTAATGATATATTATCATTGTAAAAAGATGATTCATAATCACCGCCACCAACAACAGTGTTGTACATATTAACTCCTGCTATTGTTGTTTGCGCACCTTTACCAATATCTCCAAGTGTTGCAAAGTTTCCAACTTTAGTATCTCTTACTCTACCAACAAACGAGTTATCACCTGTTACATTTCTTTCCCACCAAGTTGGAGAGTCTATTGGATTTGGTGGAGTAAATGTGTTTTCACCTGTAAAACCTGTTATTGTCTTACCGTCTAAAACATCTCCTTTATTAATTATGTTTAACCCTTGTGTCGTAGATTGACTAAACGCTTCTTCTTGTCCAAGTAATCTCATTTCTTTTTGGGAAGCCATTAGTGAATCTGTACCCGGAGGACTAGACACTTCTGGTATTGTTGTTTCTATTGGTGTTGTAACATCAGGAGTTTTATTCCCTACTCGGTCTGCGCTATTTAACCAGTTTGTTATTCCATCTGTGAAAGTACCACCAGTAGCTCCTGTGCTTTGTAATGCTCCATCTACAAAACTCATTGTAGGTGCTTCATAACCAAAAGCTTGTGCTACTTTATCGACTCCAAATTGCAATGTTTCTGAAACACTTGTAAAAGCATTTTTAAAAGGTTTTACAATCTTGTTAAATGGTTTCATAATTGTACTGAAAAACTTACCAATCTTAGGAAATGTAGTACCAAACCAGCTAGTAAAGGCAGAACCAATTCCCGGTAACATTATACCAAGAGCAAGGGTACCTACCCAACCCAACTTACTAAATAATTTTCCAATTGGTTTTAATACTTTTTTAAAAACTTTAGTAATTGGCTTAGTTATTTTTTTAATAACTCTACCTACTTTTCTTACTACTTTTTTAAAAACTTTTTTAATTTTACTAAATAATCCCATTGTTTATCCTGTTGGTCCTCCTAGAAAGTTTGAAAATAATGTTCCCATGTTGCTATAAGTATTAGACCAACCACCGTCTTCTCCAATAGCTGCTTCGTTTCCTAGCGCTGCTACAATCAAAGAAGCTTTTCGTTGTTGGTCGTTGTCGTATGTTTTAAAACTATAGTCCATTTGATCTCTTAGTTCCTGCCACATAAATGACATTGCTTGGCTGCTCATATTGAAAGCATTCTGTGCGTTTTGTTGATTAACCGCGTTGGTGGCAGCCGTATCCATTCTGTTAGCTTCTCTGCGCCAGTTTACGTTAAATTGTTCAATAGCTGTTGCTTGTTGTGCGTTAAATTGTTCTCTATTATAATCTTGAGCATCATTAAATTTAGCAACATCTGTTTTTAACTGAGCATTTAAAATGTTTGCTTGTTGTTGATTGCCTGCTTCTTGTGCCTTA
>Ga0098061_1001838_pt1 | contig 10242 bp, 12 predicted proteins | sample 22_taG_FD_92579 | JGI IMG/M metagenome (GOLD analysis project Ga0098061, IMG submission 92579) | Marine viral communities from the Subarctic Pacific Ocean - 22_ETSP_OMZ_AT15343 metaG | ecosystem: Environmental > Aquatic > Marine > Oceanic | place: Subarctic Pacific Ocean | collected 2015-01-20 | reverse complement strand
CTTTTAAAAGAAACCACCAACATTAAGGGGAGTTACAAAAATCTAGTAAACGCTTTGAATGAAACCCCTAAGATGGTATATGTCATTGCTTATAAAGAAGGGGGCGAAAAGGTAGAGGAAATCAAAATTAATACGTTTGATCTGTCGCAGGAAACCTTTTTACTCTTAATGGATCAGAGCGATAAAAATCGTAAATTACTAACTTTACCCGATGACGTCCTCCCAGAAGGGTGGACCGGAGATTCCCTATCGTTCTTGCGCTCTCGCGACTCCTGGGAAGAACTCTACCCTTACCTCCAGCAAACCCAAGGTTATGGGAGAAGGGCGAAGGCCATGGCCAAACCCGAAGAGGGGGAAGAAGCGCTGAATGTCGACGACCGCGAAGAACTGATGGAAGGCGCAGGAGGCACGCAATGGTATATCAATCTCAAACAACTAAATGGATTGGGTCCCGCCATCGGCTGGGGGGTCTCAGAAGGGGAGCAGCACCCCGTTGCCACTCTTAGAGTGAGCCCAGACGCTCTCTACAAGACCGCGGAGAAGTACATGAAGCATTTGAATGAATCTATTCGCAACCTGTTTGTGGCCGTACAAGATTTATCGCAAAATGTTAACGCTTACTTTATATCCAAGAAACGCGGACCCGCTATTGCAAAAGGGAACGAAGCCATCGCAAACGCGCAGACCATTGAAACTGAATTGTCCGAGCAAACAAAAGACACCGAAGATATTCCAGACATAGAATAATATAAAATTTCTAAAAAATAACTTGACTTTCCTATACAATTAACCTATACTTTATACAAAGAGGTGTTACATGAAACTTTTTAAAGATTCGATTGGCTTGCGCAGCAAGTTAGAAAATGGTATACGGACGGTGGCGGAAAATGTCGCGTCCACACTTGGCCCCAAGGGTCGGAATGTGATTCTCCATCAAAAGGGGAAGAACCCCATCATCACAAAGGACGGGGTGACGGTGGCGCGCTTCGTTGATCTAGAGGATCCTATTGAAAATACGGGGGCTCAGATCGTCAAGCAGGCCGCAGAGAAAACCAATCAGGAGGCCGGGGACGGCACCACAACCACGACGGTCTTGGCCTACGCTATGTACCGGGACGCTCAAAAGTATCTCGTGTCTGGTGCACCTCCCACGGATCTAAAGAGAGGGATGGAAAAAGCTGTTACGTGGCTCGTCAACCAGTTGGAGGAGGAGGCCACTCCCATCCAATCCCTGGATGATATCGAAAACATAGCCACCATTTCAGCTAATGGGGATCGCTCCATCGGCAAGATGATTGCTAAAGCGGTCGACCTGGCTGGCAAAGACGGCTCAATCAAAATCGAAGAGGCTCGATCTCTAGAGACTACATTGGATCTCGTAGAAGGGTTCCGCTTCGATGGGGGCTACCTGGCCACAGCTTTTATTAATGATGAAACTCGCGGTCTCGTTAGCTATGAGAACCCACTGATTCTTGTAACCGATGAAAAGATTGAGACCGTAGAGGAAATGATGCCGGCCCTGGAATTGGCGTCACGGGAGTCACGACCCTTTATTATTGTCGCAGAGAACGTCGAGGGTCAAGCTCTCGCAGCCTTAATTATGAATGCTATGCGAGGAACTCTTCGAGTGGCGGCTATTAAAGCCCCGCGCTACGGAGAAGAACGCCGCAATATCCTTAAGGATTTGGCACTTTCGGTAGGAGGAACGCTCATCAGCCGCGAAAACGGAGTAAGACTCTCGGAAGTAACATTGAATCATTTGGGCGAGGCTAAGAGCATTGAATGTGGCAAAAGAGGCACCACTATTGTAGGTGGAACAGGGAGTCTAGAAGGTGTAGAGGGGGAGATTGAAAAACTTAAAGGAATCCTTCAGGACACCGATAACATGCATGAGTGCGAAAAGATTCAAGAGCGCATTACACGTCTGTCATCTGGAGTTTCGGTAATCCGAGTAGGTGCTGCCACCGAGATCGAAATGGTTGAGAAGCGCCATCGTATCGAGGATGCCCTAGAAGCGGTCAAGTCGGCTCAGTTGGAAGGCATTCTTCCTGGCGGCGGAACGTTTTTGGTGCAGAAGTCCAAACACTTATACCAGAAAACAAAGTCGAGTGCAGAGAATGAATGGGAAGAGCTTGGCATTAAAATTGTAGAAACAGCCGTCCGAGAACCACTACGCCAGATGGCACGGAACGCCGGCCAATCAGCGGATCTTATTCTCTCGAAAGTTTTGCACCGACGCAACGCAGAGGGTTATGACTTTAAAATCAGCAAGATGGCAAATATGTTAGAACAGGGCATCATTGATCCCGCACGTGTGACCCGCTGCGCATTGCAAAACGCCGTATCAGTTGCTGGAACATTAATCACTTCTAACTATGCGATTGTAGAGCCGTAGACTATTTAGACTGGTATGTAGAATACACCTAGCAGCACAGGGGAACCAAACAATGACATCGGACGAAAAAACATCCACGGCAGTAGCTCTCGCAGAGATTGCGGGAAAGTTTGATATCATGATGGCAAGCATCGAGACTGTCAAAGAAAAGCAGGAAGCAATCCATGAACACGTACAGCAAATACGCGACGCTGTTTATCACCCCTACAAGGGATTGTTCGCGCGCATCCGCCAAATCGAAACTTGGAAGAGCACATATTCCCGTGTGACCTGGATTACGATCACTGCTCTTGTAGGGCTTACAATAACCGCAGCATATGCGAGTATTATTTCTTGACATCAGGCATCACCCTGTGTTATAATAAAAAAGAGGTTTCTAATGAAAGTTAATTTAAGTTATTCGGTCGAACTGGATGAAGTTTTAGGCTCGTGTGCAGCGCTTTACGCAAGGGCTAAGCAGAAGTTTGAACAAGACTATAATGTTCTCACTGCCGCGGCACCCCCGGAATTTACTCTTCCCAAACTGCAAGGCGCCATTGGCAACTTAACGTCTCTTCATCAGGCATTAGGAGACATGGCGAACAAGCTCGAAGAAATACAGGGAATAATGATGGGGTATCGTCAGGTACTAACCCAGCAGGCCGCGCCCACTCCCCCATCCGAAACACCACCAGTCGAGGAAGATGAGTAGCACAAGTATCGGCGATTTAGTTTGGGTACCCGATCAAACGTCTGGCTTGCGCGACGACAGTGTTGTTGCGATCCGGGGACCTATTTTGGGCTTGATCAAGGAAACACACCCCTTGAGGATTTTAGTTAATGTCGAGGGCGAACAGACAGTACTGGCCGTGGCCCCCACAGATATATATGACATAGGAGATTTATATGATTAGGTTAGTAGAGGTTGTAAGACAGCTTGAGCGCTTTGACTTGAGAGAGGTTTTTGTTAATCCCCGGCATGTGGTCTCCCTCCGTGAGGACGGACAGACCTCCAAGGCTCTTAACGAGGGAAAGCTTCCTGATGGTATTGATCCTCGACAGACTTTCACAAAGTTAACGTTGGACAAAGGAACTGTAGGTTTGGAATTGACCATTGTAGGCTCCCCTTCCGTAGTGGAATCGAAACTTAAAAGCCAGCGGCAGGTTCTCAATGGGTAGATACACGGTGTGGGCAAAAAGTCATTGCCCCTACTGCCAGCAGGCCCAAGAACTTCTACTAGAAAAGAAACTTCCTTATGATATTGTAATGGTAGACGAGGATAAGGATCTTCTACAGGAAGTACAGCAGAAGTTCAACTGGTCCACGGTACCAGTAATTGTAGAAACAAAAGATAATAATGAAATTTTTGTTGGTGGCTTCACTGATCTGGTGGAACACCTAGAAAGGAAATAGTTTTGGTACCTTGTACTCTCCGAAGATATATTCGCCCCCATCACAAACACGATATAAAGTCCTCCCCGCGCTACGGCGTTTACATGCAAGGCTTTTACCATGCCGTTAAAGGCTATGGGAAGAAGTGCTGGGCAGTTGGCGTGGAGATCGACCTCGACTATGCAGAGGCTTCTGTTGAGAGGTCTGATGAAGAAATCATTAAGAGCTGCATTGAGTATCTTAATACTCCCCCAAAGAGCAAGTATGGAAAGCGCCGGCGACGACGCCCTCCTTACGGCGTCTTCGGGTCAGAACCCTATCGCTTTTGGGTAAAGCGCCCCGAGGGCGAAGCGCCATACATTCAGGCCCTTCTGCTCACAGGTACCAAGACGAGCGATAAATTCTGGGGAGAAGGACCCATCCTGTGAAAACCACTCTTATTGCGGTCACGAAGGAAGACGTCACTAAATACACCACAGGTATCTTTCGTCGACGCCAGTTTGCGCTTCACCACCTAGAGGACTTTTTGCTCAACCACACTGCTGAAGAATGGCCCGAGAAATTTGCGTGCCTATCTGAGTTTTTCAATTTACTCTTTCGATTTGAGACGGCACTGGAATCTGTAGAACTAGGGGGTCAATGGATACCCGAAAAGAACTACTGGCTTGTCGAGGAGGCGCTTGGATCCGAACTTGTTCTCTATACCCAGGCGCTAGCATATAACACCGACGAACTTGTGTATCATGGCGTCAGTCTTTCTTTACATTAAGATTAAATAATTCCGACAAACAAGGTATTATATAGAGGACGGCTAAAAAAACTTAGCTTGTCCTCTTTTTAATAACAACCAAAACTATTTATAATATGCGCGACCTTTTTGAATCATTCCGACATTATAGCAACGCCTCCGATGACCAGCTACTCAGCGAGGGGCGCAAGGAAAATGTTGCCAAACGGTATCCCGAGCTAGCCAAGAAAAGAGAGAGCTTAGACGGCGAAAGCGCACTGGATGTTCTCATTCAAGCGGACCCATCAGGCAACCAAAAGTATCTGGAAGGGGCTGCCAAGATAGTTAACGCCTCCCTTGAGAGCGCCAACAACGATGATTACGAAATATTTTGGGGGAAGAAGTGGCCCGACGACGGCTCCCAAGACACGGACAACCTTGTTTCAGCTTGGGGCATTACCCGCAATACAGCGGAACTACTCAAGCCCTTTCACATTCTGCAACCTCATTTGCCCCCCACCTTGCGCGACATTAACCAATTTAGCAGTTGGCGCCAACTCAACGCCGCCGTAGAAGAGGCCGTTACCATACAGGCCGACAAAGAGCGTAAGAGAAAAGCCAAAGACGAAGAGAAAGCAGCCGCAAGGGAAGGCTCGGATGTGGTCGCGGAAAATGATTACTACACAATGATCCGACCCAAAACAACCGGGGCTTCCTGCTATTATGGCCAAGGCACCAAGTGGTGTATTTCAGCCACGAAAGGGAACAATTATTTTGATGAGTACACAAGCGAAGGCAAAAGCTTCTACTTTGTTTTCTTCGCGAACCTTTCCAACACAAACCCCTATAAAAAGATCGCATTGGTGGTTGGCATGGACGGCGAATACGAGGAGGCATTCGACACAGAAGACAACAGTCTCTATCCCCACGAAGTCCAACACGCTATCCTTCAAAATATGCTTTATGAAAAGCAGGGCAAAGGCGCCATGGCTGCCTATAATTATTTGGAGGGCACGACGGAATGGGGAGCCCCGGACGCCATTCCTGGCGTAGTAAGACAGGCTATTGCGGACGCAGAAGACCCCGGTACGCTCTCCGAGAGCGACAAAGAAGATTTTGTAAGAGTGGTAAAAGAACTGGACATTGAATGGGATGATGCCGCCGCCAAAACAGAGCGTGGGTGGGAAGCACAAGGCGAGCTAGCCGCAGAAGGACTTCGCGCAATTGCCCTCCGCTGGTTCCGAGAGATGAAAGAAGAGGCCGAAACAGCTCACCAAGACGACCCACCGGGACCGACTGAGGCAGAATTCGACAAACTTAAAGATGACTATTATGAGGCAGCTACCAATATCGATGTAGATATCGATTTCCCGTACGAGACCGGTTGGAACCGAGTGGCGTGGAACTCTCGTGCGTATGTCGATGTGGAAGAGGTGATGATGAACGAGCCACTGGTTAGAGAAAAAAGGCTCAAGTGGCGCATAGACCCCGAACAAACAACTGATGAGCAAGACGAAGAGATAAAAGAAGCTGTTCTGGCCGCGCTTACGTATGTTGAGGCTTGGCCCGACGAGGTATACGATGGCGACCACCCTTTACAATTTAGCATTGGAATAGATAGCGGCGGTGGCACGCTGTCGGATTTTGAGGACTTTCTTGACAGCACTCTTTACCAAGACGGGAAGTGGAACGAAGACTTCGTTGAGGGTCTGCTCGACGCCTTAGAAGAAAGAGAATTAATTGGCCGAGACGAACGAGAAGAAGAGTATTGGCCCGACCCCGAAGAAAAAGAAAAACAAATCGAATTACCTTTAAGTGAATCAAAAAGGATTAAATTAATTATACGGAGGAGATAGTGTTTATATTTTTATGTATTGTTGGCGGCTACCTATACGTCGCCTGGTTAGAATGGGCATTACATAAATATATTTTACACGGCCTAGGCAAAAAGAAAAATAGCTGGTTCAGTTTTCACTGGGCCGAACACCATCGCGCATGCCGAAAAAATAAAAACACCGACAACAGTTATAACAATTGGCTAGCTCCTTGCGTACGCCGGGAGATTCTATCTCTCTATGCCCTGAAGGTTATCCATCTTCCCCTCTACTTTGTAATGCCTTGGTTTTATTACACAATTTGCTTTTGCGCGGTGCGATATTTCTATATGCATCAGAAGTCCCACCGGGACGTAGAATGGGGTAAAAAGCATATGCCGTGGCACTACGACCATCATATGGGAAAAAACCAAGATGCAAACTGGGGAGTCACTACAGCAATCTGGGATCTAATTATGGGGACACGGGAGAAACATTATGACGAAAACGAGGTCAACTCTTAAGAGATTTATTATTGGTGCAATTATTGGTGTTCTTATCTACTGCTTGCTCCCATCCGCGCATGCCAAACCCACCCCACGCTCCAAGTTTTACAACTTTGATGAACAAATGATCGACGGCGAGGTTCGCAAACCCACATACTTATATGTAAATGCTCGCGACAAAGTAAAGTTTGAAAGGCTTTTGAGTCTTAAGAAATCTTTTATGCGAAATTTATTTGACACAAGTAAAAATCCAGTCTTCAAATAGTCCCTCTACAAATCTAATTAAAGTATGGACTATTCCCTTCCTGAAGAACATTTCCAGAAACAAATTAAAAATATCATTGATGATGTACTCGGAGAACAAAAAACAACCCTGCTCTTACGCGACGTGAGAGTAAAAGAGGAGCCTGCAAAATCGGTAGTGGAGGCCATGCTGTGCCGCGATGAGATGTGCGCGCCCCTCACCGCATCGGGAGAGGGGATTGCCGATGCTCTATTTACAGCACTTTGCACTCATTTTGCGGAGGAGTTCTTATGCCTGGAGAAGATAGCCTTTGAGGACTTCAACCTCAAGGCCAAGTTCAAAGACGCTAAAAAACCCCATCGCTCAGACGCACCCGTCGAAATCACCCTGGTACTTAGATCGACAACTGGTCGCCGCCTGTATTTCAGGGCGCAATCAAAGTCTCTGATCACCGCAGTCGTCAAGGTGGTTCAGGAGAGCGTCCAGTTTCTCATCAACTGCGAACAAACGGTTTGTGAGCTATATTCGCACATTGAGGACCTCTGCAGCACTCCACGCTATCGGTTGCGAGAAGCGCTCACGCTTCAGCTAGCCGAACTGGTCAAGGTGGGGGACTTCGAGCAGACGATCAAGAGAATTAAATGGCAGACGAAGAATCCGAGATAGCGAGAAAGTTGGAAAAACCCTTGACAATAGGGGACCTGGTAGTGTATACTTATCCAGAGAAGTATCTTAGCCATGGTGCACTTATTCCATACGGCATTGTCATTGAGGTCGATACTCTCTTTGCGAAAGTGGTGTGGTCTGATGGGGAAATCTTTTTGGAGAGCATTGTGGACTTGAAAGTTGTAAACAACTAATTATAATAAAGCTTTGAGGTGAATAAATGTCGGACTACAAGAAGCTGTTTGAAGGCTTCCAGAATTATATCAAAGAAGAAGAGATTAAAGAAGTCACCGAGGACGAACTTGGGGACATTGAGGACATCCTTCTGACCCTCACTCCGAAGGATCTTCCCTTTGGAGATATCTTCGGGGACAAGATGCGCTTGATCAAACCGCTAGCCACCCAGGATGAGAGCATGGACTATCTTAAAAACATCCTGAACCGCTCGGGTTATGAGCCCGACTTCTCTACTGGCCGCGCCACTTACTACACCCTTACCATGAGAAGCGCGGGAGACGACCGCTCCTCAATAACCACCATCCTCACACCCGAACAACGCGAAGCCGTTTTTACGCGCAAGCCAGGTGAAACGGAAGAAGAATATAGTGATCGCACCAATCGATTTCAAAAGAAAGAGGTGAAGATAGGCAAGCTTCTTCAGAAAGGAAGCCGCCTGTTTGACATAGCCAAAAAGTCTTATAACGAATTTGAAAATATCAATCTAAACCCCCGCGACTTTGGAGTAGAGCCTGACTGGAACCCCGACGATGCGGATGATGTCGCTAAGGTTGAAAAGTATAAAGAAGCTGCGCAGAAGGCAGAGGTGGAAGCTGAGAAGAAAATGGGCAGCCTCCAAGACGTCTTTCAAGACTACACTTCGCGTCCCACGGGAGATGTTAACCCATTCCAAAAGCTCGCAAGCTGGTGGAACAAGAAGTCCACCTACTATCGCGAAAACCCTGATGCAGCGTCCAGCGGGGAATCGACGGGCGAATACTCTATCATTTACACACGCCAGCCCATTGATGTGCTGCGGATGTCTGACTTCGATAATATCGAAAGCTGTCACTCGCCCACTTCTCGCGGCGGCGGCGGCACTTATTATAAATGCGCAGTGGCAGAGGCCCATGGAGAAGGGGCGGTGGCCTACGTTGTAAGAAACGAAGATCTCTATAGCCTTCTTAATGATTACGAAGAAGAAGCAAAGGACTTGCAAGGTCTGTTGGACCTCTACCAATCCGAGGATAAAGAATTCTTCGCTGATCCTGAAAGAGGCGAGGGAGATATCAAGCCTGTCTCGCGTTTGCGTCTCAAGCAATACCGTAGCCCCGTTGCCGAAGTCGGCCTCGCCGTTCCAGAGGAGAGAGTGTACGGCCGTAAATTTCCATCCTTTAAGAAGGCCGTGCTCCAATGGGCCAAGGACACACAAGCCAAAGAAATCGAGAAGATAGAAACCACCAAGAACTCCGAAAACCCTGAAGAGAATCTTTTCGTTTCTTTCGACGGTACGACCACCGGCACCTTGGACCTACGAAAGTGGGAACGCTACGGGGGAACCTATCAAGACACTCCCGATAGTACATTGTTTTATAATCTGCTAGGCTACACGACCGTCGGAAGCGCCCGAATTGATTCCTCCACCGAGGACAACTTATCCCTCAATTCAAGTGTTGCGGATCAGTGGGAACAGGAGGTCAACGCCATCCAAGAACGCTATAACAATCACATGGGGTCAATCCAGGTGGAGGCCACCGTTGAAGATGACGGAGCAGGCGAGTTTTACATTGGGGTCCACGCGGAGTTCAAGCTGCGCATCCCTGAAAGTGAGTTTGTCTCCAGCGCGTTTAACGATGAAACACGCAACGCTATTCTTGAAATACCCAGCACCCTCACCGACTATGGCTATAGCTGGTTAGAGGATTCTATTCAATATACTGTCGACGACGGCGATGTTGTAATGACGATTGCCGTCGCCCTAGAGGACGTGGACCCCGAAGGCATCGGCTATGCTTATTCTCCAGATAGCTTTGAGGAAATATGCATTGCGCTAGATCAAAAAGATGACATGGCCGATGCCGTCGAGGAAACCGCCAAGAGCGTCCTAAAACGCTACGGCGTCCTGAGCGGCGGAGAGCTAATAAAATTCGCACGGGTGCTTGACGAAGAGTCTTGGTACAACTGGGACTACGAGGTAGACGATGATTGGGATCCCACCCATATCGAGTTAAACACCGCTCTGTATGTAAACTTTAATGAGTTGATTGCACAAATCCCAGTGAAGTTCTCAACCGGCCTGAAAGTTCCCACGCAAGACTTTGTTGCGGAATATAATGGGAGTCTGATTGCCACCATCGAAACCTGGGAGACAGAGGGCGCAGGCCGAGCCTATCGAGTGCGCTCTGAGGAGTTTGAAAGTCAAACCGGCGTCGAAGTCGGGAGCAAAGAGGAGGCATTGCGATATATCCAATGGGAGATAGCAAGGCTTATCCTCACCGCAGGCCCCTACAAGCAAGGACCG
>Ga0098061_1001835_pt1 | contig 10245 bp, 8 predicted proteins | sample 22_taG_FD_92579 | JGI IMG/M metagenome (GOLD analysis project Ga0098061, IMG submission 92579) | Marine viral communities from the Subarctic Pacific Ocean - 22_ETSP_OMZ_AT15343 metaG | ecosystem: Environmental > Aquatic > Marine > Oceanic | place: Subarctic Pacific Ocean | collected 2015-01-20 | reverse complement strand
TGGAAGTTTCTTGGAATATGCAGATTATGCAAGATATTCATTCTATCCTATGGTAAGAACTGGATGGGCAACTGTTGAATTTGCAAAAGATAAGATAAGGGCATGGACAAACTAAAATATGGACAATTGGATACAGGATTTGGGAGTGGTAGGCGTGCTATCAGTAGCACTAATGTTTGTACTAAAGTACTTAACACAGACCTTATCATGGGAAGTGAAGAATATACATACTATATTAGTTAAGCTTATTGATAAGGTGAACAACTTAAAAGAAACAATAGATAGATTATTTAATAAGGGGAAATAAATGGACATGATATTAGCAAACTGGGAATATGTTTTAATTGGTATTCTAGCCATAGATAAGGCAGTAGCATTGTCTCCAAGTACATGGGATGACCTTATATGGACTAGTATTAAGAAATCAATCTTTAAAATAGTGGGGAAATAATGTTTAAAATGATTATAGCAAAGGCAGTTGCAAAGCATGGGCTTATTCCACTCCTTGTAAAGGTAGGGGATATTGCTGTTAAAGTAACCAAGACTAAGAAGGATGATAAAGCTTGGGCTAAAGTTAAAAAGGTACTTGAGGAACTTTAATGCCTAAGAAGACATTCTCAGTAGATGACTTTAGTGGAGGTGCGAATACTTTCGAATCTCCACAGAATGTCGCGCCTAATGAATTAGTCAAAAGTCAGGGATTCTATATTATCCCAGGAGAAGTAGGAGTCATTGGTGATATGAAAGGTACATATACAGGCGACTCTGGTGGTTCTAATGCAGCTAATGATGGTGAGACTGCAGCAGCTAATATTACTATAGAATCTGGATATGGATTGTTCTCATTTTCTCATGACTATCAGGCTGATGGAGGATTGGGCGATACAAAGTATATGGTGATCATGGATGGAGTTACATTTGATGTATGGGCAGATTCCGATACACCTATTTGGGTAGAATCTGCATTTAATCTAGGAACAGTAGCCTCAGATACTTCATTTGCAGGTAGTGTTAAGCCATGTTTTTTTATAGCGGATGGAGCATTGCGTGTTTCACCAGGTAATTTTGCAGCTAAAGATTCAATTGGTGGCATGTCTGCTGATTTTACAGCTACTTCAGTTTATGGGGAACATGAGGATGTAGCTGCTGATAGTGATTTAACAAACTATGTAAGTGTTGGGGATACAGTTGTTATAAATGGACAAGAAATGGTAGCATTGATTGTTGCAGCTACAAAATTGACTGCTGCTAGAAATATGACAGGAACATTCCCCAGTATAACAGCTAATGCAACAGCTGATGCTGTTAATGTGGTTCTAGATACTAGATGGCGGGGAGTGGTAAATCGCAGGAACTTTTCACAGGCTGGTGCTGTAGGCACATTTACAGAGTGGTATTCTACATATTCTCATCCAAGACCTCCAGTAACTTATGAAGATGATATATCACAAACAACGAGTACTTCTTCTGTAGATGCAGGAGACGTATCACCTCAATATACTTTTCCTTTTTTAGTTAATCTTACATCTACAACTGCAATAGTTGATGGTAGTAGGCCTCCAACTATGCAATTTGCATACCTTTCTAGCGAGGATCACGATGATGCGACATGGGCTGGAGCGACAATACATTTATATTGCACTGCTCTATATGATGAGGTCAAGCAAGAATCACAGCCAAATAAAATAACTCGTGTTGCAAATCCTATAACGGTAGCAACAGGAAAAGAACTGGGTATGTATGTTAATGTTAATTATGCTGATGCAAGTATAAGTAGCGGTTTTGGAGCTACCGATGGTACGTATATGATAAATAAACGAGTAACAGGTGCTAGGCTTTATTATGAAGATACATTAGCAGACCCAGGTATATTATACCAACTCTTAGAGATAGATTTTGAAAAAGGGGTTAAAAAGGCTGAGTCAGAAGCATTTACACCATGGAATCAAGAAATAGCAGATGAAGTTGTTGAATCTCATGCTGGAGGGGAAGTGGCTGCTCAAAGAACAACAACCAATGGTGCAGCTTTTATTTTTGTAAATCCACCAAAAGCATTTACATATGAAATCAATACTGGGTATCCTTCAGATGTCAATACTCATGCAAGATATAAGACAGCAGTTATTTTAAATAGAAGACTGTTTGTTGGTAATGTTTATCAGAGTGGAAAAGCTAATGGTGATAGAATGATCGGTTCTCCAGTTAATAAGTTTGATATTCTTCCTGAGACTAATACTATAGATGTTACAGTAGGAGATGGAGATCAGATTGTAAAGCTTGAAGGGTTTGCAGATAGGATATTGCAATTTAAGAAAAGTGCATTGTATATAATTAATATAGGTGGAGGTCAAGGTGGAGAGTTCTTAGAGTCTCAACATAAAAATATGGGTGTGCAGAATCCATCACAAACATGTCTAACTGAATATGGAGTTGCATGGGTAAATTCTAAAGGAGTCTATCTTTTTGATGGTAAACAGGTAACAGATCTAACTCGTAATAAGTTGAAACTATCTAGTAGTACAAGAGGTGAAGCTTTAAATGTTGATGAAGATAATATTCCAATTATAGGATTTCATCCTACTAACAAATGGCTTGTTATTCATCCTGAATCTACAGTGGCAGATGCTAATGATGTAGAGGCATGGATATTAGATTTTAAGAGTGGAGCTTGGACATATACAAATACTTTCACTACAACGAATGACTATAAAACAAATATGGTATGGACTGGAGATGATGAATTGGTATTAGCTGCTGGAACTAATTCATCTAATACTCCAGACTTTTTTAAGTATCAAGATGGTACTAGTTGTGATGATGCAGGTTTTGGAGCAACTACCAAATTAGAACTTTTAACTAAGGAATTTGATCTAGAGCTACCTGGAGTTAGAAAGATGCTTCATAGCGTCCATGTGACGTATTCTGCAGCTGCTAATTCATCTATAGAAGCAGATATAATATATAAAGATTCATCTGGACAAACTACAGTAGCATTAGAGGAAGAAAATAGTGGTTCTACATATTATACTGAAGCACTGGGATTTAAGAGTACCAGTAGTGCTATTAGAACAGCTAGATTAACCCCTGCATCTAGGATCAGAAAAGCTTATACATTTCAGTTAAAACTACATAATCCAGATGTAGCATATGCAGAAGGAGCTGATTTTAAATTGTATAACATATCATTTAACTATAGAATGTTAGGAGCAAAATAATGTCTGATTTGAAGCCGAGCGGATTTGCTAGTGTAGGAACACTTGAAGATAATAGAAATATTAAAGCTTTACAGAATAACGGAAATGAAGTGACAATGGGAGTTGGTGCTCCGCGTCAAGCGGAAGGTAAGGTTGGAGATATTACAATAAGACAGATTCCTGTTGTTGGACTAAGGATGTTTGTAAAGACACATAGCGGATGGTATGATATAAATGCTATGGTTACTAATTTTCAACCTAAATGGATACCGATGAATTTAGACAATAATTGGACTGTAGATGCAACATTTTTACCACCAGCCTATTTTAAGGATTTAAGTGGATTTGTACATTTAAGAGGGGCTGTAGATGATCAGGATACTACAGTAAGCAATCGAACTGATGATATTACAATTCTACCAGAAGGATTTAGACCGCAGAAGACTATTCATAGGATAGTTATAAGAGAGGCTTTAGCTGAACTTCAGCAGATTAGGATACAAGCATCTGGAGCAATAGATTGTCCATATGCATATACGCTTGAAGCAGGTGCAGGTGCTGGTGGTGATGAAGTAGTTAATAATTCGACTAATGCAGTTTCTATTGATGGAATATCATTCTTTGCAGGCAAACAAGCGACTTCAGTTCATTCTGGTCAAGAGTCTGAACAAAGCAATATTGGACAGGGAATTACAACCTAAGGAGTAAATTATGACAGGTACATTATACAGATTATTAAAAGAAAGAAGGACAGAGAACGAAAGGATCTCATCTGCTGGAGCTAAGCAGAGTTTATGGTCTAAGGTTGGTGGTGGTCTTCTTGGTGCTCTTGCTATAGGACTTACTGGTGGTGCTGCCACTCCCCTTGTTGCTGCAGCTATGGCTGGTGGTGGAACTCTCGCTGGAGGCTTAATTGGTAGAGCACTTGCTCGTGGTACTAAAGGGGGACGAATTAGATCTGGCAGATTCTATAAAGATGAAGCTAAAGATCTTATAAAGTCTATAGGATCTAATATATGGTCAAGTGCTCTTAGTTCAGGAGTACAAGGAGGCCTGGGAGCATTAGCTAAAGGTTTTAGTTTTGGAAAGGAAGGTTTGAAATTTACATCAGGGGCAGAAGGTGCTGGAGTGAATCCAGCTGATTTATTGGGGAAAGACGTTCCAGCTGCTGCAGGTGGCTACTCAGATTCATTATGGGGGAAGCTTGGTGAGGCTATAGATTATAAGGGAAGTTTTGTAGGCAAAGGTATAGATAAATTTGCAAGTAGAAATATGATATCCAGTATAGCAGAGGATGAGGCAGATGATTTTCTATTTGAGACTGGCGAGAGTGCAGGCTATGGCTGGAAACCTGAGGCTCCTGCTCAAGGTTCAGGTCTTACTTTTGATGATCCTGGACAATACTATAGAAGATCTTTAGCAGGAGCCGAGGGAGTACTTGAACCATTGTCTCAAGGAGTTGCTCGACCTGTAACAGGAACAGGACAAGGTGTAGATCAAGATATAATGGGAGCATTGATGGAAGGTTATAATACCCCTACAGGACAGGGTTATGACCCAGGGGATGAGATTTTTCGGCAAGATATGTTAGGTAGCCTGAGATGGCAAAACAGATTATTCGGAGATTAATATGAATTATAAATCATTAGCAAACAAAGGTAGATATGGAGATACAGAGTTAAGAAATGTTGCAGGTAGGAGATCGCACGTAAATAAAAGAGAGGCTAATCTTATAGATCTATTAGGTAGAAAAGGTGAAGCTTTAACTCAAGCTTTAGGTGCTGGTACTAGGAATCCTCAAACTGGTATGCCTGAGTATCATGGGAGTTTTGCTAATCCTTTTAAGACTCCTATGGGGCACCCTGCCCATCATATGAATCTGCTTGAGGGAGCTGTAAATGTGGTGACAGGTGGAATGGTAGATGTAAGTGATATGGGTGAAGGAACTGTAGTTAATGTAGATGCAGATACAGAGAATATTTTTAGCGAGCACTATGATCCGAGCGTATCAACAGGATCATTATTTGGCGAGACTACTACTACTTTGGATAAAGAAGGATTTAGTCAGGAGACACCAGGTGGTGGAGGAGGTGGCGGAGGAGGTGGTGGAGGTGGTGACTATGGTATAACACATGAAGGTGATCTTGCAGAGACAATTCAAAACATAATGATGGATGGCCGCTATGATCCACAGTATGATTTTAATAATGATGGTAGTATAAATGTGCAAGATATAGTAGCAGGAACTAATACAGGCGAGTTAAATGTAGATGATTATAAAGAATTTGATCCAACTGTAGATGGAGAATTTGCTCCTTCTAGGGATGAGTTTAGACAGTTTGTTGAAAGTGGAAATATAGATCAGCTAATTGGAGGTTTTGGTGGGGATTGGAAAGAATCTGATTTCTCAGATATATTTGAGATGGATAAGCTTGATTTTCTTCAGGAAGGTTATGGTTTTCAGACTGGTAAACTTGAATCAGACAAAACAATTACTGGAGGTATTCTTCAGAACAATCTTGATACTGCTAAGGGGCAATATGGTCGTGGACTACAGGCAGCAGGATATAATGTAGGCAAAAGTTTATTTGATGTTAAGCAGCAAGTTGAAGGACAACAAAGCAAAGGTGGTTTTGCAGGTAGTGGCTTTGTAGCTGCTACTGGACAGCGTGCTAAGAGAGGATTGTTTCAAGATTATAGAGCTCAGCAGAGAGAGTTGTCTGCAGGTCTAGGAGAAGCTAAAACAGCATTTGATTTCGGTACACAGAGAATGGAATCTGATTATGATTATGGTATGGATATGGCAAGATTAGGATTAAAGACTGATATACATGATTTCTGGTCAGGCAAGTATGAAGATTTTTATGATAGATTATATGGACTTGAATCAGGAACCATATATGGTAGCTAAGAGATAATTTAATTAGGAGATAGTATGGCACCTTATAATAAACCTAGAATAGTAGTAGAGGAAAGCCCATGGGGAAACTTATTTGCAAGTTTGCCAGATACGCTAAGATCATTTACACAGCTTAATCAACAGCTTGCATTTCAGGCTCAAGAGGCAGAGAAGTCTCGTCAATTTCAGGAATCGCAAACCTATCTGGCAAATATGCTTGCTACAGAAAGAGATTTAACAACTCGTATATATGATAAGATTGATGAAGCTGAAGATTATGGACTTAATATTACTTCTGCAATTGATAACTTGGATGCTGTACTGGCTACCAGTAATGGTCAAGAACTTGCAAAGCTTGGCGAAGATTTCCATCAACAAAAGCTTGATAGGTTAAAGAATGCTTACGGTGGCATTACTCAAAATATATCTCTATTTAATAAGGGAAGAAGAGTCTCTTCTATTATTAATGCCAATAAGGATAAGGTCTTAAGTGGAGATGAATTCTTAGCTTATCAGGATCAATTGCAAGAGACAGATCCAGAGTATGCATTGCCAGAAGCATTAAAACTTGGAGCTCAATATGCCATAACAGATCCAGAGAGTCGACCTAAAGAACTACAGTTAAGAGGAGCTGAGATAGGTATTGATAAAGGAGAGCAGGAAGTTAAACTTGCTCAGGCACAGATTAAAGAAATAGAAAGCAAGGTTGGCAAGGAAGTTGCAGATGCATACAAAGCTAGTGGAGTGCTTGCTACTGGAACTCCTTCATATCAGGATCTCGCTGTAGGTGAAGCTGTAAAGGCTGAATGGCAGTACATGGAGCCCAATATGTTACACCAAATGGTATCTAATACTTTAGTTACCTATGATGATCCTGTTTCAGATCAAATAGATAAGGAGGATATTCAATATGCAATTATTCCTTACATAAAAAAATACGCTGAAGATAAGATAGCTAATCTTGATTACAGGGAAGCTATTGGTCTTACAGATCAAGATGTTGAGGCTGAGAATGAAAAATACTTAAAGGTTATCAGAAGCATTACTTCTAATGCTTTGTCAGGTGTAAGGTTAAATGAAGGCTATACTTTAAAAAGCCAGCAAGCTATCTTAGAATCTAGAACAATGACTAGAGCTGCAATGAAGCAAATGTTTACTGATACAGAGCTTGGGACTTATAATCAGGCTGTAGCAACTCTTACAAATGTTCTTCCTATTGAGGAGGCTACAGGGCTACCTTCAGAAGGGCATATAGAGCTTATACAGGACAATTTAAAAGCATCTGGTATCAAGTGGTCTGAGGCAAAGATACAGAAAGAATATATAAGATTAAGGGGAGCAGCAGATCCATATACTATTGCTATAACTATTCAGCAAAATCCAGATTCTTCCACGCTATTGAAAGCATTAGGGCAGGAGCCATTTGTTGCTATTATGCAACAGGCAACTGCAGCTCTTCAAAGTACTCCTGGTGCTCCAGTAAGAAGGACTGCTAGGAAAAAGAAGAAGAAAGTTGTCACTGGAACTCCTCCTGGAACTCCTCCTGAATTTGATCCAGCCTATCCTTATGAACCTGGTCCAGCTTCTAGTTTAGGACAAGTCAATCTAGATGCAAGGATTAGAGAAGCAGCATTAATATCTCTAGATCTTGCTGATGCTAAACAAGCTGGAAATGTAGCTCAGAGTACAAAGCTTTTAGAGGAATTAAGTGTACTTGAAGCTCAAATACAGGAATTAATAGATGAAGGTTTCCAGCCAGGAACTGGATCATTACAAGACATTCAATTAAGTATGCCAACGAGGTAATATATGCCATTTTTTGAAGACTTTCAAACACTAGTTGAAGAAGAAGAAAAACGTAAGACTAGTTTAAATAATATGATGGGTAGTCCTCTCGGGGTTTATTTTGGGGAGACGGATGCCGCTGCTCCATATGAAGGATTGTTCGATGCCCCTGCTACCACTACACCTATTGATGATAGAGGTGCATTTCAATATGGATTAAATGAAACCTTAGGGGCTGCTATGTGGGGATTCCTAGAGAGTGGTACTTTAGCAGATCTATGGGTGCCTGAAGAAGAGAGAGAAAAATTCCAATTATTAGAAGAAGATCCTGAAACACTTATTGGTAAAACTTCAGCAGCCTTAGGACATCTTGGTGGTTTTGTACTTGGAGCTCCAATGAAAGCTATTGGTAAGCCTTTTATGGCTGCAGCTACTAAGCTTGCTACTGATAGAACCTTTAAAAAGATAGTGAAAGAAGGTGGAGAAGATCTGGCACAAAGATATGTTGCAGGAACTGCTAAAAATATAGGTAAACAAACTGTTGATGCTGCTACTGCACAGGGTATTAAGAAAGAACTTGCTGAAGATATGGTCAAAGGATTCCAAAATATTGCAGGCAGATCTATGCTTAATAAGAATATTGGTAAGAATTATACAAAGCATATGGATGATGCTGTTGATAATCTGACAGATTATTATGTGAAGATGGGACAGATTGGAGCACAAGAAGGAAAAGCTTTTGGCACATTCTTTAAGGAAGCATTCAAGAAACAGCCTATCCAGACTCTTGGTGATGTTGCTGCAATTAGAGGTGGTGATCCTAGATGGGGTAACTTAATGCATGAAGCATTGATGTTTGGAGCTATAGATGCTGTGCTTGAAGTTCCTAGGTTTATAGCAGAAGATAGAGCGTATGATTGGACTGCTCCTCTATGGGGACTTGGAATTGGTGCTGGATTTGGTGGGCTTAAATTCTTAAAGCCTAGAGGAAAGGGAGCTTCATTTGCTACAGAAATAGTCGATGGAGTTAAGTCTTATATGGGCAAGAATCCATATCTTAAAAAATCAGCAGATATACTTTCAAAGCATGCTAATTTTATTGGTCAAAGCATGGATGATGTAGGAGTTATGACCAGAAGAGAAGGAAAGATTGGTGCAAAAGAGTATGCATTTGATTTGAAAAATCCTCATGCTGGTTCAGAATTAATACATGAGTTTGGAGAGGTTGGAGCTGAAGAGATTCTAGCAAAAGAGTTGAATCTTATAAAACAATCTTACAGTAAAGAGTTGATTCAATGGGCTGGAAAGGAAGAGTTGACTCACTTAAAAGAAGTATTCCCTAGAATGATAGCTGGTGCTATTATTATGAATGCTCCTACTATTGCTGAGATAGCAAGGCATGGTATGGGTGACATGACTATTGATGATATACTTCCCAGTATATTCATTGGAGCAGGGCTTCAGTATAGAGGTCTTCCAAGAACATGGGACTTTGGTACTAGGATTAAGAAGATCAGGGAAGGAATGAAGGTTCTCGGTGCAGATACTAGGAATATGCAAAGACTACCATCATTTTCCGATGCAGCTATGGATCATATGAATCCCATGAATACCAAGGAAGAGTTTAGAAAGATACGTAAGATGGCAGAAGATAGGGGTATCATTAGTGATGAATGGGATCTAGTTCGCGTAAAAACGCTCTCTGTGGACGAAATAAGTGTACTTGGGGCTGAGGCTGGTGGACAAGATTTTTCGGTCTTTAACAGCGTATATAAGCTTTTACAGGGTAGTGGTAAGTTTGCAAGAAATATAGATGATATTAGTGTAAAAGATGCAAAAGCCATTCAAGATGCTGTCTTAAAGTATAAATGGGACGAGCTTGGTGGAGAGCCTATAGTAACAGCTAGAGATTTTGATAGGATTGTAGATAAGGCTGCTGAAGGAGCTGCAGATAGGTTTGAGAATATGATGGTGGATGCACTAATAAATATCGGATCTGCTACACAGAGTCCTTTAAGCCGATCAGAATCTACTATGGGAACACTACCTAAGACTATTAGATTCTCCAGAGAAATTGAGCTTATGGCTAAGAATGGAGAGCTAGAATGGCTTGTAGATGCAGAAGGTAATGTCCTTTCTGGTGCAGAGGCTTTAGCTAAGCTAGATAAAGCTAAGTATGGAGCTGGATCTATGATAAGCTTATTTAAATCTGATGGTATGGGTCGAGTTAAAAGAAGCCTTCAAGATTACGTAGTCGAAACTACAGAGGCAAGTAAGGTTATATATGAAACAATAACCAGATTAGAAGATCGTATTAATAAAGATGCTGATATTAAGGACAATATGAGATTTGATTTAGTTAATGAT
>Ga0098061_1001834_pt1 | contig 10251 bp, 13 predicted proteins | sample 22_taG_FD_92579 | JGI IMG/M metagenome (GOLD analysis project Ga0098061, IMG submission 92579) | Marine viral communities from the Subarctic Pacific Ocean - 22_ETSP_OMZ_AT15343 metaG | ecosystem: Environmental > Aquatic > Marine > Oceanic | place: Subarctic Pacific Ocean | collected 2015-01-20 | reverse complement strand
TCTCCATGTCTGTAAGAGATAAGACATAGCTTTGTTAAACTTATTCATGTAAGATTCCCTGTTAGATGCAGAGATTCCTGCCTCATCAAATAAAACTGCTTGACCTGGTTCTAGTTTCTTTTCATGAACCATTTCTAATAAATCTGGAATTTTAAATATAACTCTGCTTTCGTCAAAAGTAGGGTCTACTTCTTTACAGAGTTTAAGAGAGGAATAGGATTTACCTGTTCCAACTTTTCCCACAAAGATGCCCACAAAATTACGATTTTTATTAATCTCTTTCCTTATATGTTTTATTAAAGGATGTTCTAACTTCATATTTTAGTCACTCTGTAGGTCGTATAGAATAATGGAGCTAGGGTTTGCATTAAAAGCCTATGCCATAAAGTAACAAAATGAACTTCAATATCGCTTATCTGTTTACTGATTTGATCATTCTTTACTGACCTTCTTAGGCCTGGTTTGAAACTTTCCCCAACTTGAGTATTTCTTTTTTGAATAGTAGCTCTTATTTCTTTCTTTTCTGTCCAATATTTTTTAGTTAATAATGCTGAACCTTCAGCCAGTATCTCCATTTGTTCAACTGCATTCTTATATGGTTCTAAGTTTTGAAACTTAACCATCCCATATTCCATAGCTTTCCATTGCGCCAATTTGAAAAGATGTTCAGTATCAACCCTAGTGAGTTTTCTATTCTCACTAGGATCCATGATATCAAAGTCTTCTGCCATTTAGAATCCTGGAGGAGGAGCAACCCCCGTATTCCCTGCTCCAGAACTTCCTGATAGTTGGTTTGCTACACCCTGTAAGGAATTGGCGATTTCATTGAGGGCTTCGGCTTGCTGTCCTGCTGCAGAACTTATACTACTAGCTGTATCTGCTGCAAAGCCTATAGTCCAGTAAACCAATACCAGTGTCAAAACAGCTGCGGTGGTAAACATAATCATTCCTTTATTTTCATTCCAAAATCCCGATAATGTCTTTTTTTCCGCTGCTTTTTTTATGCTATGTTTTGCCCAATCAGTATCAGATAATGGTAGAGGTATAGGTAAACCTTCTTTCGACCATTCTGATTGAGGTAATACTGCATAATCATACCCAGATTCTCCATTCCTTATGAGTAAATATTTATATCTTCCTCGTTTATCTGCAATAGCAGCTGATAAAGGTGGCTGATTCAATCTAGCTTTCTTATCTTTAAGTAATCTATATTCACCTGTTCCATCTACCTTGTTCTCTTTCCATCTTCCTCTGTCCATGTGTCTGACAATTCCTGCATCAGTAACATCCCAGACTTCTATTATATCTTTAAATTGCTTGGGTCTATAAATAAAAAACCAACCAGCATAACCAACTATTCCAATGGCAACAAATAACTGAACGAAAAAGAAAAAATCATTCAGCATAGCTGATCCACTTGTAATTCCTATTAATGAGCTTAAATCTTGCGCCATTCTGTTTTTACCTTATAATGTTCGTCCCAAAAACAACCATTGCATAACCAATTTTTATTGATTAAGGCTATGCCCTTGGCTGTACATTTGGTACAATTCATTGTGGAAGGACTTCCTCCACTACTTGAATTTTTGGTACTGGTCTTTGTTTGTCATCTTGTAAAAAAGCAGTCACATAATCGTGTCCTACTAATTTAACAGAGATACGGCCGTCGCCCCAGTCCCAGACTGCTATACCGTCTCCCTTCCATTTAGGTTTTCTTCCTGTTGATTCCATTCTTGTTTCCTCCTATTATTTAGAATATCCCACTCAGCTTTTCTGCAGAAATCAGAACAATAAATCATATCAGATCTATGGTATTTTTCTATCTTCTTTCCTCAAAATCTACAGTAGTATCTATTCATTTTTTCTTTAAACTTAAAAAACCTTTTTTCTTTTCAGCTTTAGGTTCTTCAAAATCTTCGTCTTCTAATATCTTTCTCAGCTTTTCAAAATGTTCTGGTAGTTCTGATTTACTACAGGCGCCACCATAACTAATATGATCTGCTTCGATTCTTACAAATACTTCATTTAACATTTTTTACCTCCATTTTCATTTTTACATTGTAGGGGAAGGGGCGGACTAATGACCTGCTGGCCAAAGCTAAGTTTTTGGTGATATTCAAAAAAAGAGGCGCTCTCATGGCTAGCCCCTTCCCTCTCTACGATTATGAATGCCTCCTGGCTCTTGCCATCCTATAGGCTTGTGAACATTCAGTTTTCAGTGGATCATAATGTTTGGTTAAACAAATAGCTAACTTATTTACAGAGTGGCCTTCGAACCACCAAATGTTTCCATTTTCTAAAGGTTCTCTACATATAAAACATTGAGCAACCGCATTAATACTTTTAGTTTCTTGGATTCCATCCTTTTTTAAGAATTGTTTAAAGGCTTGAGAAGGAGATACATTTTTTTTATCGAATTCTTCTAACATTTCTTGCGGAACTGATATGTGAACAGGTATATTTCTTGTGGAAAGAAATCTCTCGTTTTCTAATACCTTGTCAGCCAGCCATCCGAAAGTCTTAAGTAGTCCTCTTAAGTAATATATATATCTTATGGCCATACTACTACTACTACTACTACTACTACTATCTACTTCCATAGGAAATGTAGGTTCTAATTCTCTTTCAATAGAAATTGCTTCCATGTCATATCACCTTTAGCTTTTTTAGCTGTTTTATACTCTTTTTCATCTAGCATTATTAGTATTTGTTTTATCATAGGACTAACTAAGTTAGTTAGTTTATAAAGATTTAGCTAGTCAGCTATACAATACAAATATTTAAAAATGGTAAAACCGATAAAAACTACTTAGATGCCACAATTAGACCCACCAGGAGTATATCAAACCGAATACGGTTTAGTATCAACAGCAACACCGAGAGCTTATAGGTTCGCACAATATAGGGGACCTTCGCGTGCAGCTGAAAGAAGACCAGATTCAAGAGCTGAAGCAGAAGCAAAGTATACTCAAAAAATAAAACAAGCTGAGGGGGAAGGAAAAGGTATCCAACAAAAATATGGAAAATATTTTACCGCAGAAGGTTTCGTTGTTAAAACAAGAACGGGAGAATACGACGCAAGAAGAACTTCTTTATTATATGAACAATACAGCAAGGATTATGGCAAATATGAAAGGACTGTATCACAAGCTGGTCAAATTGCTTCAAAATATAATTTTCAATCTATCGCACCTACAATACAAAAAAGACAAGATTTACAAAGACAAGCAAGAAGTACAGACCCTTTTGAAAGATCAGTGGCCGAACAAGAGCTAAGAGTAATGCAAGCTAGGAGAGGGATAGAATCGGCAGAACAATATATTAGAAAAAGTCCAATTCTAGAAAGAGTTACAGGTGGTAGGCTTAAAAGATTAGCAGCAAAGGAAGCAGGTCTTTTTGTTTATGGAGCAGCAGAAGAAGCAGTTGGTGCATCTCACAGATTAGGAATAGCTCCTAAAAGACAAGTAACAGAAAGAAAATTAGAAACTTTCGGATTAGGTTTGGCGTTAATTCCGCCAGCAAGATTAACAAAAGCTGCTTTAGGATTAAAAGGTTTAGAAAAAAGAGGACTTGCAACAGTAGGATATATGCAACGAACCAAGCAAGGTTCAAAAGTTATGGGAACAAGTTTTAAAACTCCTAGAAAATTAGAAGCAGGTTTACCATTAAAGAGAACTGAATTTGCAGCTGAAGGAATTGTAAAGGGAAGACTTTTTGCAACTAAAGGGGTTTTTGCTACTACAGGTTTTAAAAAAGGAATTTCGCCTTTAGCAAAACAATGGAAGAAAGGAGACTTTGAAGGAGCTACCAGATCAATAGGATTAAGAGCAAAAGATTTATCGGCAGGTTTTTTAGAAAGTTCTAGAAAAGGAAGAATTACAACTGGTGCATTTATTGCAAAAGGTAAAACAGCAGAGATTGGTGGAAAACCTTTTGTTTTTACCTTAAGTAAATTAAAAACAACCCCTACTAGATTTCTTAGAAGTTATGAAATAGAAGGAGCAGGAGCTTTCAGATTATTAGAAAAACCAACAGAAAGAGGAACAGGCGGACTTATTCTAAAACAAAGATTCGGTAGACAAAAAAGAAAAGCAATGAGGGCAGCTGAAGGTGAACTAAAAAAACAAACTACAAAGTATATTAAAATGGGTTCTTCACCATTACCAAAACCAGCTAGCCCTAGACAAATACAGCAGACTTATATGGAATATGGATTATTAGGACAAGGGGGGCTACCTCCACAACTAGGCATTAAATCAGGAATGAAGTTAGAAAGTAGAATGATGCTAGGAACAAAAACAGGGGTAGCCTTAAAATCAAAGAGCAAATCAATGCTACGTCAACAGAATATAACTAAATTAAATTTTAAACAAAAAACAGGAACTCAATCTCAACTTAGATCATTAACTGGAATAGGTTTAAGGTCTAAACTAAAACCATTTCAAAAACAAAAATTAATGTTTTCTCCTACAACTCCAATGATTTCTAATATTGGATTACCTAAAGCATTTGCATTTGGTTTACCTTTTGGGAAAAAAAGAAAACCATTGAAGTCAAAGAAAAAGAAAGGGAAAACTAAAATTAAACGAAGAGCAAAATATGCACCTTCACTTATAGGGACAGCATTACCTAAAGCACTAAAGCCTAAAACAAAAGGTTTATTTACAGGATTAGAAATTAGAAGAAGATGAACTACGAAGATATAGAACCGATGAGCATTCCGATGCCAGAGAAGCAAGAAGAAAAGATAGACTCAGTTATATTAGATAATAACTGGATAATTGATGAATTAATCCGAACCTTGAGGGGGGAAATCGTTGATGTAATAACCAACGAAATCAAACAAACGGGAAAACCTTTGGTATCTGAAGAAGCTGTTACTTGGCTAGTAGGGAGATTTGTACCTTATGTATCAAAGATTTTCTCGTTATCAGTATTAGATGAGCAAACTATTAAAACTATGATTTATGAGTTTGAATCAGAAATCTCATTAGAATTAATGATGCCAGAAACTTTAGGCGTAGAAAGAAAGAACCGTGACTATGTAAAATCATTAATGGTTCATGCATTTGTAGCAACAATCTATAAAGCATATCAAGGAGAGACTTTATCCAAACTATTAATCCAATATAATATCTCAGAACAAAATATTAGAACAGAGTCTGAGAAGCAAGGATGGTTTAAGAAAAAAGTATCTCACATGGATGGAGGCATGAAAGTATAATGGCTTGGGAAATTGCTATTGTTCTTTCATTAGTTGGTGTCGCTTTTGCTTTATTTTATATGGGCTCTAATCTTGAGAGAGATCATTATGCTTTAAAATTATTATTTTTATTCATGGGTTTATTCTTACTATTGGCAAACTTAGGAATTTTGCCAGCCATAATAGATGCTAACAGTTCCACAATAGGTGCATCCATTGCAGAAAATCTACAGAGTTCTATAGAAAATTGCTATATAGCTTTACTGTATTCCACCTATTTCGTAGTAGCGTACTTTATGATATACTTCCTAAGGACCGTACTTACAGGAATGGGGGATATGAGTGGGAAATTCAAAAGCAACAAATTCTAGGAAGAGAGCAAAGTTTTCTAGGAGATATATTCATTCTGATCTTGATGAAGGTCTACGAATAGCTTCTAAAAGAAATGGGAAATCAGAAATGGAAATAATGAAAGCAATAGGAATGAAACTTAAAAAGAAAAAGAAAAGGAAAGCTGAAAAGAAAAAGGAAAGGAAAGCTGAATGGAGGTTCGATTTTAGAATATGAATAAAAAAGGAAATGTTCCAGATTTAATTTATATTTTAGTAATCTTGTTTTCCCTAGGAATCACTATAATAATTGCCTCTATGTTTTATGGGCAATATACAGATAGTATTGCCTTGAATCCAGCTTTTAATAACACAGTTAATACAAATGTAGAAGCTTCGGCAGAAACTATGTTAGCAGCATGGGATTATTTATTCATATTCATATTTATAGGATTAGTAATTAGTACAATAGTTCTAGGATTTAGGATACAGACTCATCCTGTATTCTTCTTCATATCACTGATATTGTTAATAGTAGTAACTATACTTGCTGGATCATTAAGTAATGTTTATGAACAATTTACTACAGGTACTAATAGTGAGATAGCCACGACAGCAGCCACCTATACGGCTATGAACTTCCTTTTTGCGCATTTACCGCTGTTTTTGTGCTTCATAGGCGTCGTTATTATGGTAATCTTCTACGCAAAGGACAGATTTATGGAGGATATGGATGGATAAACCGAAAAAACAAGAATATTTTAAGATCGGTAAGTTCGAATCCAGACTTCCAAAAGAGCAAATGGAGTTACTCTTTTATCTTTCTATGTTCTTCATGTTGATAGCATCCAGCGCTACTTCTGTATTTGCATTAGATATGGATACTTTTCAACCTGGAAACGTAAATAGTTTTTCAGTTTATACTGATAACCATAGCATGTATTTAGAATTTAATCAAAGTACTTATAATGGAGATTTTTCAGTTATTAATGCCTTAGTAGATTTAACTGTAGGATTAGGTTCAAGCAATGCTTTCTTTAATGATAGTTTTATTGGTTCAGGTACAGCGGATGGTTATAATGGATGGACAGAAACAGCAAGTGCAGGTCATACTTTTGATTTAACAGCAGATGGTCTTAAAAGTTCAGGTGGAGGAGATGGATATGCAGAGTTAGTACACGATACGGATAATCCTACTGAAATAATATTTGGGTATAGGGCAACAGGTGAGATGAGTTGTAGTTCAGGAGTTACTCAAAGTTGGTTTAGATTAAACGAAGACAGCACTATGAATACTATCATAGACATTGGGACTTATTGTATTCAAGGGGGGAGTTGTAATGTGTTCAGGATTCAGGATGTTACAACAGGAACAGCATTTAATTATTTATTAAATTATACAATCCATATTGAAAATATTAGGTACTCACCAAACTACGATTTTGATTTAACAATTTATTCACAAAATGGAACTAAACCTTTAGAAATAGCTTATGAAAGTACTGGTACTTCTTTTTATACTTCAACAGATGCTGGTCATGTTTCCTTTAGAAGGGGAACTAACTATTGTTCAGTACCCGATTTTTATTTTACTAATTTTAATACTTATAATTCAAGTAATAGTGCAGTGAGATATAATGCTTCTTTAGATAGTACAGAAATGTATTCTAACTTTTTATTACAAGATCTGACTTTAGAAGGAATAGATATTTCTTCAACTTTAGACACTTCCTTAAATGCTTGTAGTGGTGAAACTTGTCAAATTCCTATAAACCTTAGCTCAAGTCCTTTACTAACAGCTATAACTGGAAATATTACTTTGTCTAATTTAATTATAAATATAACTACTTCCCCAACTATCCCTTCCACCTTATCACCTTTAAATAATTCAATCTATTTTAATGCCCCAACATTAACATGTGCAGATTCAAGTGACCCAGATGGGGATACAATAAATTATCTATTTTATAATAGTACTACTCTTCTCCAAAATTCCACAGCAACTACTTATAGTTGGTCAGGAATCAACTTCGGAACCTCTCAAACATGGTACTGTAAAGCTTGTGATCATCTTGCAGCTTGTTCAAACAATACAGAAACCAGAACAATCTATGCTATAAATTTTAGTAATTGTGCTGCAGGTTCAGCAGATATGGCTTTAAACTTAAGTATGAAAAATGAGGAGAATGAAAGTTTATTAATTGGTGCTGTTGATTATACACTTACCCTAGATAGTGATTTTGATAGTTTAGCATATTCAGGAAATATGAGTGGTTCATCTAGTTATGGGCTTTGTATGAGTCCAAGCGATATAGATGTAAGCGCTACAGGATTCCTTGAGTATCTTCCAGATGATGCAGCTTTTACTTTCCCTAGGCAATATTATTTAGATGCAATGGCTTTAAATTCTAATGTAACTCAAAATATTACTTTATATTCCTTACCAGACGCATTAAGCACAGCTGTTACATTTATTGCTTCTAGAGCTGCTCAAGCTGTTCAAGGAGTATTAATTCATCTTCAAAGATATGATGTAGCTACAAATAGTTTTAGATTAGTAGCAATGGGAGAAACTAATGCAAATGGAAATGATATTATTTATCTTAGATTAACTGATGCTTGGTATCGGGTTTTAGCTTATGATCAAGGAGAATTACAGTTTAGTTCTGGGCCAGAACATATTACAAGTAGTCCTTATAGTATTATCTTGGCAGGCGGAGCGGCAGGATCAGACACCTTCGCTTCCTTTGGAAACTGGGTTGATTTAGGCGATATAAGTTATTCTTTAAATTATAGTAATACTACTAATTCATTTAATTTAATAGCTGATGATGTAACTGGAGCTTCCACTTCATTATGTTTGAAAGTAGATAAATTTGATATGATGAATGGGACTACTAATATTTGTTATTCATGTGTTGAATCAAGCTCTGCTAGTATTGCTTGTCCAATTACAAACTTAGATGCTTATTATGTAGGAAGTTTTATTGCCTACGATGACGCTACATGGAGAGTACTTGCTTCATTACCTGTAGATTTAACAGGTAAAATCGCAGAGACTATAGGAAAAGATGGAGCTTTCTTTGCCTTCTTACTTGTGGGGGTAGCAGCCTTTGCAGCTATATGGTCAGCAGCTGCTTCAATAGGATTAGGACTATTAGCCTTAACAGCCATGACTACTTTAGGATTTGTTGATATAGCCTGGGAATGGGTTATGGGATTAATTATGGCAGGAATAATACTAATCGCAATCATGTATAAAAGGAGGAACTTATAATGGGACCAGCAGCTAAATGGGTAGTTGGATTAATGGTTTTCTCTGCCTTCTTTGTAGGTTTTGCAGGATTCATTGGCGAAGTAGCCACTAATTATGAAGTAGATGCTGGAACGAGTTTCACAGATGTTTCCAGTGCTTTTGAAAATGTAATAAACGATTCGAGTATATCAACGCTCCAGTCGGAATATAATCAGAGTTCAGGGGAATGGGAAAACCCCTCAGATGTATCAGGATTTACAGCACTATCATGGCCAGGCCATATCTATAAAACCTTTGCCGCAGTTATTAGTGCATTGTTTGGAGTAGAACAAGTCTCTAGGGAAATGATTGGAGAAGTTGGTGTAGCAACTAATTTAAATCCAGCTATAATGAATATAATCATAACAATTGCTGTATTCTGTCTACTATTCATAGTAGTAAGAGCAATGACAGGGAGGGACTTATAGTGTATCCAGAACCGAATATCACAAGGCCATATGAATTATTGACCCATGTGAATAATAATTTAACAGATGGATATTTTGGAACTATAATCTTAGCAGGTATATGGCTAGTCGCTATGTTATCAATGTTATCTAAATCAGGAGATTTACCCAAATCCTATGCAGCATCTTCATTCATATCTTTAATTTTATGTGTTCTGTTGTGGTCCCTAGGAATAATAACTCCCCCTGTATTAATGGTCTTTTTAGCTTTAGCATTGGGAGGCATTGTCGCAGTATGGATAAAAAGTTAATCTTACTTGGATCGTTATTTTTAATTCCCCTAGTTATGGCTGCAATCCCAGATTCAATAAATATCCATGCTAAATTAACAGACCCAGCAGGCTCAGCCTTAACAGGAACCTTTGATATTACTTTTAGATTTTATGATGATCCTACTGCAGGTTCTGTTCTTTATAGTGTTCTTCAAACTATTACTACAGATTCAAGTGGAATTTTTACTACATTACTCCCAGAAGTAGATGTTGTTGATTGGGATCAAAACACTTGGATGGAATTAGCAATAGAAGGTGAAGTATTATCACCACGAATTAATACAACTTCAGTTCCTTCTGCTTTTGCAGGAACAGGAAGTAGTTTGTGGACTGAAACTGGTTCTAATATTTATTATAACTCTGGAGATGTAGGAATTTTGGAAACAAGCCCCGCAGCTCCTTTACATGTTTCATCAATTGGAGAAGATAGTGAAATAAGGGTAGATTCCCCAGTTGGAATTTTTGATTCTGCTTATACTTGGTATAATGCAGGAGTAAAAGAATTTGAGATTTCAATGTGCGATGCTGCTTCCGACGAGCTAAAATTTATTCGTTCTGCCAATGCCATTTGTACTGGTAAAGATATATTTACCTTAACTACTTGGGGGATCGAGACAGGCAATGCGATGCTATATTATGATGCTCCAGCGAGATGGTATAGAGCCCCATGTTGTTCTTCAACAGG
>Ga0098061_1001829_pt1 | contig 10260 bp, 8 predicted proteins | sample 22_taG_FD_92579 | JGI IMG/M metagenome (GOLD analysis project Ga0098061, IMG submission 92579) | Marine viral communities from the Subarctic Pacific Ocean - 22_ETSP_OMZ_AT15343 metaG | ecosystem: Environmental > Aquatic > Marine > Oceanic | place: Subarctic Pacific Ocean | collected 2015-01-20 | reverse complement strand
CAATGGATTCGATATATGGAGTAGTGCTGGGGTCCGTTACCCGTTACTTTCACTGAAACACTCAACTGGCTGGGCTTCTCAGTTGGAGGTGATAGGTGAAACTGGGGCGCCGGGCCTTACGGGACTTCGATCTGGCGGAGTCGCTCATTTTGAGTATGACTTCCCCTGCAACGACTACTACAACAATGACTATCAGGACACGAATTGGCACTGGCTAGTTCTTACGATGAACGCGTCAGGTGCTAGTGACAACCCCGGCACTCGGATCTACTACGACGGTGTTTTGGGTGCAAGCTGGCCGGGCGTGGAATTAACCGCCCCAACATTATCGGGAACCCTCGGTGTCACAGTCGGCGCTGCAGGAGGTGCAACTGCAGGCGTGTGTAAATACATGGACCTAGCCCACGCATGCGTGTGGCAAGAAGCACTGAGTCCCGAAGATGTCGAGAGAATGTACATGTCGATGCGAAGGATCTACGACTTCAAGTTCCCCTCGTCTGGCGTTGTTAAACCAATGCGTGAGAACATGAACGACCGAACCGACATGCAGCACATGCCGTCAGTAGTCAACGATGCGTCCTTCACAACTGGCGCGACAGCGCGGGATCTGGAGTATTCCAGCACTATTGGCGCAGTAGCAAAGGACCGGCTGCTGCCCGCCGCCGACAGGAACAACGGCATAACGGTAATGGGCATCACGAAATTCAAAAGATCAGGCGTTGGAAACTGTGTGGTCAACTTGTGGAACCACGAGACGACGAACACCACGCTCATAAACTGGATCTGCAACAGCGACGGGCTGGAAAAAGAACATGGAAATTTGGGCGATGGCGCCGGGTTTTCCATGCAGCACAGGAACTCCACGTACGCCGGCAACACGTCCGTAGGGATGCTGTCGATGTCGTACCACTACATAGAAACGGGAGACTCAGAAGGTACGCACGGCAGCACTGTCGATACAAGTACGGATGAGGTCAACACCCTTGGCATATCTCTCGCGTCAGAAGAGAAGGACTTCTTTGCTATTCGGATGAGTACAGGGTCGTGGGCGCAGATGACGAACGCCAACGATATAGCCGCTTCGGCGACAGATGGCACGCCGTCGTCGCTTCCATGGGGGAAGCAGCAAGTACAACCAAAGATATTCGAGCAGGTCATAGCTCCCGGAGGCGACAGCACTGACAGGTCCACCTATGGGCCTCTGGTCGTGTTCCCTGAGGAATTGAGTGTTCGGGTCATACTGGAAGGCAAAAGGTTAGCGAACGGGCTCGTGCCCATACGCACCCGCAGGCCGTGCACGACGTTGTTTCGCTGGGGTAATCTTATGAGCACATCGAGGAGCATCAAATGAAGCCGGCTGCGTTCTTGACACTACTGCTCGCCGGATGTGGGTCACCACTCCGCACATCGACAGTATCAGGCATGACGCCCGCGAAGGAGCACCTCGCTTCTGCAGTGGGCGCCATGGACATGCTGAGCTGGATCGCAGCCATCAGTATCCTTGGTGGCACAGCGGCACTCATTATCACTCGCGGCGCCATGGGCATCAGGGGCGTCGTTATAGGATTTTTATGCGTACTCGTGAACTATGCAGTCGCGTCATACGCAGATTGGATCTTCGTACCCGTGCTCATTGGCACGGGCCTTGTCAGCCTTGCATACGCATTCAGAATCGTCAAGCAGGCGATCGCAAAGAAACAGGAGCTCAACACATGAGCCATCTCCTCGGAACGCTCTGGTTCGTTCTTCTCGTGGCCGGCGTCTCATTCGTGGCCGGCGCAGTTATGCGACCCATGGTTGCCAAGTGGATCCCTGGAATCCGCAAGAAGGGGTCTTGGAAATGAGCGAACTTCTGGTCAACGAGATCTCTAAGTACGACGCCTCTCAGGTCACCGTCAGCGATGATCTGGACGTGGGCGCCAGTGGAGCCGCAAAGAACCTAGACGTGTGGGGCAACACGCTGCTCCAAGGCACGCTTGAGGTTGACGGCACAGCCCAGCTTGACGGTGCTGTCACGGTCAACGCTGCAACTCACTTCAACCACTCGACGGGTGCGTACTTTGGTTCTGGAACCACGTACAACATCACGAACGCCGGGGCAGCGACGTTGGCTACGGCCAACATTGCAGGCAAGGAAGTACGCGCATCTAAGATGGTGGGTGCTGTGCGGTACACGTTTACGGCAGCGGCGAGCACTGGCAATATCAGCTCACTGGCCGTTGCTTTGGCATTCAGTTCGTACACGACAGCATCCGCGTACACGATCAGCACGGCAACAGCCAGCACGAACACGCTGCAGTTGCAGCTTTCCAAGGGCGGCGTGGCAATAACGGCCAACACGTTCGCAATGCCGACCGTGTATTCGGCTGACGGCGACACGCGGGTATCGGCGATATCACACTCGTCCGGCATCACGACGATCACGTTTGCGAACGCTTCGGGATCTACCGACGCCACGACGCTAGACGTTCTCTTCTGGACAGAAACCTGATGAATAAACTCGAAGCGGTAAACGCAGTCATGCGGCGACTCGGCAAGCCCGTAGTCGCGGCGTTGGACACAAACGGCACAAGTACTCCGGCGTACATGGAACGCCAGCTGGACGACGCTATCAGGCAGATCCAGCAGCGTGGATGGCACTGGAACGCCAAGTACGACGTGGAAGCTACCGCTGACGGATCTGGGCAGATCGACGTGTCGGCACTCGAAGGCGTTGCAGAGGTATTCCACGTAGACACGTACGGAGAAGACGCCAGAACAGACGTGATCAGGCAGGGCGACTACCTGTACGACCGCGTCGAGAAGTCAACCACATCATTTTCTGGAACAATCAAGCTCCAGTACGTCTACGACGTTACGTGGGACCAAGTGCCGCCGGCATTCCAAGACTGGGCAGTCGGCCAAGCGGCGTTGAACTTCAACAGATTTTACGGGGGAGATCGGTCTCGGGACGCAGTTCTTGATATGGATCTTCGGGACAGTCGGTCTCGTGCTATTCAGGACGAGACTCGTATTAGCGATATCAATATCCTCGACACAGAGGAAATGAGACAAGTTAGAGGCCGGCCTCGCATGCGAAACAGGAGTGTGTACTGATGGCAGTTATGGGTATGAGTTTCGTTGACGCGATCAACGAAGTAGTCGAAACAGTGCTTGAATTCCCAATGACGGCTGGGGCGTCAGGAGAAGGCAAGCCTTCGGAGAACGGCGACACAACGTCGATCTATTACCGGGCAGAGCAGTTCATCGATCGCGAGGATCGCAGGATCCAAGCGTGGGGCTGGCCTGAGAACACTCGGAAATCAAAGAAGTTCACGGCTCCATCTGCCTCGAAGGCTATCACATTCGCGGCAGCTGGTGACGTACTAAAGGTTCGCGGCGCCGGACCAGACGCACACCGCACGCTCGTTATGCGTAAGAGTGGGACTGACACACAGCTGTTCGATGCCGACAATGGGTCGTTCAACATCACAGCATCCGATGCGGGTGATGTCTACCTCGATACCGTCGAGCTACTTGACTTTGGCTACTTGCCCACGCACGTGCAAGACGTGATCGTGGCACGTGCCAAGTGGACGTTCCAGCGACGGATGCAAGGAAACATGCAGCTCGACGCTGCCCTCATGCAAGAGTACATGCAAGCCGAAACGACCGCAGTTAGGAACAAGCCTGAGGCCAAAGAGGCATTCAACGTACGACCTAAGATGGGGCCAGCACCAAGCCCACAGCAACAGCAGCAAGGCTGATAGATGCCCGGACAGCAATTTAGGCAGCGAGTACCGTCACTGGTCCAAGGCATTAGCCGGCAATCGCCGGTCGTACGGTTTCCCGGACAAGTCGAGGATGCTTCCAACATCACGTTCAACGTGGTCGATGGTGCAAGCAAGCGACCCGGCTCGGTCGCAATGTGGTATGGGGACACAGACGTACCCGAACCTCAGATCGACGAGAAGTGGAGGATGCACAAGATCGAGCGTGACGAAGAAGAGGAGTACCTAGTCCTGTACACGAAGGACAAGGACGACTTTACGATCGTCGATCTGCAGACTTGGCAAGTAGCCACATTCGAGAACGACGACGGCGGGAATTCGACAAAGAACCGTTTGAGGACATATCTAGGTGTTCCTACTGGCCAGAATATGACGGTCGACGACGTTAGGCTTGTAACGATATCCGATTCGACGTTCGTCCTGAACACGCTCAAGGAAACAAAGGTCAAGTCGACACACACAAGTCCCCCTTGGGCTCGCGAAGAGGACATGCTCGACGAGACAACGATGCCTCTGATGCTGAATCGCATAAGCAAGGCAACGGCAACCGTTCCTGCAGTCTTTCGGGTTGAGTACCCGGACTGGTCTACACGTACTAGGAACGAGCAGGTGCTTGAGGATTTCCTGAACGACACGTCGGGTGATGAGGGGCCAGACTCTTCAACTCATGCAACAAGCGGCAACTACTCACTGATGTACCACTGGGACCGGACCGACTTCGTGGTTGAGTACCACTGGGATCCTGACCAAGGCATAGACCCGCCCGTAGAAGTCGTGCCCCAAACATTTAGGCTCGGCGGTGATGTACCAATATACTTGGATTACAACCTCGGCCCAGAGATGATCATGGACCGGCTGCAAGGCAATGGCCTAGCGCCTGACGACTACGACCTTGGTATCAGGGGGCTCAGGGCGTTCCCATTCGGCAAGGTGATCTGCACAGGAGGACCGCTGCCTGAGCGGAAGATCTTCATCAAGGTGTCAGACGACCTCCCAATGTTTGACAAGAACTCAGCTGATCCAACCGATGACGCAAAGATCAAGGTTCTAGTTCCTGAGGGCACGCCCAATGTCGACACTTGGTGGTACGACACCAGATTCGGCGACAAGGAACTGAACCCAGCGCCAGTCTTCGCTAAGACTGGACTGAAGATCCGCGACATCGGGTACTACAGGGACAGACTTATGTTTGGGACAGACGAGTTCGTCTGCTTCTCGCAAGCGAGCGACCTGTTCAACTTCTACGCACAAAGCATGGACGCTGTCGCAGACTCGGACCCGATTGAAGTCCAGCTCGCGGCAACAGACATCACACTCGTCGACTACCTAGTTCCGTTCAACAACTCTATTCTGGTTCTCACGTCTGCCGGGCAGCAGTTCGAGACGAACGTGTCCGGCGTTGTTGCTCCAGACACGGTGTCGATCAACCCGAGTACTCGGTACGAAACACAATCCGTCAGGCCAGTAGTCATGGGCAACAAGTTGTACATGGCCGGCAAATCTGCGGGCTTCTCCACGATCTGGGAGTACGTGTACGACGACTCTTCGGCAGGCAACACCGCAGTGTCGCTGACGACACACGTGCACGACCTTCTGCCACCAAACATCCTCGCCATGGACACGTCTGCCACGCAGTACAGCCTCGTGGTGTTGCCGGCACAAGTTGGTGACAACGAGTCCGAGGCCAGAGTTGCAGTCGGAGTTGACCACACGAGCTCGCCGGCAACCTTCAGCACTAATAGCACGTGGGATAACGCTTCTCTTGGAGCAAGTTCGCCTCGGCCTGGAGACAAGGTGACGATCACAGCGGCAGGCAGTGGTAAAGAGAGAGTCCAGTTCACTGGGTACGCGTCAGACCCACGGGCGGCATCGTCTAACCCGGCAGGCATTGATTCTGCACAGTTGTTCATCTACAGGACGTTCAAGCGTGGCAACGACGTGGTTCAGCAGGCTTGGACGAAGTGGGACTTCGGGTCTGACGCCATCATGGACGTGAAGATTATCGACGATGATATGTATCTCTTGCGGCGGTACAGCGACGGCACTAGCCAAAGGCTAGCAATTGACAAGATCGACTTGTCTGAAGACCAGACACCAGCCACGGGTGAGGCTCGTGATCCGTTTCTTGATCACAGGCTTAGCCTCGCGAATGGCGCCCGGTCTGGTACGGCGGGGAACTACACGTACACATTCACGCTCCCCACAAACTACCGAGACGACGACATCAACGCAGTCGTGTTCCCGGCTGACGGCTTGGAATATGCGGCCACAGTTTCAGCGGCCACTGTGACAGTCACGGGCGTTGTTGCAGACTATGGGGCCACAGGAGTAAATGCGTACGTAGGCCGGAAGGTCAAGGCAGAGCTCACGCTGTCCGAGATCTTTATGCGTGACGCAAAGAACGTCGTCATTGGCAATGGGCGGTCTAGGTTGATGAAGATGGTCGTCGACCACACGGGGTCCAGAGACTACGACGTGGATGTGACTCATCCTGCGGCCTTATGTCCAGACAGGAAGTACTCATTCACGTCAGCAACAAACGACACGGGGCAGCACCACGTGATGCTGGCTGGCCGATCAAACGAGATCACGATCAAACTCACGAGCGACAACACGTACCCGGTTGCGTGGACGGCGCTTGAATATCATGGGCAATACGATGCGAATCTGGGGTGACATATGTGGGGCGCAATAGCAGGAATGGGAGTTGGCTCTGTCATGGGGTTCATGGGAGCGCAATCTGCGAACGCCGCTGCAGTTGCTGCTTACAACCTAGCCGCAGAGCAAACCGCTGTGAAGCGTCAGTGGATCAAGGACCGCATGAATCTCCAGCACCGACAAAGCGGCATAGCTAGGATCTTTGAAACGCTGGCCGTCGAGAAGAAGAGAATTGAGGCGGCTGGACGCAACAGGGCCGGCGCCGCGGCGAGGGGTGTGGCTTTCTCTGGTGGAGCCAAGCATAAGGACGACATCATCAACGCCGTAGACGCAGCACACGCGCACAAGGGCGTTGGTATGCGGGCCAACAAGCGAGACATTGACATCAACGCACAGGCTTGGAGCGATGAGTTCGCCGCCGTATCGGCCCTGAGACAGTTCGCGTCACAAACCAATTCATCAATGAAAGATCCCCTCATGACTGGAATGACCACGGGGCTTGGTATGGGCGGCTCTGTGGCAGCTATTGGCGGAGCGTTCTCACCGCCATCTGGAGGCGGAGGCGTGACCAATAACTACGGAGTGAACTTCACATAATGCCTCCTCGAAACAAACCAATCCAACAACTTAAGATAGATCAGCCCAGCGGCGGCGGGATGATATCTGGGTACGGCGCACTCGGTGGAGGCTTCATGTCTCCAGACACGCGGCCACAGCAGGAGCTCAAGCAGATTCTGGCTGCAGGCCAAGCGGCTGGGTCGATGGCGACGGGTATCGCGAGGAATCGCGCAGCCGAAGCGAGGGCGTACAAGCTCGAAGAACACTCCGCAAAGGCGGACGCTCGCCAGATGGCAATGGGCGATCGCGAAGAGTGGAAGGCGGCGTTCGCGAATGACGACTGGGCGAACACTGTTGACGAAAACGGTTTCACTGACGGGGATAGGTTCAGGTCGATTATCGACCAGCACGGCGTAGGCAAGGGCGGGATGATGATCATCCAAACCCGTGCCCAGCAACTGATACCGAGGCAGATTGACGACCCTAACTCAGACGACCCTGACGCACTGATCGACAACCCGCACTGGGACGCACAAGTTGCAACAGTCATTGAGACGATTTCGCCCGCCATGATGTCTGCGATGGGTTCGTGGCATCAAGAAAACTGGGACGCTAGACAAGCGGTGTACGTTGATCAAGCAACGGCAGAACTCGCTGTCGGTCCCGTACTAGGCTTTGACGAGTGGCAGGATCTAATTGGCGACGACGAATACCTCGGAGCGTTGAATCCTCGCGAGAGAGTCGACATCTGGACAGCTGGCATCGAGAACCGCGTTGCAGGCGGCGATCTTCACGCTGCGTTCGCCATGCTTGAAGACGCACCGATCTTGCCAGTACAAGCAGAAGAGCTTGCGGGAAAGATTCAAGAGAAGGCTGCCGTGAACGTGCCGATATACGTAGGCAGAGACCTTAAGGCCGGAAACATTACCAACCAGACGCTCGAATACATGCATTTCGCCGGCAACAACAAAAAGACTGCGGACGCTGTTGGCAGCCAGCTAGCCAACTGGTCGGTTGCTGGCTTGATTGACGAGAGAACTTTCAATCGCGTTAAGCGACAGCTGATCTCTGGCCGGGTAATGACTCCGCAGTCGAGGTCAAACGTGCAATTGCACATCGACGCCGACGCGGTCGGAATACGAGCCGGACTGAAGCCGGGCGAGAGAAACTTGCTTGACTACCACCGCCAGAACCTCATGGGCGACGGGCACACAATGAACGAAGACGGGTCCATGTCGACCGTTCTCTTGAGTAACGTCAAGAGTCCAGACGGCAAGTGGTATCTTGTGCCAGGAATGGATCAGAATGGAAATAAGTACGAGGACGACGACAAGGCATTTGCTGCGGCTGAAGCAGCCGGGCTGTCCTCGTACCCTTCAAGCGACAAGAAGCGGGACATGGACCGCGCAACAACTCGCATCAAGGCTGCGATCGCCGACGACATGAACGTGTACCAATCGTCTGGCGGGCATCAATCAGTCGCCGCCGAGGGGCCAATCTTTGAGGCCATCATTGGCGTGGAGCCACCAGACGACGAGCTCACGCTGGCAGAAGAAGACAAGCACCAGAAGGCTGTCGTTGAGGCTTTGACTGCTCGCGCTGCGAACCTCGCCTACGGCGGGAAGGCGTACATGGTCACTCCTGCCGGCGAAGTGGAAGTGGTGGAAAACGAACAAGATTTGGTCAACTTCATAGGGACGCACTACCAAGCCCACACGGGCGCCTTCATGGACAAGTGGCAGGAATCTTCCGAGAAACGACAATCCCGACACGGGCGACAAGCCAGTGACATAAGATCTGCAAGAATTCAAGCCGACAGGGAACTTCTTGTTCGCCGTGTTCAGCAAACAACAAACCACGTCGAGATGGGTAGATTATTACCAGAATTGATTTTTATTAGAGATGCGAATGTGTGGGGCGACAACGGGAGCGCCTCTGGAAGGCAAGTCGAAATCATTGAAGACCGCTTGCAGGGTCCGAGGTTCGGCGACACCACGGGCCACCACCCTGACCTCGCAAAGGAAGCCTTAGAAATCAATCGTCAGATGCGAAGCCTTGTATCGGACACGGCAGGATTTGCTGTGGCAGAGGGCGGGGAAATCAACTATATGGCTTTGGTTGGCATGGGTGTGGGCGGGAGAGCGGCGGTGCGGCTGCAGAAGGGCTGGTCGAACGAATTACTTCAACAGCTCAACGACAACCGACTCTTTACTTCGCACGCATCATCGAACAGAATGACCGTGTTTAAGTTCGTAGAGATATACGACACGCCAATGCCAACGGTGCTGGAAGCACAACTGTCGCTTCCAGGGGGCGGCATAGGGGAGTTTGCCAAGGCCGGCGACATGACAATGAGGGACTTGTACCAGAGTCAGCATCCGGCCCATCAGCAGCTGTACGAAACCATCGTTGGTGCGCAGCTTGCTGATCGAAGGCGAGCGATGTTGCGGGAAGGCGTACGCGAACCACTGCGTGCTCTGAAGGACGGCGAGCAGCTCGCGTCTGGAACCCAAGGAGGGATCTTGCGGGCAGATGGAACTCTTGAGTTGCCGCCTTGGAAGATTGAACCCGGTTGGATATACGAATTCTTGGAAAAATATAAACCATGAGTATAAAAAACGAAACTCCAGACCCCACCCCAGAAATCGACGACTCGGTTCTCGACATTCAGCCGGAAGGCTCAGACCCGCTCGCCGATGTTGCCCCAGAGGGCGTACCGGTGGTTGCTCAGCCCACACCGGACCCGCTCGGTGGGTCGTTGCTCGACACAGCGATCGGTCTATCTCAGCCCCAAGACCCAAACGCCATGTTCGGCGACGAGGCTGATCTCACGCTTGAGCAACAGGTAGACATGATGGAGCCGGGCGGCTACCCAGACATTGAGAACAACATCCTCGGGGTCCACAACAGCTTATCCCCTGACCAGCGAAGAATTATGAAGTCGTACGCAGTCCAGCAATCGGAAGAAGGGACCAACATCGACGATGCAGTACAACGAGGCTGGAGGGATCCAGCTTCGACAGAGGAATTGCAGCGTCTGAGTAATATGAGTGGACCGGAGGCCGAGGAAGCGTGGTACACCCGCCTCGACGAGGACCGCATGAGCGTCACCGAATTCCTCCTGCACCCCAAGACTCCTGAAATTGTTGGCGAAGAGATCGGCAGCGTGGCCGGCGTAGCGTTTGATGCTACCCAGATCGTCTTGAAGCACTTTCAACTTCTAAACAACGTGCCAGTCTTGGGCGACTTTACTGGCGGGGTCATGGTCGGCTTT
>Ga0098061_1001827_pt1 | contig 10266 bp, 12 predicted proteins | sample 22_taG_FD_92579 | JGI IMG/M metagenome (GOLD analysis project Ga0098061, IMG submission 92579) | Marine viral communities from the Subarctic Pacific Ocean - 22_ETSP_OMZ_AT15343 metaG | ecosystem: Environmental > Aquatic > Marine > Oceanic | place: Subarctic Pacific Ocean | collected 2015-01-20 | reverse complement strand
TAAGGCTTAGTTTTAGCCGCTGTATATCTAAAACATTTACCTGCTGTAAGAAATCCTGCATATTTTGTAGCATGTGTCATCTCAAACATCTGATGTAATCTGCCATCTAAGCTATTTAATGCTTCTTCTAGGGTGGGCTTACCCATTTCATAATAGATTAAACTATCTCCATCTATTAATGCTGTTATGTCTTTCATATATTTTAATTTTTATTAGGTTAAACATATCAGGGGAGGCGAATAATGTTTCATATTCTCTATACCTCCCCCTCTATGCATCAATTAAACACGAATTGTACACAAACAACTCTTCTCAGTTATTTCATGTACTTTCTATACTCGGGTTTAACTTGAACTTTAAATGTATACAATTCCCTATTATGGATTTGTATTTCTTGTCTGCATAATACTTCTAGAGCTCTAAAACATCTTGAATCTAACATTTCTTTTTCTTCAAAATATTTAATAGCTCTTTCAGCACTACACTGAGATAATGTATATATATCATGTTTGTCCATCCAATATTGAACATCTTTATTTCTAGAATATTCATATGATTTTCTATGTAATAGCTCAGCATATTTATACAATAAATAAGGCTCTCCTGTAGGATCAATAGTAGGAATAATTTTACCTGCCATTGCTTTTTCTTCTTCAGTAGCCTGATAACTATCTACCATTTTTTTAATATCCTCCATTAACTCTTCAGTCATTGGTATCCTATTAGCTGATTGGTTTAAAATAGTATCTGTCTCAATAACTTCTAGTAGCCCTTCTTCAATTAAGTTAGCTAAAGCTAAAGCCATTTTACTAAAACAATAACTATCATAAGGAGCACTATCGTATTTCATGCCCCATTGACTTTGATCTCCTAGAGATCTTTTGTCTAATATAACATTATTACCGGTATCTTTATGATAATCCTCAACCACTGTTCTATGATCGTTAGAAAAGTATCCATTAGTTATTTTAAACATAAGTTTAGTTTGAGGGATATTTTCTATACTTTGATACATATCATAAAAATTCGTATGAGGTATAATAAAATCAGCTTTTTCATAATCATTAGTAATACTAATCTTATGTTCTTTAAGCGCTGCTTTTAATCTATCAGTCGATACATTATGCATAGGTAAAACAAAAGCTTTTTTAACTTGGGTTAAATCAGAAGTTGTTTCTGTAGTTAAAATAGTTTTTATTTTATTATATTGAGATAGTGACTCTGATAAATATATATCTTCTATACTTAAATTATTCATCATTAAACCAACTGTCACGATCTCTGTAAATCCCAAATCTTCTATCAGCTCGGGACTTACTTCACTGTGGTGTATATTTTTACTTGCCATAATTATTTAATTGTCATTTTAATAATAGCTGGATTCATCATCATTTGATTAAACTTTTGTTTATTTCCAGTATATATAGTACGAACTACTAAATATTTTAAGTCATTAGTAAAATAGTCTTTTGTGCACAGCTTAACAAGACGTTCTTGCATTTTTGGATTTACAGTATCTGTTTTTGAGTATGCAACAGAGAAATTAGCTATACGCGTAGCTAAAAGGCTAGCTATATCAGCTCTGTAGTTATCACCAGATCCTATACACTCTCTTAACTGAGGTAATACAACATCTTCTTTACCAAGAACTATCTCTTTAGGTGTAACTAGTTTATCTAATTTATTATTAATAAATGTAGTAAACATAGAAGCAAATTCACTACCCACGGACCCTTCACCAATCATTTGAATTAATGGCAACTGGTCTTCAAACTTTTTAATACTCGAGATACTATTAAAGAATGTTGAGATAGAACGCGCATTAGTTTCTTGTGTAACTAGCTCAGGATGCATAAGTAAAAAATTAATACATCTAGTGTCAATATCACTTTCTTCTGCCCATCTAGCCCATACATCTATATCAAATTTTAAATTTGCTGTAATGTAACGAGTCTTTTGCGCGGTATCAACAGAGTTTACCATATAGTCACCATTATCTGGATTAGCAGTTAATATAATATGCCAATCTTTAGGGAGGGACCATGAAATATACTGTTGTCTATCTACGAGCTCCATACATGCTTGAATAAATCTTACATCTGCACGGTTCCAGTCATCAAGGAGTAATACACCACCGGCTTTCTTATCCGCGATCCATTCTGGTGACGAATAAGACATTCTACTTTTACCAGTAGTTTGAAATCCTAACTTAGAGTGATCGTTAACTGCTACTTCATCTACCCATTTACCTATCTTTTTACCTTCTTTAGTAGTCCACATTTGGAACTGTTTGATAGGGAATCCAACTAAATCGCCTAATTCCTCGATCTGCGCTAAGTTTAACTTAACAAAATCTAGGCCGTGCTCTTTAGTCATATCCATGATACTAGTAGTTTTACCAATACCAGATTCACCTACTACTTCTATAGCAACAGGATTTTTACCTTCACTCTGTAAGTGGCGGTTGTTTGTAATGATGTGCCCTACAAAATCTTGTAGTTCATCAATATTTAAATTTACTTCATTCATAATTTTTGTGTTTAATTAATTTAATTGTATTTTTATTCCAGGTAAGTCTTCGTTAATTCGAGACATACTACTGTGTACCCATAAAGCATTCTTAGGGCAATTTTCAGGACTAGGGGCCCCACCATCTGTGAGACATATAAATCCTGAATATTTAGTTTTGGGATCATTGTAGTGATCTGTAACTGGTTGAAAACATGTTCCACCTCTACCTTTAATTTCCCAATCTTGTTTAGGATTGAACTCTTCCACACTAGTAAGTTCTGTATCAAATTGTGCAACAGTAATTTGATTACCAGTTTTATGCATGTGGCATATTTCATTCATAAACTCTTTAAGTTCATCAGTAGAAACTGATCCAGACGTGTCTACACCTACGAGCACGTGATTTTTACGCTTTAGCTTAAGACCCGGGTTACCAGCATAACGTTTATTAAATTTACGTCTAAGCTTTTTAGTATAAACTTTAGAGGAGTTATTAATAAACCTTTTAAGAAAAGCTTTCCAATTGAATTTAGGAGGCTCCATAGTAAATAGTTTTTCAATAATTTCCGCTAATTCCCCGGGTATAGTACCATGCTTCTTTTTGATCTCTTCAGCTGTAGTTTTCATCTGATGCTCATATTGTTTTTGAACTAGTTTCTTTTCCGCCTCGGATAGATTTGTAACTTCTTCCCACTCCTTATGGCAATATCTACTATTACCATCCATCTGATCTAATAAATCTTGTAATCCTGAATTATTACTATTACCATTTTCATCCATGGTTTGCTCTAACAATTTATAGTACTTTTCTGTACCTGCTTTTCTTGGTAAAAATATACCCGGGAAAGAGTCTCGTTTTAAGCCACCTGGCGGGAGCATGTTATCATCAATATATTGGTTAATTTCTATATCCGCCGCAATATTAAATAGCTTTTTATTAGGGTATCTATCTGCTAGTATAATATGACCAAAAGCTATATGTAATAGCTCATGTTTTAGCAATCCTTGTTGATGAGATTCTTTTAATTCTTCAAAAAAGTCTGGATTAATAACTAGTCTCATACCTATACCGTGTTTTCCTACACCTGCAGTGGCGCAATTCTTAGTAAACTCTTTTTGGAGTCCAATAAGAAATATGCCATAAAAAGGCTCTGAAAATATTAATGTTTTTGATATTCTAGAGAGTTGATCTTGAATTGTTCTCATAGTCCCAGATCTCTACGTTCATCATCTCGAGCTTCTGCGTTAGCGTCAAGCATTTGTTGATGATATTCATAATCTTCGAGAGGTTCTGTAAATATTTCTGCGCAGTTTTTAGCTTCACATTTATATACATTATAACCTTCGTCATCTGTAATTTCACTGTATTCTGCCCCACAGCAAGGGCTTACCATATATACCATAGTTTAGTGTTTAATTGATTAATAAAAAAGGAAAGAGGGGATAAACGTTGGTATTCATCTAAGAGTCGTGACGTACTCTAAGTATACCTGTTCATTGCCCCTCTAACCTATAGTTGTGTAATAAGTTCAATAACCTCATCTACTTGCTTTTTATTTCTTGGCATAAAAAGCACATATTGATGATTATTGTCTTTGAGGTGTTTTTTAAATAGTTTCCATCTTAAAGGAAATGATTCATTAGCATAACCTTTGGTTTCTATAATCCATTTACCTTTTGGATCTACAAAATCTGGAGTATAAGTAATTGGTCTTATTTTACTCCCTTTATTATAAAGTTTCTTAGCGGTACCTTCATAGCATGCTTGAGGGTACACTAAAGCTTCAAATATAGTAAAAGTTGTTTTTTCATACTCTACAAGTACTTTAACTTCTTGTAATTTCTTATAACAATATAATTCTAAATTAGATTGAAAGTTATATCCATCATAAGTACTTTTTTTAGCATTTTTTACTTTTTTACGGCCTGTCTTACTTCTAGCTTTTCTCTTCCACACCATAATTCATAACATTTGTTTGAAGATACCCTTCTAATCCTCTATTCTTATTCCAAATAAATGCTTGCCCACAACGTAACGTTCCAACATAACCTTGTGTTTTATGCCAAGCATCATTAGCGCAAATAGATGGTATAAATCTAACTTTAGTACCCATATATTCATTAAGCATTTCTTTATGTTTGTGGCCACAATGTACTTCTCGTACTTTTGCTCTACTCCACATTTCTGGTTGCTCTGTAGCAATTAATAAAGGTAACTCTGCAGCTTTTTCTTTATCTCCATGTGTAAACATAATCATGTTAATTCCATATTCATAATATTTACGAGAATCTAATCCGTTATCTATTGTAATGTTTTTATTGTTATGATATAAAGCATCTAAGACTTCTCCCACATAAAACATGCGTTCAAAATCATGATTACCTTGTATTACAACAACGTCTACTGGCGCAAATTGTGCTAAATATTCTATAGCTTGAGTAACTAAATGCCAATAACCTCTAAAAGATTGACGCCATCGCATACTATCTTGTTGAGGTGTGCCTTTAGTTGTAGCTCTACTCATACCTTCTGAATTTAGACCATCATTACCTACTGGTAATAAAAATCTATCTATCTCAAGACCATCAGCTTTTCTATGCAAATCTATAATAGCTTGCATATAGTGCTGCTCGATAGCTTCTGGAGTCTCATCAGTAATTTTACCGTAATGTATATCTGGTAATGATATTTCATAAAGTACTGGATCTTTTGGTTTAGTATATTTAATCTTTTTTACTTTAGCGGATTTTGTACGTATATAATCTAATAACTCTTCTTTAACTTGAGGCTGTTCATGCCATTGATTATGTGTTACTATACTATAACGTTGTTCACCGTTAAAATTCTACCAAAATTTAACAGATTTTACATCTGCCATTGTTAAACCATTATCTAATAAGTGTTTTGTGAAAGCTTGGCTTTGGCTAAGTTCATGGCCATTATCATTATTCATTCTTTCTTGTACCCACTCTTCAGAAGTTACTAGTTTTTTACAATCTTTAATAATTGCTGAATCTACTTCCCATTTTTTTGCTAAAAAATCAACTCCTTTTTTTAAATATCCTTTCCGTGTTCTTAATTTTTCAATAATTTCATCTCTTGTCATTCTAATATAATTTTAAGTTCATTAAAACTGTTTTCCTTGGATATTAAATCAGATGGATCTTTTGATTCAAATCCCCTAGGTAAACAGATATTGTTAAAACCATATAAGTCGCAGATTTTCTTAGCCATTGTTTGACCAGGATTATCTTCTTTATTAAAATCGTTATCGTATAAAATTTCTATTGTTTTGAATCTTTTTTTAAGCTCACTTATTAAACTCTCTTCAGGTACCTGCATTTCACTTTGCATAGCTATAGCATTATAGCCCGCAGCGTGTAAGCACATAACATCTTTGAGTGATGAAGTAATGATAAGTCTTTCCCCAGTTTCTGGGAGTTGGTTGAAGCCTTGTATATCTAACTTTGTTGTATTGCTTAACCACTTATTTTTATCTTCATAAGGAGAATAGATTTTATATCGATTTTTAAACTTAAAGGCGTAAGTAATTGATTTACAAGTAAATCTGTTACTGTTCACCCAAAAGTGACTTATAGGTTCGACTGCAAACTTAATTAGTATTTTTTTACTAACCAAGTATTTAGACCAAAATTTCGCATCTTCTTTATTCCAAGGTCGGCTTTTCTTTCTTAAAAGTACTGGTTTTTTATCAAACTTTGGTACTTTATTTTGCCTATAAGCCATAATACCCATAGTAAATTGTTTTCCAGCCTTATTAGGAGCTAACCCTAAATTAAAATCACAGTCTATTATTCGCAGAGCATCTATGAAAGCACAATTATATTTATATTTAACATAATTAAAACAATCAAAAACATGTTCAGAATTCCCAAAATCTTTATATAATAATTTACCATTATATGGAGTTATATAAACAGTAGGAGAGTTGTCTTGTCTAAGGTCACTACTAAATTTTTTACCTAATTGCTTAAAAGTTGGACAATAATACACAAAAATGTCATACTCAGTAATTTTACTAAGTATGACATCAGTGTGCAAATGATCATTGCTATCTCTGCTTTTTATAGCCATTAGAATGGAAGGTCGTCTTCTGTTGCTCCATTTGTAGTTACAGTTTCTGCTGTCCAATCTTCATTTTCTCCAATAGTATCTGGAGCAACTAAAGTAGCTGTTGCAACATGTGTTCCCCATTTAAGATCTGCATTAAAGTCTGCATTAAATGATCCATAATCATCATTAAGCGCTTTAATAAATAAATCGTCACGTTGAGGTTTTACTCTTCCAAAATATTTAGTATATACTTGTTGGTATTTATCATCTTTAACTCCAATAAGTACTCTAACTTGATTTGTTTTTAAACTTTCTACTAACGCCTTAATCTCTGCTAAATCTCCATTAGAAATAGCCACTATAGTATCAAAGTAAACTTCATCTCCTGATGCTACATTAGCCCAAGCTTTAACAAAATTAATAAGAGTTTCTTCTCCTGTATAAGCTTTTCTTTGTCCGTCAGTTTTCCACCATTCATATGATGGGGCTTCTTCAGACCATGTTGATTGCCCAATATTATTCATCCATTGGAATTTACCATTTTGGGATACTTTAGGTTTATTTTGCATTAATATTTCTAGTTTAAAATTACCTTCAGCATTATTTAGCCAAAATACAACTTTGTTGTACGATTCTCCACTAAATTCTACTGTGTAATTAGGTTCTTGTTTAACATTAATATCCATTGCATGTAATTCTGCCATTGTTGGATTTACTGCTTTAACAGTAACATTTGTTAAACCTGAGAAAGTTTTAATTCCTCCTACTACTTCTTCTGTGCTTGCATTACTTTGTATTGCCATAATTTTATTGATTTTTTAATTTATAATTCGAACGTATTATCGTCCATTTCTATTTCGTCGTCTTCTGTATCAGATGCAGCTTTTAATAAAGTTTCCTCTGGAGTCTCGTATTCCGTCGGACTAAGCATTTCTACAATAGCTTCTTGTGTTTCTTGCATTTGCCCTTTAACTTCTTCAACTGTTTCAATAGCATCATCTATAGCTTGCTCTAAAGTCACTTGATTAGGATCAGGCTCTTCTCTATCTATAACAGTACCAGTTTCTTTTATTCTGTCTTCTGTTATATCGTCTACAAAGCTAAAAGATAAAGCCTTTTTTCTACTAGGTCTTCTACCTTTAAGAAATGGGTGTTTAAACATCTCATCTACTTCCCAAGGTTTAATATCATATTTAATAGCCATTTCTGACTTGCTGATTCCATCTTTAAGATCTTGATCTATCATGGAAACAGTAATTTGTTCCGGTGTTTCTCCGGCTTCTACATTTGTTCGTGTGTTAATCATTTTTTTAATTTTAATCTATAAATATTTCTGACCATTTCATAGGGATAGTCTTGCCCTTTAAGTGCTCACATCTCGAGCCAGCAGTTATATCATCTAGAGAATCAAAAGAAACCATAGTCTCATTTTCTTCTCGGTAAATATAACCAACTGCGTCCGCATTAGCACAAGTAATTTGCTTAATTTTACCAGTTAAATCAAGATCCTTAACAGCAACCTCTTTACCTTTCTTTTCAAGCATTTTATCTTTTAAGTGTCCAACTAAGATTATATGATCCGCTAGTTTATTCAGTTTGTCTATCCATTCTTTATAGGCCATTCTTAAATATAAGTAGCCAGCGCCATTAGGCAGTGATAGAACTGATGCACCAGGATTCTTTTGATCAAAGTTTTTACCCATAGGAGTTCTCATATAAATTTGTTTAGCGTAACCTTCACACCATTCCTCTAGCTTAGATATAGTATCAATAGCTATATATTTATATGGACGCCCTTCTTTTATAATTGCTGAACCAATAGCTTGTAGATCTTTCAGACTATGTGCTTTAACTTTTAAAGCATCAATCATATCTGACCCATCTTCTAAGTCAATAATTAAACAATCATCTAATTGTGATAGTACTGTAGTCTTACCTATCTTAGGTGGACCATATATTATCATATTTTTAGGCGATTTACGGCTAGCCTTAACCTTTGTTTTTGGTAATTCCATAATTTCCATCTATATTATTTTTTAGTTTTTAATTTAGATCTTAACATGTCTCTTCTAGACATTAATTTTGAAGTTTCATCTTCATTATTCTTAAATCTCTTCAATTTTTTGTCTACTTGATTTATTTCGTTTAAGAGTCCTAATTTGATCTTGTTTCTCCCGTTCCTTTTGCTCATAAGCTTTTACATTTTTAATTAATTTTTCATTTTGATTTAATTCTCGCTTAAATATGTTAAATATTCTAGCTTTCATAATTTTTCTAAACATTATTTCTTTCTTTCGTTAATAGTAAAGGTTGACATTTCTGCTTCATAAGGTATCATGCCTAACAAACCATCCCGGTTCTTTTCCACATGAACTGCTAACAGTTTAATTGGATCCGCGCCGCAATACAAATCTGTAATGCCATATAAATCATGAGGCCTTTGTAACATCATAACAACATGTGCATCTTGTCCAATACTGTCACCTCCAAACAAATCTGTTAATAGGGGTTGATATTGTGCTTTAGCACGATGCTCTTGTTCTATGTTACGATTTAGCTGAGATAATAATATATTTATAGATCCCATTTTAGCTTGAAGCCACATACATCCTTTAGATACTTCATTAAGTTTTTGTAACTCATGTTCTTTATCACTTAAGATAAGTCTAGAGTGATCAAAAACATTAACAATAGTATGATCAGGTTTTTTATTTGTTATCTCAACATTAGCATTTTTAACAAATTCCATATCTCTAGGAATATTATTAAAATATATTGGATAGTGAGCATATTTTAACACTTCTTTTTTAAATGCTTCATATGCTTCTCTTTCCAATTTACGTTCAACAGATAATAATTCACTTACTTGTTTATTAGTTCCTTTAGCGCCCGCTCGCATTACCTGCTGATGCCCTGGCATTTCAAAACTCCAATATAATACAAGTAATTTCTTGTTTTTATTGTTATCTAATAAATCAAATATAAGTTGATTACTAAAAGCTGATTTACCTACACCTGGACGCCCAGCTATAACATACATCTTACCTGGTTGTAAACCACCCAATAAGTTTTTGTTTAATCGTGTCCATTTAGTAGGAAATACTTGTCTTTGTCCTTTAATGCCACTCTCTACTTGGTAAAGAGAAGCACTAATTGCTTTATTAATACTTTTGAATCCACTATCCTTAAAGGGATCTTGTAATTCTTTTGGTAGTTGTTCGTCCGTCATTTTCATTTAAGTTTTCATACTTTTCCCAAGTATGGTTATTAATCCAAGTTTCTAAATTCTGCATATAACCTAAGCTATCTTCTTGTACTTTTAATTGTACTTTCAATGCTTTGATTATTTTTTTATGTAAGTGTAGCTTTTTACCAATAACATTTTTGTATCTTAATTTTGCTTTGGCATTAGTTTTAGCTTTAGGATCTGCAGCACATAAAACCCTTACACTGGTTTTAATATGCACTCTATTAGGATACACAGATATTAATTCAGCAAACATCTCTTCAAAATTATTTGAAAATAAACTTTTATATTTATCTGTGACTTCAATTTTATCTGCAGTCCAATCTACTATATATCCTTTATCTTGTAAGTTACTCCAATTAATTTCTAGTTTAGTTTCTTTTAAGTATGTATATCCTTTTCTAAATACTAAATATAAGCCTACATACTCGTC